>SL_3KL_010_SEDDRAFT_10003750_pt1 | contig 13782 bp, 14 predicted proteins | sample SodLakKL_010_SED_2_FD_10381 | JGI IMG/M metagenome (IMG submission 10381)
CCGAGTGCCAGCACCGCCCGCCGAATCGACCCTGGAAAGGGTCTCCGACAGCGCCGCCGTGGCCAGCAACCCGCGTCGGCACCCAAACCTAGGCTCTGCTCCCCGCTTTTCCGCGAAGAACCAAAAAAAAACGGCCTGGAACCAAGCCAGGCCGTTGACGAGTGAAGTGCGGTCCTTAGGCGACTCGGCGCAGGGTTAAAGCCAGACCGCCCAGCAACGCCAGAAAGCCGAGCACGGAAAGCCAGGGCAGAGAGCTGGTAGTTGATGGCAATGCGCCGGAGCGGGAAGCCCTTTGTGCTGTCGGCCCCTGATTGCTGGACGGTGCTCTCGCTGTCACGGTGGCCAGTTGTGAGCGTGGCGCACCCGCCTGAGTGGCAAAGCCGTACTGGCCTTCCGGCATATACAGGCTGATGGCTTGTTCCGTGGACAGATCCTGAAAGCGAGTCTCACGACCATCAATATGAGCAACCTGTCCACTGGTCGGCGTCAGTATCACATCTTCCACGGCCCGATCACGCCGATCATGAACGGCGAACACGACCTTTCCGTCTTCTTGAACTCGCTGGAATTTGGCGTGGAATCGCGCCCAGGCGTGGCCGTCAACCTCTACCACTTCCCGACATGCCTCAATCAGGCGCAGGTGTTGTTCTAGCACATGGCTGTTCCAATCCACGTCCGGGCAGGTTTTCTCGGACGTGGTTTGCCTGGGGAAGTCCTCCTGAGTTTCTTGAGCCATCGCTAAAGTGGCCAAAGCGAAGCCCAGTACGCTAGCGGCAAGCGTTATTGCGCTCAGTCTCCTCATGGCTGGGCTCCTTCTCCAAACTAGTGAGACATCCCATTGGCCTCTGCCCGTACGATAAAACGCTGCGCCCCATTGCCCAAAAAATAGAATGGATAGCATGTCACCAGTGTCAGCACGGAACGGCCAACATCTTCGAGTATATGGACATCAGTAGCATCCACGACCGCCAATTTCGTCACGATATAGGCTTGCGTGCCCTGGTGTGTTTCAAGTTCGATCAGGGTGCCGACATCCACATCCTGCAGACCACGGAAATGACGGTCACGATGAGCGGCAATCGCTACATTGCCCGCCTCGCCGGGAAAGGCCGTCCCTTCTATCAGCCCAGGACTCCGACGGAGTACGCGGCTGTCGGTGCCAAAACGGACCGGTAGATTGATCCCTACCTCGTCTATACGGAGTACCGCAAGAATCTCCCCATTTCTTGCCGGTGATGGGGTCACGGAAACGGATCCTGCGTGGGCGATTTGCATGGTTTGCGTTGGACCATGAGCGAAGGCAGAAATGTCCTGCTGACGCTCGATTTCACCCCAGGTATGGGTGCTGAGAACCAGGAGCAGCATTGCGCCGCCAAGCAGCCAGAACAAAGCTTCAATCATTTTCATCATCAGCTCCCCCAATGTGGGTTGCATGACGTTGACGGCCCATTTCACGCCATTACAGTGCCTGCAGGCCGCACGGCCGCACCATGTTCAGACTGGGTGCTGGAAGCGCCCTCAAGATGGACGAGACAGCTGAACGCCTATTGAATGATCTCGGAGCGACAGAGGTTGTCAGGCTGGTGGGAATGAGCGATTCGTCAAAGTACTCGCCGGCGCCGGATCTTGTGTCCCTTACCAGGCGACGCGCCATGCCGCAAAAACGCGCGGAGAACAGGGCGGAATGCGGGATCTTGACGGCATCCTTCATGGTTCAACCCCCAGACGGTTGAATATCCCGATAAATATCCATTTCAGGAAAAAGATTGCGCTTTCCCTGTTTGATCGTCTGTTCGCTATCGAACACAGCCAGGGCCCGGTGATTGACGGCCAAAACCGCCAGGTAGGTGACATAACGTCATTGTGGGCTAGGGGTCCATGCCGAGCTGCTGCTGAATGCTCGAACGCCTGGATCGCCCAGGGTGTGTCGCCAAACACGGCCGGTGTTTCTGTCTTGGTATTTCAGACAGAATTGTGCGCCAGCGAACAGATTAAGCCTCCCATCAAGCCCATGATTTTGCCTGCAAGCGCTCTTGTCCTATTAGCGCCCCAAAACCAACATGAGGAAATTCTGTCATGCTTCTTACTCTCGCAGTTATTCTGGTCGTGCTTTGGGCCCTGGGTCTTGTTTCCGGTACTACTGTCGGTGGCCTGGTACACGTGCTCTTGGTTTTAGCAGTCATCGTTGTGCTTGTGCAGTTGTTGAGTGGACGCCGCGTCGTATAGCCAATCCGAACAGGTTTTGAGCTCTACTCCCAGCACAGCCGATCGGCTGTGCTGAAGCGGTGTCCAGGTCTATAGGTATAAGTGCAGCCGTTGGTTACGATGAACGCCGCATCTGTGCTGATTTGGCGCTGCTGACCATTGATCAATACCTGGGAACATCTGAAATACCTTCCATGCACGCGAGTGCGTCGCCCCAGGGTGACTTAGACAGCTCCATGCCTGGCGATACAGGTGCAAAACGGTCACTACAATGGCTTATTCATAATGTCTCTATAGATGCTGTTATCACGTTCATAGCAACTGCAAGAAGCCGACTTAAGCGCATCACGATCAAGGATGGTGATGTCTCCACGGCTATAGTGGATCCAGCCGCGGTCCTGAAGGATTGAGGCAGCGGCGCTGACGGCTGGCCTGCGTACTCCTAGTAGTGCTGCGAGGGCCAGTTGGGTGGTCTGGAGCCTATGCGAGTGGGCGCGATCCTGCATCATCAGTAGCCGGCGAGCAAGTCGCTTCTCAACTGGATGAAAGCGGTTGCATGAGGCCGCCTGGGCCAGCTGGCTGATCATTACACAGCAGTAGCGGTTGAGTATTCTGAGCAGCTCCCGATTTACCAGGAGGTGCTGACGAAAGACCGAGACTTCCATGCACAGTGCCGAACCTGCCAGAAGAACAGTGGCATTCAGGGGTGATACATCGCTGCCGAATGCCGGAAATGTGCCGAGCATACCCTCGTCACCTATCATCCCGATGCCCAGCCAGGCATCACCATCGACCGATGTCGTCAGGCCGATGTAGCCTCGGACGGGAAAGTAGATATGACGAAGACGCTTGCCGCAAGCGGCCAGTACTTTTCCGTCGTCTATGGCGACCATCGTGCTGTCTGCCATGAACTTTCTCTCCTCCGGCCGCGATAGGGCCCGGAGGAGGTTGTTGTCGGGGTGGCATTGCGTTCTGGCTGACATGCTATCTCTGTCCTCGGGCGAAAGATTGCGCGATCAGGGTGGGCGTTTGGACTAATGGTCCCGCTCGTCACTGGGCAGCTTGTCTTAGGTGGTCGCAGGCTGTCCGGGCGCTAGCACACACAGACATTGGATCTGGAGCCCAGTGGAATTAGTGCTTGCCGGCCATGACAATGTGGTGTAGCGTGCGGAATTGGGGGCTGTGCTGGCAATCGAGCCGGCGCAGTCGTTTTCTATTGGGTCCCTCCCGCGCCGTTCATCTGTCCAGGGACTGGCAGTCGTCGTCTGTTTCGACAGGCATGGAGCGGAATATGAAGGCATCTCCCCATCCTCGTCAAAATGAGCTCATAGCTGTCCTACCTGAGCCCGCCTGGGCGCGAATCAAGTCCGAAATGGAATTGGTCAACATGCCACTCGGGCAGGTTCTGTATGAGCCGGGATGCAGGCTCGACTATGTGTACTTTCCAACTACAGCCATCGTATCGCTCCTGTATGTCATTGAAGATGGCCACTCAGCCGAGATCGGTCTTGTAGGTAAGGAGGGCATGATCGGTATCGCCCTATTCATGGGAGGGGAAACGACCCCAAGCCGTGCCGTGGTTCAAAGTGGCGGCATAGCCTACCGCATGCCGGGCCGCAAGTTGAAGAAAGAGTTTAGCCAGGCTGGTCCCCTGCAGCGACTGCTGCTCCGGTACACGCAGGCCTTGATTACCCAGATGTCCCAGACGGCAGTGTGCAATCGCCACCATTGCATTGGACAGCAGCTGTCTCGTTGGCTGCTCATGAGTATGGACAGATTGCCAGAAAACGAATTGGTAATGACGCAGGAATTGATTGCCAATATGCTGGGTGTACGCCGTGAAGGTGTCACGGAGTCGGCCGGCAAGCTGCAGAAGCTTGGGCTTATTACCTACAGCCGTGGGCGAATTACGATCATAGATCGACCGGCACTCGAGGCACATGCCTGTGAATGTTACGGCGTCGTCAAGCGGGAGTTCGAGCGTTTGCTGCCGAACACGCCTGCGATGTAGCCGAAGCAAGCCTGCAGAGTGGCCGGCCGTCAACAGAAGAGCCAATTGGTACGCGGCCTGCTTGCTAAAAATCGCCTGAAATTCCGGTATTTCCCTCGCTCGTAACAGCTTTGATCACGCATCCCCGGTGCTCGTTGCCTTCTGATATTCACCGCGCAACCAATACTCTGTGCTCTTACTCCATCATCCAGAACGACCGTCACAGGATTACCTGCTTTAAGTGTGCTACCGAACAGAACACGCCGTACCAGGCGGCGTACTATTTCTCTGTCGCCGACCTGTTGCAGTGTTCGGTCCCACACATATCCTGTTCGCAGGAGGAGCATGGCCATGAACAGAGGAAATCGAACATTATTTAACAGGATGACATTGCTTGCTTTGCCGATGGTGGCCAGCTTCGCATTTCTAAGTGCTTGTGCCTCTGCACCGGTTGCCCCGACGGTCTCATTGACCGAAGCGAGTCAGGCAATAGCACGGGCGGAGCAATCTGATGGCCGCCAATATGCCCCGGGAGAACTGGATCAGGCCAAGCAAAAAATGACATTGGCTGAACGGGCCGTCGCGCAAGAGGATATGTGGGAAGCGGAGCGCCTGGCCAACGAAGCCAAGGTAACAGCCGAGCTCGTTCTGGCGAAAACAGAGTCCGCGAAGGCTGCGGAAATCAATCGAGAAATGGATCGCGGCACCAGGGCCCTGACGGACGAAATGCGCCGCTCGGGAGAAATGTGATGAATAAGCAACGAATGATTCCTGCGTTCTTTGGTAACCCGATGGCCTTGCTTATGGTGCTGGCTTTGGTCGGCGGATGCGCCTCTACACCGGATAGTCCGTCGGGTGCTGAAATAGCACGCAGCAACCTGACAGCGCTCCAGAATGACAGCAACCTTGCGAACCGGGCACCGATGGAGATGCGCCAGGCCGAAGAGGCTGTCCAGCTTGCGGAGCAGCCTTTGCCGGCCTCACAATCACGCCTGTCAGAGCATCGGGTCTACATGGCTGATCACAAAATTGCCATTGCCCGAGAAAAGGCCACAACGCGATATATGGAAGAAGAACGTGGCCGGATGGCAGAGGAACGGGATGCAGCCAGACTGGCGGCTCGCACCGCCGAGGTAGATCGAGCCCGGCGGAGTGAAGAAGATATGCAGCGACAGCTCGCCGAGCTACAAGCAAAGCCAACAGAGCGCGGTATTGTCCTGACGCTCGGTGATGTATTGTTCGCGACCGGTAGTGCGGAGCTCCAGCAAGGGGCTGACGGTAACCTGAACCGCCTTGTGGCGTTCCTCAAGGAGAATCCGGATCGTAAGGTCTTGATTGAAGGTCACACCGATAGCGTAGGTGCTGCGAGTTTCAACCAACAGCTGTCCCAACGCCGCGCAGATTCAGTACGTTACTACCTGGTCTCGAATGGCATTGCGTCAGATCGCCTGTCCGTAGCCGGCTTGGGCGAAGATAATCCTGTCGCGAGCAATGAATCAGCCCAAGGACGCCAGCAAAATCGCCGGGTAGAAGTCATTGTCGAGAACGAATAGACGAGGTCAGCCTGGGAGAAATGCCCCCGGTCCATAGGCCGGGGGCATATTTTTGTCCCAAGTGTGGGTGGCGGAAAATGCAGGGAAGGACCATGCAGCGGTAAGCGACGCCGGCACTGCCGATGCCCTCCTGGGTCTTGAGCCTAAAAGTGGATTGATTAGCAATGTATCCCTGTCATCCGGCACATCCAGCTAAATGGTATACCTAGGGAATCTGTTGGCTGATCCATGACTTTTGCCGGGCGATCTGAGCGGCCAGTTGTTCTTCCTCGATATCCATGTCATAGCCATGTTCTGCCAGTATTGGTCTTCCCACTAGTTGGTAACTACCAATCACGGACGGCATGATCTCGTAGAACAGTGCAAAGACATGGGCAGCGTAGTCTGCGTTGAAAGACTGCGGCATCGCCGTTGCGGTGGTGATGTAGGCATCCTCGATGCGATCGATGGCAGATTGAATGTTGTATATCACGGAAAGACTGTCGGCGACTTCAAATGGCAAATGACTCATGATTCCTGTGTTTAGCATCATCTGGTAGGACGATGATCTGAGCATGGGCGGCATTGCACCATTCCATGTATCAAGCTCATACGCCAGTAGGGAGCTCATGTCTTCTACTTTGCCGCTTTCAGCGATCTGCCGGAATTCCTCGACATAGTTCCGGTAGTAAGCATATTGTGTGACCATCTGCCGGTGGTTGTAGCTCATCTCCCGAGCCAGGCTCTTCAGTGCCAGGTCAGCAACGGCGGCCTTCTGTCGACCTTCCCGCCAGTCATTGGCCATAAAGCCAAGGAGAATCGCGAGCACAATGGCGCAAAACTCCAATAGAATCAGGGCCAGTATCGGGAAGCCCCTGTCCTGTAATAGGCGTATGCGTTTGAGCTGTTTGAACATATCCCCTCCCCAGTGTGTGCCCACCTTTCCAGCCCGTATTCACGATCATAGACGAATTCGGAGGAAGGTCCATACCTGCTGGCCTGAGCCGCTCGACCTGATCAGCCTTCTGGTGCGATATGCCTTTCAGCCGTTTTTTCGGTATTCGTGGTCGCGGTCCGAAACGTCGTTTCGGGTCTGATGGGCATGACGAGTTTGAAGGGGCTTGCCGGTATGAAAGCGATAACTGCCAAGGCGTTCATTTTGTATATTCTTACGGCCCTATCGACAGCTGCCACGCATGCCGCTATTGTGTCCTCCAACGGTGAAGCAGGGTTTCGGCAGATAGTCACCTCGCACGACGCTGCTCCATCAATCGTTGCTGTTCGAATCACGCCAGATCAGCGGATACTGGCAAGCTGGCGGCTGGATTCCGGGGGCGAGGGCATGCCCGCCGATGAGCGACTGTTCGAGATCGGCGCCATCACAAAGCTGTTTGCAACCATACTTTTGGCCGACCGTGTGGCTGATATCACATTGGTGGAGTGGCGACGCATTCTTCTGGTTTACGGCAGCTGCCCGCACCTGGGGCCATGTAGTTGCGCATGGGCGATCCCCATGCCGGACATCAAGGGATGATGGGGTGACCATGCTGGAGTTCTCAGTTCGCATTAATTATCTGGAATACCTTTCGTTCGTAAAATTTCAGGCATCCCGGGAAAGTCGTCGGTCAAAACACGGCGCAAGCGAACGAAATGCGCCCCCAATGGGTTTGCTGATGACTGTCTCGCTTGCGGTTTTTGCTACCCTTGTTTACCCGGTCAAAAAATGGCGCGTTCCATCACTTCTTTTTCGGATTGACGAATCGGGTATTCAACGCGTGGTAAAGGGGCGAGCGTATTTTCTGTCATGGCATGAGGTAACGCTTGCAACCCGCATGGAGCTTGGTTGGGTGCTTGAGCTGAAACAAGGTCTACTACCCATTCCAGTTTCAACGCTCAATGACAAACAGGAAAATACTCTTCGAGACTTTCTTGCCAACAATACCGCTGTCAACTAAGTAAAACAGGTAGTGCTATCTGTTTGCGCTGGCATGCCCTTGGTTCTGTAANTCCGCTGATTAAATNGATGTTCGTCCTCATTTCCTGCCATCCAGCGCCTGTTCGAAAATTTCTGGATCTTCCTCGCCGGTCAGGGTGATCTCGGTCCAATGCATTTTCTTGCTGTCACTGGGCATCAGGGCGATGCTCAGAATCTGCTTGATCTCGAATTGGGTCAGCGAACGCCCTTCTTCATTGACCTCTGCCAGGTAGCGTTTGACGGCAGGCACGCGCTGTCGTGCCGCTTCTACGCGCTGCTGTACCTGTCGGTGCAGTTCCTGTTTTGGGATCAGGGGGTAGATGCCCAGAAAGCGATGCACCGAAAGCAGGGGGCGTATCGTCATGGCCTCGCTGTACCGCGCCTTGACCAGATACATGCCGGCCACAAAGCAACCACCGAGCAACAACAGCACACCGTTGGCAGGAAAGGCAGGCCAGTATTGGTAGGCCAGTACTTCCAGCAGCAGCGATGTTACCAGCGCGAAAACCGCAATCTTCAAGACCATGGACGCAAGCTGCTGCTCGGTTCTGGCCCAAATGCCCCCCAGCCGATGGGAAAGCAGGTCCAATCGTTCAATTTCGTCCGCGCTGGGTGGTTGATCGGAAACCACAGGCGACATCCGTCGCGTCATATCTGCCACCAGCCATCCGTAGGAACTAAGCGCCTTGTCGATACCTTCTATGGATCGTCGTCGCTTCACGGCACAACCTCCTTCGCCTTACCTGGCCTGGATATCCCTCTCTGAGCCTAGACTATGCCGAGAGAAATAGAAGGGTGAAAGGACCAATCTGCTAGTGGGTCCGTTAAGCCCTTGAGTCCCAAATCGGTGTCTGATAGTGGGCACCCCAGTCCAGTCCAGTCCAGTCCCTGTGATGGTAGTTCTTCTGGCAGCATAGACGGTTGCTTGTTCAGGTGCGTAGCCATCGATCGAGCTTCTGGCATGGCCGGTCCCATACAATGTTGAGTCAATAGCCATCAGTGGGTATTGTGACGGCCCCTGTCCACCCTCGCCCTGATTCGGGAGGCCTTGTGCCGCTCAACTTTCGTCCTGCCCGCCAGAGCGCTTATTGCCACCTGATCCGGGTGCTGGTCTTGTTATGTGCTGCGTTATTCGCTGGTCACGCACTGGCCGACCGCCCCTTGATTCCATACAGCGATCAGGTGCCCACAGTGGATGCCCATCTGGACGAGGCCCTGTGGGGGAAGGCGCTGGTGCTGGAGTTGCCGTATGAGACACGTCCGGGTGAGAACACGCCGGCGCCCTTACGCACGGAAGCGCTGCTGATTCACAGCGATACCCATCTTCATGTGGGTTTTCGGGCCTATGATCCCGATCCAAGCCGTATTCGGGCCTATTATCGTGAACGTGACAATATCTTTGGCGACGATCTCGTCTCCATTACCCTGGATCCCTATGATGGACAGCGCCGCGGTTATCAGTTGTTCGTAAACCCCCTGGGGGTTCAGTCGGATCTGTTTATCAACGAACTGGCGGGGACCGAGGACAGCAGTTTCAGCTTCATATGGGAATCCGCCGGCCGGATCACCGATTACGGCTACGAGGTGGAAATGGCCATTCCTCTCAGCAGTCTGCGTTTTCCTGCCAGCGATAAGCCGATGGTCTGGGGGCTGGACCTGGTTCGTTTCTATCCCCGTGAATACAGTCGTCGTTTTGCCTTGAGCCCTCTGGAGCGAGGCCAGGATTGTTATCTCTGCCAGGTGCACAGGGTAGAAGGATTTGCCGGCACTCGCAGCGGGCACAGTCTGGAGTTCACGCCAGAGCTGTCGTGGGGTAGCCGCAAGTTTCCTGCCGACTCCGGCGATGGGCACCAGACGGAGCGAGACAGTAATGTGGGTGCCACGGCCCAGTGGGCTGTGACACCGAGCCTGACACTGACTGGCACCGTCAATCCGGACTTTTCCCAGGTGGCGGTGGACCCGCTGGAGCTGGATATCAACCAGCCATTCGGTATTCAGCGCGAAGAGCGTCGACCCTTCTTCCAGGAATCGGCGGATGTGTTTCAGACCCCCATGAGTTCTGTCCAGACCCGCAATCTGGTGGAGCCGTCCAGCGGCCTGAAGCTGGCCGGCCAGGTGGGCCCTCAGGCACTGGGCCTGTTCCATGTCCGAGACCGGCAGCTGAATCTGATCCGTCCCGGGTCGGAATCGGCCGAGTTCCTGCGCTTGGAGCAGCCCAGCGAATCCACGGCCTTTCGACTGCGTCGCGATGTGCTGGAGGACTCGGGGATTGGGTTCCTGCTTACCCACCGTTCGGCTGAGGACTACGAAAACACCGTGATGGCGGTCGACGGTCAGTTGCGCCCCACCCGTCGAGACACCTTGCGCTATCAATGGGCGCGCAGTGAGACCTTTGATGCGCTTTTCGATGAGGATGAGCCGATTGACGGACCGGGCGAGGCTCGCCTGCTCCATTACCAGCATGAACGACGCAATGTGTATGCCGGGGCCCGTCATGATCAGCGCGATGCTGACTTCCGGGCGGATCTGGGCTTCATGCCCCAGACAGGCATTCGAGAGAACGCCGGATGGGTCGGGGTACGCTGGTTCGGTGACGGCAATGGTTTGCTGGATGAGGCTGGCTTGCGCTTTCAACATCGTCGCAGTGATACCGTCGACGATGCTCGTGCGCTTCTGCGCGAAGATGAAGCAGAAGTCTCATTGCGCGGGCGTCATCAGTCACGCCTCACGGTCTCGGCTCAGCAGTACGAGCAATGGCATGGTGGCCGCCGCTTTGACGGCGAACGCTGGGCCAGCAGCATGCAGTTTGAGCCCTTACGGGGGCTGACACTACAGCTCGACGTGGACGGTGGTGATCAGATTGATTTCGTCGGGCTGCGGGATGGTCGCACCCGGCGCCTGGCGCCGCGATTGAGCGCCGACATAGGTCGTCATGTGGAACTGGATATACGCTATCAGCAGGAATACCTGGATCTATCAAACGGCCGCCTGTTCAGGGCGACCACACGGGAGCTTCGGGCAGGATGGTACTTGGGACTGCGCAGTTCTCTGCGACTGATCTCCCAATGGGCCGAGATCGACCGAAATGCCGCCTTGTATCCAGGGACCATGGGTGAAGACGAAGTGATCTGGGCAAATCAAGCCACATTCACATGGCGCCTCGACCCACGGACTGAATTCATAGTCGGCTACTCTGACCGTCGCACGGGAACCGACCGTGAGTCCCTCGACCTAGAGGGGCGTCGCCTGTTCCTGAAGCTGAGCTACGCCTGGCAGATCTGAGGCCTCCATCGTCTGCCGTCACCACGTGGACCTTTCTCTCACGAGCTGTTTGTGAGAGGAACTGCACACTGTATGTATTGTCGCAACGTTGATGAACCTCCCTCATCCACCTCCCGTTCTGCCGGTCCTGCCTACGGAGAGAAACACCATGAACTCACCATACTCCGGATGTTCGGTCTTGCTGTCACTGGTGCTTTGTGCCGCGGTATCCCCGGCTGTCACAGTGGCGCAAGAGCAGTCGCTCGTCGATTGGGAGTCTATCTGTCGAACCGATGTATGCCGGGCCACCGGCCATGATGGTGTCAAGAATGCTCGTGTCTCCCCCGATGGAGACAGACTGGCCTTGCACGTCCATACCAAGTCGCAGCGAGGGATCTATCTCCAGACCCGTGAGACGGGTGCCGCAGAGTTTTGGGTTGACGGTGACTCGCCAGTCTGGCTCCCGGGGGGAGAGGCCATCGTGTATCGCCACGATAATAATCTGTGGGTCATCGCTGTTGGATCAGACGAACCCACACCCTTGACCGATGACAAGCACGCTGTGCGTGATCCAAGACCGTCACCTGACGGAACACAGGTGGCCTACTACAGCCCCCGATCCGGCTATCAGGACATCTGGCTAGTCGATGTGAACGGCACTTCGAAGCCCCGTCAGCTGACAGACGCATCCATGACCCTGGAGGAGGCGCGGTTTGTTCATGCATGGTCTCCGAAAGGGGATGCCATCGCCTACTTTTCCAACAAGGATGACTACTGGAGTGATGATCTGTGGGTGGTGGACACCGCAACGGGACAGGAACGACGCTTGTCGAGTGAATTCATGGGGCGTGCCGAGCCGGCTTGGGCCCCCGACGGTTCACGTATCGCAGCGTACGGCAGTGCGAAGTCCGATTTCTGGTACGGTGATCTCACCGATATATTCATCGTGGATCTGGAATCCGGTAGCGAATCCGCTGTGCCTATGGATGTCCACGCAATGGATATTGGTCGTGTGGTCTGGTCCGGCGATGGAGAGCAGCTGTACTTCCCACGTCACGAGCGGGGCGAGATAGAGCTCTGGTCCGTGCCCCTGGCGGGTGGCGTTGCCACCCGGGTCAGCAACATGGGCGGGATGATTCATGCTTATGATGCAACGCCTGATGCTGATAGCTTCATATTTGTACGATCCACACCCATCCGCGGCCGTGAAGTCGACCACCTGGATGGGTCTGGTGGACAGGTCCGGCAACTCAGTAATTTCTCAACAGAATGGCCTGACCTGACCGAGCCGGTGGAGATCAGTTACCGGAGCTGGGACGGCCATTACATTCAGGCCTATCTGTTCAAGCCACCCGGTTTTGACCCTGACCAGGAATACCCGACACTGGTGCAGGCACACGGTGGCGGTACCAACTCCTACTTCAATGGGCTGAACCTGGTTGAACAGCGAATGGCACAGCGCGGCTATGTGGTGCTCGCCATCAATTACCGTGGTGGTTCAGGCTTTGGTCGTGGCTTTCAGGATATGGCTATCAATGACTGGGCCAATGGGCAGGCCCGTGACGCCGCATCTGCGGCTGATTTCATTCGTCAGCAGACATGGTCCAGTGGCAAGGTTGGCATCTATGGCTACAGCTATGGAGGCATTATCAGTCTGGCTGCCATAACCCGCGTTCCTGAGGCGTTTGATGCAGCGGTTCCCATGGGTGGAATATATGATTTTGCCGATGCCTACGAAACGGCCGACCGACTGGGTCAGCTATTTACGCGAGAAGGCCATGGTGGTTCCCCGCAGCAGCGTGCTGACATCTATGCTGTCAGCAATTCCGTAGAAAAACTGGAGGATGTGCAAACGCCGGTACTGATTATGCATGGTGAAGCAGATGCACGGGCGCCATTCAGGCAGTACGAAATGGTGGTGGCCGGCCTGGAAAAGCATGACAAGGAGTACGACAGTCGCAGCTATCCGGATGAGCCCCATCGATTCAACGATCGCGATAACCGGGTAGATATGTATCAGCGGCTGGAGGCCTGGATGGACAGCTGGCTGAAGCCCTAGCGTGCATGGCGCGTCGTAAGCGGGCCAAACCGTGGATAACCGTCGAGCAACAGCCTGGCATTATTGGTCCCTGGTTTCTTCACATAAGGGCGAAATGATGTAAATTTGGTGAAATCCATACCTCTTTTGGAGACAGAAACATGGATCAGTGGTTGTCTGACGTGCACCATGGCCTTGTAGCCACCTCTTTCCTTATCGCCAGCTTTGGTGCCCTCTCGACATTCTCTACCGCCCGGTGGATTGCCCCGGAAGGCCGCACCCGCCTTACCTGGCTGTTGTTGTCGGCCTTGATACTGGGCGGTTGCACCGCCTGGGCACCGCACTTTCTGGGCTTGCTGGCGGTGTCGCCGGAGGTGCTGATCACTTTCGATATCGAGCTGACACTCATGGCCTTGACGGCCCCTGTGCTTGCATTCGTTCCGGGATTGTATCTTGCCTATCGCTGGGGCCACGTCCCAGGCGTCATCCCTGTCGCTGCAGTATTTATCGGCATCGGTCTGGCGGCCATGAACTACATCGCGGCGGCCGCCATTCGTGTTCAGGGGGTGATTGAGCACGATGAGTTCTTCCTCTTCGCCGGTGTCGCCTTCGCTGTTATCTTGGTCGTTCCTGCGGTCTATTTGGCACGTAGCAGGCGTGCTATTTTCCGCTATGCGGCGGCACCAGTAATGGGTCTGGCGGTGATGGGGATGTATGTGATCAGCATGAGCGGCTTCCGGATTGTTCCGCTCATGGGGGAGGTGGATTATTTCACCGGTGC
>SL_3KL_010_SEDDRAFT_10003752_pt1 | contig 13781 bp, 11 predicted proteins | sample SodLakKL_010_SED_2_FD_10381 | JGI IMG/M metagenome (IMG submission 10381)
GGGAAGACCGCGGTTGTCGGCGAAAGAGGTCTGCCTCACCTCCCTTTTCTCCGTGTGTCCCGTGCTGTGTCCGCGGTTGAAGGCCGTCCTTATGAGTTCCCGGTCCCTTTCACTCACGGAGTCCTCATCACCCCTCAGTGCGCGTGAGTAGGCCCTGGCAACCAAGTGGACATAAAGAGGACTCCGCATCCTACCCTCGACCTTCACCGAAGCAACACCGGCATCCCTGAGCCGAGGGAGCAGATCCAGACATTCCATGTCGGCGGTCGAAAGCATGTATCCCTTTCCTTGGGATGAGGAGTACACCTTTCGGCAGGGCTGGGCGCATGAACCGCGATTACCGGACCGGCCCCCGAGCATGCTGGAGAACAGACATTGTCCCGAGACGGAATAACAGAGGGCACCGTGAACGAACACCTCCAGCTCCATGCTGGACCGGGATGATACATCCTCTATCTCCTCGATGGATAGTTCACGGGCCAGTATGGCCCGGCTTATGCCCTTCCCACGGGCCCATTCCAGACCTTCCGCGTTGTGCAGCCCCATCTGTGTGGAGGCATGCAGAGGGATTTTGAAATCCTGCAACTCCTCCAGAAGACCCTTGTCCTGGATGATGACCGCGTCCGCCCCCATATCCTCCAGCATGGCTATGAACTGTAGGGCCTCGTCCATCTCCGAGTCTTTCACCAGTGTGTTCACGGTTACGTAACCCTTCACATCTTTGTCGTGAAGATATGATATGGCTCCTGCCAGCTCATCATCGCTGAAGTTGGAGGCGAAGCTGCGTGCCCCGAAACGCTTTCCCCCCAGATACACGGCGTCAGCACCACCGGAGACGGCGGCGGAAAGTGCCTCCACGGACCCGGCGGGCATCAGTAGTTCCACATCACTGCAAGGTACGATGTTCTCTTAACCATATCGGATGTAGTCTACATCCAGCCTTCCCGAACTTAAATGTCGCTGCAACTGATGATAACGTGAAGCTGCTCTCCAGAGGCCCCGACCGCATCAAACCTCCCCATCGCACCATGGGGGATGCCCTGAGGATCGATTGCATCGCCTGTCAAGGACCATCCCTCCCCTCTGACCCCTCCTGTATGCGCTGCATATGTTTCCTGCTGATCGATCATCCTGCCACGGAGAGGGTGATGGTCAGACAATACGATGACCGCGTCATAAGCGGAGATGCCGTGAGTGTTCTCAAGGACCTTGCGCTCTGTCTATCCGTCATCGCCTCGTTAGAGGATCCCGTAAGGAGACATTGTGGATCATGCGCATCATCGTCAGCATCGATGATGGAACAGGCGTGGGAGGGCTTTCCCGATATCCCATCGATTGCCTCAGCCCCTAGCAAAATGAGACGTGGATGTGCGAACTGCCTGGAAAAGACACAGAACGCCCTGGACAGATCGATAATGATACACAAGGCCGGAGTCCAGAGAGCGAGTTATCTAGCCTTCAGCCGTACGAGGTGACAGGATGAGGATACTGCGTGAGAATGAAGAGGTCCGAGCCCCTATCCTCTCCAGCCTGACCCGACTTATCGGCTCCAACATGCGCGAGAAGCCCTCCTTCTCCGAGGCATGGCTTATAGGGACGGGGCTGGGGGAGGAGGTGGAGCAGTATGAGATCCCCGGAGCCAAAGTTAGCATCCGCAATTCCGCTGACGGTCAGGTGGATTACGTCATGATACCGGACGAGTACCGATTGGAACGGCGTGATTCGGAATTGTTGAGAAAGGTCATCGACGAAGTGTCATCCCGCCCCCCGGGGCCGGGGATACGACCTGACCGTGGTTATATCCATTCCAAAGCGCGGGAGGCCTTGAACCGTCTGGGAGTCCGTGCCAACAAGGATTCAGGCCGAGCCGTGGCCGATGAGGAGAGGATATGCTCCCTCGCCGTCAGGTACACAGTAGGCTATGGGATATTGGAAACCCTCCTGGAAGATCCCCATATCGAGGATGTCTATGTGGATGCGCCTTGTGACCGTAACCGGGTGCATGTCACCGTCAACGGCATCAGCGGCTTCAACTCTGTGGTCAGATGCCGTAGCAACATCATGCTGGAACCAGTGGAGATGGACCATTTGGTCTCCCGGCTCTGCCGTGTATCGGGACTGCCTTTCTCCGAGACACATCCCACATTGGAATGTGACATGGGTTTCAAAGGCGCCAGGGCCACCGCCGTCGGTAGGCCCCTGAGTCCGGCCGGTACCGCCCTGGCACTTCGTCGCCACTCATCCCGACCTTGGACATTGACCCGGATGATGAGGAACGGCACTTTAAGTGCGGAGACGGCGGCACTCATATCCCTGATGGTCGACGGCCGCTCCACGATGATGATCTGCGGTCCTCGCGGCGCCGGTAAGAGTTCCCTGCTCTCAGCCTGTCTTTTCGAGTTCCCTCTGTCACAGAGGGTCCTGACTCTCGAGGACACGAGGGAACTACCGGTGGAAACCATGCAGAGCATGGGTTACAAGGTCCAATCCATACTCGCTGACGACCGTAACGGCGAGTCCAACGAACGTTCACGGGACGCGTTACGGCTGTCATTACGGATGGGTGAATCGGCATTGGTGATGGGAGAGGTCAGGGGCGAGGAGGTGTCCATGCTCTATGAGGGCATGCGTACCGGTCGGGCGGGAAGCACGGTATTGGGCACGATGCACGGTGAATCGGCACTTTCCCTTTATGAGAGGGTGGTGCACGACATCGGCGTCAGCCCCGAGGCGTTCATGGCCACCGATGCCATAATATCATTGGGACTCAACCGTCCCCGGGGCTCACAGAGGATGAGGAGGGGCATCAGGGAGATCTCCGAGATAGGGGAAAGACCGGGAGAGTTCCGGTCTTTGATCGTCAACGGTGATTGGGCCCCGGACATCCTTGGTTCAAGGACTGTTTCCAGGATCGCTTCGGCATGGGAAATGACCGGGGAAGAGGTCATGGGGAATCTCAAGGCCCGCAGGGACATGAGATCCTTCCTGGAGGAGATGGGGCGTGATGACGAAGAGTCCCTGGACCCGGCCTGGATCCGCCTCGCCAACGACCATCTTTCCGAATGCATGTCCAGAGCCGATATGGATCCCGAAGAGGTATCCAAATCCTTCGAGGATATGTACCGCAGGAGGCGTGGTGTTGATTGAACCCGCCGCCCATCGTTTCGTTGGCGGTAATGGACATGTGGTCACCGCCGTACTTTCAATCCTGCTCTTCGTTGTTCTGTACCTGTCCCTCGGTGTGCGGACCGCCCTGTTGTCGATACCCGCTTTGCTGGTGCTGCCCTTCGTCATCTCTTCGCTGAACAAGGAGATCGGCAAGAACAAGGGCGTCGAAGTGGATTTGGGGAGGGAGGGGCCTGAGATCATCGCCTTGATGTCCGTCTCCCTGCACAGCGGGGACTCCCTGGAGACCGCTGTGGGCTTCATATCCGATGGCGTGGGGGCGGCGGCGGATCATTTCCGCAACATTCTATGGGATGTCGGGACACGCCGTAATGCTTCGGTACGGGAGGCATTGACATCCGATCCTGAGTTCAATGACGGTTCGCCGCTGTCATTGTCGATGCAGTTGTTGGTGGCGGCATCGGATGCCCGTAGCATTGAGGAGAGGACGGAGATGGTGGAGGAGGCCAATCGTATCATCATCGAAGGAATGCGTTCCTCCTTGGAGAGGTTCGTGGCTTCGCTGAACGTCCCGGCGATGACCGTTTTCGCCGCCGGCATCATTCTGCCCCTGATCTGCGTCTCATTGCTACCGCTCATGTCAATCGGTCAAAACATCGGGATGGGTGGAGGGTATGGACATCTTGCCATAGCGGGCATGCTACTGCTGCCACTGGGTGTCGCTTTTTACATGAGGAGCGTACTCAGGAGGAACCCCCTCCCACTGGAAATCTCATACCCTTCATCGTACCTGGTCATCATCATCGCGAGTATCCCCTCAACGGCAGTACTCGCCGTCCTGGGAGCATCTCCTATCTTAGCCCTGGGAGTGGGCTGCCTGCCCATCTGTCTATACGTCCGCTGGAGATTGGACGGCGCGATGGAGAGGAGGAATGTGTTAAAGGCCGGCGAGGAGGAGATGGGTAGCAACCTGCTGAATCTGGGCAACCATCTTCGTTCCGGCAAAGGACTCGAGGCGGCACTCGAGGACTCCCTTCCCAGCAACCGGGCTGCAAGGGAGGCCACAGACAGGATGTTGCATTACCTGCGTTGTACCCGGATGGAGGTCTCGGAGACGGTTTCTAAGGCTTTCTCGGAGATCTCCAACACCGCCAGTATATACCGTGCCGTTTTCATGGCGACGGCCAAGGATGCCTCCCAGGCGGGGATACTCTGCATAAGGCTGGGGAAGAACCTGCATCAGAGGAAGGCTTCCAAGGAAGAGGTGGTGAACCGGATGCGCTCCCTTACCGACATGATGTCCGCTACCAGCACTATCTTCGCGCCCTTGGTACTGGGTATAGGACTCTCACTAGCGACACCTTTGCGACACATGGGCCAGGGCATCGATGCCGCGACGGTGACCTTGACGGGCATCTACCTCATAGAGTTGGCCATACTCACCTCCTGGATAGGTTGTCGCTTGGAAGGCGTGGACAGCACGGCGGCCATAGCCCACAGGAGCGCGGGCAGGATACCCGTGGCGTTGTTGGCTTTCCTCATCTCCTGGAGGGTTCTCTCAGGAGGGGTCCTCGGTTGATCCTGGCACAATTCGTTCCGCGGTCTTGGGTCGGATCGAATCCCTCGTCCCCATCGATCCGCTCCAGGTAGCCTCTGGTCCGGGAACCAAATCTTAAATTCCATTGCGTCTTTACATTGTTGATGGACGACCCGTACACCAGGCCGGAGAAGACCCTCTTCATTGTATTCGGGATTCTGGCGCTGATCCTTCTCGTTACCCCCTTCCTCAACGAAAGTGGGACCTTGGTCGGGCTTGATGGCAGTACCAGCACCATAGACAATGCCGATAAGTTCGAAGGGATGGATCCGCTCAGTTACGCCGTATACTACGCCGGCGATCTGATGTGCCATCAGAAAGAGGACAGGTCCATACTACTCAACGGCAATCAGATAGCGGTCTGCGCCCGGGACGTCGGTCTATTCCTCGGCGTGCCTCTGGGATTCCTGTTCCTTTGGATGTCCCCTCGCCAGGTACCTTGGCTGATAATAATCGCCGTGATGACGCCGATGGTACTGGACGGCGGGATACAACTAATAAGCGATTATGAATCGAACAACATCATGAGGTTGGCCACGGGCACTTTGGCCGGAGGAGGCATCTCGTTCGCCATGATGAGGATATACGACAATATGGTCGGTGAATGATAAGGTGAGGCGGGCAGGAACTGGAAGTCCTGACGCGAAGCCTTCCGTGTTCTAAGTTTTGGAGCACAGCCATCTCCAGTGCATGATCAGGAGAGGTCTTATACGCTACCCGCCCCGATTGATAATGGACAAGTAGGATTTTAATCTAACCGTATCGACCAGGAGTTCGACCAGTCGGCATTTCCATAGGGCTTGAATCAAAAAGGTTTAAATACACTGGCAATAATCAACAGTTGGATTTTTAAAATTCATCTTTTACGAAATCTTTTGGAAGGTGCAATAATGGACGATAAAGTACTGAAGACTGGGACCACTACCATCGGCATCGTTACCAAAGAGGGGGTCATACTGGCTTCCGAGAAGAGGGCCACCATGGGCTATACTATTGCCCACAAGGACGTCCAAAAAGTCTTCAAGATAGACGATAACATCGGTCTGACCACCGCCGGAGTGGTGGGCCATGCACAGCTGATAACCCGGTTCATAAAGGCCGAGGTGCAGCTATACCGCCTAAAGAGAGGTAGCGGGATGAGCGTCAGGGCCGCTTCGACCCTGGTAGCCAACATCGTCCGCAACGGTTTCTACGTAGGCCTGATAATAGGCGGATGGGACAGCGAGGGCGGACATGTGTACAGCATAGACGGGGCAGGGGGATGCATCGAGGACAGCTATGTCTCGGTGGGATCCGGCTCCATCCTATCCTTGGGAGTACTGGAGAACAAGTACGACGCGGACATGACGCTGGACGACGGCGTCGACCTCGCCATCGCCTGTCTGAACTCATCCATGAGGCGTGACGCTGGGAGTGGCAACGGGATGGCCGTGGTCACAATAAACGAGAAGGGTTTCAAGGAGATCCCTGAGGACGAGCTAAAGTCCCGGGCGGAGCATCTGGGCTACAGATATCCCAACTAGGGATGTCCCCTAGCTCTCAACCCCCCTTTTCTTTCATATCCGAGAGCGGGTTTTTCCCATGAACGCAGAAAGAATTTTCGAGAGACAGCGTGAACAGGTCCGCAGGATAGTCCCTGAGGACATCAACATAACCAACATAGAGTTCGAAGGCTCCGTGGTCGTAATCTACACCAAGGAGTTGGACAAGTTCGCGTCCAATAACAACGTTGTCAAGAAGCTCGCCCAAGGCCTTCGCCGAAGGGTGGCCATACGACCTGACCCCTCTATGCTTGCCGAGCCTGAGGAAGTGGAGGCCAAGATACGCTCCATGTCCCCAGAGGAGGCGGAGATAACCGACATCTACTTCGAGCATGACACCGGAGAGGTGACCATCGAGGCCATAGCCCCCGGCATGGTCATCGGTAAACAGGGGAACCTCCTGAATGAGATCAAGAAGGAGGTCGGCTGGGCGCCCAAGGTGGTACGCTCACCTCCGATACCGTCTAAGACGGTCTCCGATGTCCGCTCCTACCTTAGGCATCATCATGATACCCGTAAAGAGTTTTTAAAGAAGGTCGGGAGACGTATCGCCAGGCCGACATTGGATGGCGAGCAGTGGATAAGGATCACCGCTCTAGGCGGATTCCGCCAGGTCGGAAGGAGTGCCAGTCTGCTGCAGACCAGGGAAAGTCGTATACTGATCGATTGCGGCCTGGACCCGTCGAAGGGCGACATTCCCTATTTCAGCGTCCCGGAGATGCAGCCACTGGATGCCATCGATGCGGTGGTCATAACCCATGCTCATCTCGACCATAGCGGCCTCCTTCCGGTCTTGTTCAAATACGGATACGAGGGGCCGGTATACTGCACGTTCCCCACCCGGGACCTCATGTCCATGTTGCAGATCGACAACATCAAGGTCTCCTATGGCGAGGGGAAGAAGAGTGCTTACGAGTCCAGTCACATAAGGGATGTGGTGTTGCACACCATACCTCTGAAATACGGTGAGACCACCGATATATCAACGGACATCAGGCTGACCCTGCAGAATGCAGGACACATCCTTGGTTCGGCCATAGCCCACTTCCACATCGGTGACGGGCTTTACAACGTCGGATTCACAGGGGACACCAAGTTCGAGAGGTCCTGGCTCTTCAACGCCGCCATGAACCGCTTCCCGCGCCTGGAGACATTGGTCATAGAATCCACATACGGCGGCAACGGCGATGTGCAGCCTTCAAGGGTGGAGGCCACCGAACGTTTGGAGGAGATCCTCAAGACCTCCACCAGCAAAGGCGGCAAGGTCCTGATACCCGTTTTCGCCGTCGGTCGTTCCCAGGAGGTCATGCTGGTCATCGAGGAGATGATGCGGCTTGGAAAGATAGAGACCTGCCCGGTATACCTGGACGGGATGATATGGGAGGCAACGGCGATACACACCGCCTACCCGGAGTACCTCAACAGCCAGCTGCGCACCCAGATATTCCAACATGGTGAGAACCCGTTCCTATCCGAGATATTCAAACGGGTCGACAGCAAGGAGATGAGGGAGAACATCTGCCATTCACCGGAACCCTGCATAGTCCTGGCCACCAGCGGTATGATGAACGGAGGCCCGGTCATGGAGTACTTCCGCGCTTGGGCGGACAACCCGTTGCACTGGCTTCTCTTCGTCGGTTACCAGGCTGAGAACACCGTGGGCCGAATGATCCAGAGGGGCAGGAAGGAAGTTACCATCTCTGACCGTGGCGGCAGTCTTACTCTCAACGTACGTATCAACAATGAGACCATCGACGGTTTCTCCGGTCACTCCGACCGCCGGCAACTGATGAACTACATCGGCTCGTTGGAGAACAAACCGGAGCGGATCATAATCGGACACGGTGAGGACCGGAAGTGCACCGAATTGGCTTCAGCGATCTACAAGAAGTTCAAGATCGAGACCCGTGCTCCGATGAACCTTGAGACCATACGTCTGAAGTGAAACTCAGTGGACGATGCGGGGCTCCACCCCAGGCTTCGCCAGGAGCACCACCCGACTATCGGCCTTCTCACGGACGATGTCCATGCCAAGGCTTGGTCCCAGTTCATCGGCGAATGCCCTGACCTCCTCATGGGAGGGCATGTTAGCTAATGAGAGGCGCTGCCGGGAACCCCCGACAAAAACGTATCCCTTGGGCTCCACCATTTCGACGCCGGACCTCTCATCCAGTTTCGCATACTCATCCACGTTGCAGAGGTTCAGCCCTTTGGCCAAGGTGTGCCTTATGACCTTGCGGGTGTCCAATGACGGGAGGAGGTCCAAGGTTTCCATCAACCTCTCCCAACCATCGGATATCTTGGGCCTGCACACTTTTCTATAAACCGTCTCGTTGGGAGCGGCGACGGTCACATACAGCTGCTTAGGCAGAGTGTCCATGGACTCCAAAACCTTGGGATTGACACCGTTCGTCACCAGGAATGTCGTCATTCCGCGGCGGTGGCATTCCTCGAGGAGTTCGGAGATATGAGGATAGAGGACCGGTTCACCTGCCAATGATAGAGCCACCATGTCCGGTTGGCGGGCCTCCTCGTAACGTTCAGGGCTGCAGCGGGGGTCGCCGTTGAAACCGGTTATCAATTTCTGTTGGTGTTTTATCAATGCGTCGAGCATCTCGGCCGGTTCCGCCCATTCCTTGACGTCGAAATCATGGCCTTGGACCCTCCAGCAGAAGAGGCACATGTGTTCGCACTGGTTTATTGCCGGGGAGATCTGCAGGCAACGATGGCTCCGTATCCCGTAGAAATCCTGCTTGTAACAGTTCCGGCCGTGGATGAGACTCTGCCTCATCCAGTGACAGAGTTTGACCGCGGAGTGGTCGGAATGCAATCGGTACTGCTGTTTGAGCAACAGGCGTCGGTAGTCCTCATCCATGATAATCACCTAGAAATCGAAAAGGTTCTTCTGCGGTTTCGGCGACTCCTCGACCTGGATCTTGGCAGGGGCACGGGATTCGGTCACTTTGGGAACGGAGACCAGGGCCGCCTTGACAATATCGGAGTCCACTGATTCATCCAGCAGGAATGCGAGTTCCTCAGCGTCAAGATCCAGTTCATTGGCCATCGAAGACGCCAGGCCGGTGTCGTTACGCATCATCCATGACATGTACGGGAGTATCTCATGCCTGGCACGGTATATGGAGGTGTGACAATGACCACCTATCTTTAGGGACAGGTCCTTCTTCATGCCCCTTGCCGACTTGCTCCTCGACATCTTCATCAGATACTGAGGGAAACGGAAACGGTCGTTGGCCGCTGGTCGTCCATGTAGGGAGACGTTGAGGCCGAATGACATCAGTTCGCGGGCGTAGGCCCAGAAACGGTAGTACTGTCTTCTCCGCACCCTTCCTAAGAACACATCGGCACGGGATAGTTTCTCGTAACCGCGCACGAGGTCCCCGGGGTCACGGTAATCATGGGGGAGGTTCTCATCCAACCACAGCATGACCGTGTCAGGCGTCTCATCGACTGCGGTCGCAGCCTGAAGGGCCTTATCAGGGTCCTTACCCCTTAGCACCGCACCCATGAGGTCATACATATTCGCCTCCACGTTGCGGTGGGATATGTGCTGTACGTCCTCCACCTCTATCCTATCCCTGCCGGACGCCATGGACTGCAGGTCACGGACAGCTGCGCGAAGGTCTCCGTTGGCCTTCTCGGCTATAATCGACATCGCCTTCTCATCGTAGCTGATGCCTTGATCGCGGGCTATGGCGGAGATTAGGGATGCTATCTGTTGCGACCGAGGACGGAAGAACTTGACCTGCAAGGTCTGGCTCTTGATGCTGGCGCTCTTCTTGCTCAGGCCGTAGAAGTCGTTCACGATGAGTATGACCGGTTGCCTGGTGTTCTTTATGAGTTCGACAATGGCGGGCACCGCGCCTTTGTCCTCACGACCGAAGAGGCTGTCAGCCTCGTCCAGTATTATGACCTTCCGACCGCCTTCAGTTGTGGAGAGGTAATCGCCGGCGTCAGAGAAGGTGTTGAAATAGGATCCGCGCAAGGCGACCTGTCTAATTATGTCCCCGGTCCTCTGGTCCGAGGAGTTCATCTCGACCACCCCCCATCCCCTCTCCTTGGCCAATGCCAGGGCGGCGGAGGTCTTTCCCACGCCCGGAGGTCCGATGAGTACCAGTGCCCTCTTGGAGGGCTTAGAACCATCATAGGAGTCGGCCCAGGACCTGATGTCGGAGACCGCCTTGGGATTCCCTATGACGTCGTCTAGGGTTTCAGGCCTGTACAGTTCGGTCCAGTCGTGGGACATCGCCTCTCCATCGACCCCGGGGATAAAATTGTTTTCCCAGAGCACGGTGAATGTTCAACGGCCTAATATCTCACGGTCGGTTATGCGGTAGACATCCCAGAGCTGATAGATGAATACAAGCAGACTAGCGCCCAACCATACCATCTCGGCGTTGGGTATCCCTCCAGGGGCAACCCATCTCTCGTTGGCTAGGCGTAAGGCGATTGATGCCAGGAGAAACATGAATGCCTTGCGGTACTTCCCGAGATAAAGATGACCGAGACCGAAGAAGTTGAATATGCCCGGTATCAACGCCAGTAACTTGGCTATCAGGGAGACCCTCAGAGCGGTTCCCGAGTCCATGCAGCGGACTACGGTAGAACCGCAGGAAGCGCAACCGTTGGAACCCAAGGGGACATCGGCACCGCAATCGATACAGGTCTCGTTCACCTCGATGGCCTGCTCACGATCGCTCCCGGTGAAATTCCGTCCGCAGTGGAGACAGAAATCTGACCAGTCGGGTGAGATGGTCTGACAAGCGGGACATCGTAGGGCCATGGGACTGAATCTGCCTTCCACTATAATTCCTTTAAGTGTTCATGGTACCGAGGCGTGGAAATTGTCCCCGGAGCGTAGGACACGGACCTCGACACCGAACAGGGCGGATAGGTTCTCATCAGTCAGGACATCGTCCTTATCTCCGTCCAAGAATATCCTGCCGTCCTGCAAAAGTATCACACGTTCGACCTCCGGAATGATGTCCTCGAGGTCGTGGGTGGCGATAATGATGCCTTTACCCTCCGATGCCAGCAAGGACATCGTTTCTCTGAAACTCTTGCGGGCAATGATGTCGAGACCGGTCATCGGCTCATCCAGTACCAATAGCCGTGGGTCGTTGACCAGGGCGCGCGCGATGAGCATCCTCCTCATCTCACCGGTGGACAGGGTGTTGACCGGTCGCAGGGACAGGGTCTCCAGACCCAATGCCCGTATGGCATCGTCAACCTTCAGTCCATCCGCCTCTTGGATCTGATGACAGCGGTAGACGTCATAACTCTGGAATAGACCAGAAGCCACCAGATCCCAGGCCCGCGTACGCGGAGATATGCTTCCTTCCAGTTCCGGGCTGACGATGCCCATCATCGATCTCAGTTCGAAGAGGTTCCATCGGCGGCGTCCGAAGATCGTGCACTCTGTAGCACCGCCTCCGGACCAAGGTCTGGCCTCTCCGCGTATGATGCGGATCAAGGATGATTTCCCGGAACCGTTGGCACCCAGCAATGCCACCTTCTCATGCTCTGCGATATCCAGATCTATGGATGAGAGGATGTCCTTGCCCTGTATTCGATAGGACAGGTCACGGAACAGAATCGCGGGCTCCACCATGGAGACTTCTAAAGTGAGTTCGGTATAATAATTTCACTCGGAGTTCAGAACCACGCCCTTCTACGGAAGACCATGAACATCGAAGCGCCAATGAATGCCATCACCGCCAAGGCGAAAAAGTATCCCCACTCCCATTCCAGCTCCGGCATGTTCACGAAGTTCATACCGTATATTCCCGCTATGAAGGTCAGCGGTATGAATATGGTCGCCACCATGGTGAGCACCTTCATGACCTTGTTCATGTTGTTGGAGATGATGGCGAGACAGAGTTGATGCATGTCATTGAGGATCTCCCGGGATCCCTCCAATGATTCTGCTACGTACGTGGAGTGGTCATAAAGGTCGTTGAGGTACGGCCTCATGTCCTCTGAGGACATCAGGTCGTTATCCATACTCTTGATCTCCATGGCCACCTGATGCATGGGGAAGGCCTCTTTGCGTAGACGGGAGACGGAGCGTTTGAGCGTGTTTATCGGTAGCACGAGGGTGTCAGCGTTATCATCGTTCAACCTCTCATCCAAGGCTTCGATCTTCTCCTCGAGGGTCTTGGTCGCAAGTATGAATGAGTCCAGTAGAGCGTCCAAGGCCGCGTATGCCATGTAACCAGTCCCGTAAGACCTCATCCTCCCGCTCGGGGATCGTAGTCTTCGTTCCAAAGGTTGGAGGGCATCGCCCTTGGATTCGGTCATGGTGATAATCTTGTCTGCGAAGAGGAGTATGGCCACATGATCGATGTGTATATCCCCGCCCTCAGTGATGAAGGGGAGTTTGCCGATGATGAAAACCATTCCATCGTGCTCCTCCACCTTTGGCTTGACATCAAAGTTGCTGATGTCCTCCAGCACCATGGGGTCGACGGCGTTGAATTCCTTCAACCAGTCCAATGTATGGGGGTCGTGTATACGGTTTATCCTGATCCACTTGTTCCCTTCCTCCCTGAGGGCGGACTCCAGGTCTTGAAGATCGACGTTCTGTGAAGTCTTAAGGATGTCAGGCCCATAGCGATGGACGGTGATATCCGATTTCTCCTTTTTCAAATCCGGGATGATACGGTAAGAACCGGGGGAGGCGCCGAGGTGTGCCCTGAAATTCATTGAGGATCTCCTCAGGACCTTCATAGGTGATCATCGGAATGAACGGTACTTATCAATATCCCTGGGGCCTTGGAACTTCAGAAACATGAAAAATCCGTTAACCTTAAAATAATCGGAATCACCATACAAAAAATATGGAGCCTCTGATAAAGGTGGTGACCGTGGAGGAGACGCCATGCCTCTCCATCTATGCCAAGGTCGCCAATGAGGAGATGGGAGTGACCGTGGCAGAGGCCTTCCACGAGGTGGCCGAACACATCATCAGTAACAACGGAACCCTGGACGGTGCGCCTTTCGTGTACTATCACGGATTCGACGATAAGACGACATCGATGGAATGTGGCTGGCCAGTGTGGCAGGAGGCTCCCGAATCGGGTTCCATCAAAAGGTTCACAATTCCCGGGGGTGAGGCGGTCACGACCAGGTACATGGGCCCTTATGAAGGGCTTATCGACGCCTATCAAAAACTGATGGAATTCCTCACGATAGAGGGCTTGAAGGCCGGCCCCATGTGGGAGTATTACCTGAACAGTCCTGATGAGGTGGCGGCCGAAGAGTTGGTCACCGAGATATTCTGGTTAATGGAATGAAACCATTGGACATCGAGCATGTGGACAAAGTCCTGGTCCTCGGAGGGGGGATTTTCGGCACACGAGCGGTCCGACATGCCATAGAATCAAAATTCCGGACACTTGTAGTGGACACTGACCACTCCTGTCGCGCCCGTTCCGTTTGTGAACGGTCCGTGGTTGACTTCTCAGATCTCGAACCGGGAAAGGCGGGCCTCATCATTG
>SL_3KL_010_SEDDRAFT_10003753_pt1 | contig 13780 bp, 13 predicted proteins | sample SodLakKL_010_SED_2_FD_10381 | JGI IMG/M metagenome (IMG submission 10381)
GCGGCTCCCTGCGCAGCCAGACCGATGCACTGAACGGCCGCTTGGAGCGCCTGGAAAGTGACCAGGAGCGGCTGGACCGGCGCATGACCCAGGTGGAGGCCCGTTACGTGGCGCAGTTCACGGCCATGGACAGGATGGTGGCGCAGATGAACGAGACCAGCCAGTTCCTCACTCAACAGCTTGCAAGCCTTCAGCAATCGAGGAAGTAGCCGATAACAGGGATGTAAACCGGTAACCAAACCCGAAGGTGGAGTGATGTACGGAAACCAGGGCCTGAACGCCTATCGACAGACCAGCAACCAGGCAGCCCACTACGCGGATCCGCACCGCCTGGTGCAGATGCTGATGGAAGGGTTCCTTACACGTGTCGCCGGCGCCAAAGGCGCCATGGCGCGCGGGGAGACCGCGCGGAAGGGCACGGAGATCGGGAAGGCCATCTCCATCGTTGACGGATTGCGCGCCAGTCTTGACATGCAGCGGGGCGGTGAGCTGGCGGAGAATCTCTCCGGCCTGTACGAATATATGCAGGGGCGCCTGCTGGAGGCCAATCTGCACGATGATGCGGACAAGCTGGAAGAGGCCGCGAGACTCATGCGCGAGATCAAGGCGGGCTGGGACGGCATCGCCGACGAGGCGCGCAAGCAGTTGGATCCGGCACCCGAGGGTTCCGGGCTGCAGGTCACCGGCTAGGGACGCACCATGAACATGCCCGCTGCGGATCCGGTACTCGGGCACAAGCAGATGGCGCGGCGCCTGCTTGGGCTGACCGAGCAGATGCTGCGCGCTGCCCGGAGCGGCGACTGGGCCGCTGTCGCGGAGCATGAAGCACAGCGCCAGAATGCAGCCCGCGACCTCTTTGCCAGCCCCATACCGGAAGGCGCCGTAAGCACCGTGGAGTACTGTGTTGCCCAATTGCTGGAACTGGACCCGGAACTGCTCCGGCTGGTGAGCCAAGCCCGGGAAGCGGCCGGCGCCGAGGTGCGGAATCTCCGCGCAGGTCGGCGCGCGGTGGACCAGTACGCCCGGTTTTCCCGTTAGCCCGCATATCTCACCGCCCTTCCACTGCGCACACCGATCTGCTCGCAGTAAAAGGGTGTACTCTCTCCAGCGGGCACGACGTAGTATCAGCTGCGCCTTCACCGACTTCCGGTGCGTGCCCCCGGCGCAGCAGCCTCTCGCCGCCCTCGCGACAAACAGCGGTGAGGTATGCGGGGAGGGAAACCGCAGGAATATCCCCATGGCGATGGGCGGGCATCGTCCGAGCCCCCTGTCAGCCATGGACGCCAACGGCAGTTGTCCACCCTCACCGCCGGTTTTTCGACGCTTATCCCGCCGTTATGTGACCTTCGTCGAATATCCGGCACCTCACGGTTGATGGGTGCCGTGCCACTCAGTACCGTCATGTTTCCGACGCACAACACAGTCTGTGCCGACAAGGAACAATCGGAAGAACCAACAAGAAAAAAGGGGGGTGGGCTGTGGTCCAGGTTGTTATCTGTGACACGGAGAGGGAACGGGCGCAGGCGGTCGAAGCGGTACTCGGCTACCTGGAACACGACGCAGTGCGCATTGATGCGGCTGAAGCACTGAAAGAATGGTTGTCCCAGGGGCGGGAGCCGGCACTGGCGCTGATTGCGGGACACCAGGACGATGATGCCTGGCGACCCTTTCTCGAGGCCTGCAACCATCTGGCTCCAGACGCGCCCGTCATTTTCCTGACCGAGCAGGGCCGGCCGGCGCTGCGTGCCGCCGACCATTCGGCCAATTGCCTGGGTACACTGGAACTGCCACTGCAGCAAGGCCAGTTCCAGACGGCACTCAAGCAGGCGCTCATGCACAATGCCCGCGGTCGGGAACGTGCAGCCCAGGTACGGGCGGGCGGGCAGCGACTGGTGGGACATAGCAAGCCCATGCGCCGCGTCAGCCACATGATTGCCCAGGTGGCGCCGACCGATGCCAACGTCCTCATCCTGGGAGAGTCCGGCACCGGCAAAGAGGTGGTGGCACGCAACATCCACGCCCAGTCGGATCGCCGCGACAAACCGTTTGTGCCAATCAACTGCGGCGCCATTCCGCCGGACTTGCTGGAGAGCGAGCTGTTCGGCCATGAGAAGGGGGCGTTTACGGGCGCATTCAGTGCCCGGCAGGGCCGGTTCGAGATGGCTCAGGGTGGCACCATCTTCCTCGACGAAATCGGTGACATGAGCCTGCACATGCAGGTCAAGCTGCTGCGCGTGCTGCAGGAGCGAACTTTCGAGCGTGTCGGGAGCAACAAATCCATCAAGGCCGATGTGCGCGTCCTGGCCGCCACCCACCGGGATCTGGAAGCGCGTATGCGCGAAGGCGAGTTCCGGGAGGACCTGTTCTACCGGCTGAACGTGTTCCCCATCCGGATGCCGGCGCTACGCGAACGCCCCGGGGATATCCCGGTGCTGGCGGATGTGCTGCTGCGACGCATCGAGGCCGAGGGTCGCGCTTCGGTGACTCTCACCCCCGCCGCCATTTCTGCGCTGAGTCACCATGACTGGCCCGGCAATGTGCGGGAGCTGGCCAATGTGATCGAACGTCTGGCGATCCTTCACCCCTACGGCACGGTGGATAGCGACGACCTCCCGGAGCAGTTCCAGGATTCCACCATGGAGCAGGTGATCGCCGATCTGGACATGGACGGCGACTCGCTGTATCTGCAGGAGCCGGTGCAACCGGGAGTCCGCGTGGATTGGGATGACGGAGGCATCGACCTCAAGGATTACCTCTCCGGCCTGGAGGAAGGCCTCATCCGCCAGGCACTCGCGGTCTCCGAGGGGGTCGTGGCCCAAGCCGCGATACTGTTGGGCCTGCGCCGGACCACGCTGGTAGAAAAGCTGCGCAAGTACGAGATCCAGCGGGCCTGATTCTCTGCCACTCGATGACGGTGACTGCCGCGCCCCGGTCCGAGTAGGGGTGGTTCGGCAATCGCCCGCAGGGCGGATCGCCGACGTCAAGGGTTCGTTCGTTGTTTGCCATCCGAGTTCGCCGCCGCGCGACGCTTCCGGGCGTTGGGCGGAGTGCTGTTGGGTGGACAAAGGTGCGCACCGCAGGCGATCCGATCGGCACTCTCCCTGATCTGGCACAGACCGTGCATCGACACCTCCCGGAACCCACAGGCTGACCGAATTCCGTCAGTCAGGCTCTGGAGGAAGGAACGGTGTCGGAATTTACCATCCTGGTCATAGCGTCCGATGAAGGGCTGCGAAGCCGGCGTTGCCGCCTGCTGCAAGGGGCAGGGTACGCGGTCGCTGCCGCCACCACGGTCGAGCATGGCCTGCGGTTGGCGCAGGAGCGCCGGTTCACCGTGGCCGTGGTGCAGCCGGACGCCGGTGACACCTGGCGGCGCCTTGTGCTCCGACCCGGAGGGCCGCGGGTGGTGCTGACGGTTCCAGGTGGATCGGTGCGACTGGCGGTGCAGGCCATCCGCGAGGGGGCCGTCGATTTTCTGACGGACCGTGACGAAGAACAGTCACTGCTGGCAGCCGTCGAGCGTCAAGTGGGGCAATCCGAGTCCAGTGGGCTGGTGGCTCGGGATCCGGTCACGCGGGAGTTGATGGAGCTGGCTGTGCGGGTGGCGGAGCGCCCCGTGACCGTCATGCTCACCGGCGAGAGTGGTACCGGCAAGGAGGTTTTCGCCCGCTATATCCACGAGCACTCCCCGCGCCGTCTGGGTCCGTTCGTGGCGGTGAATTGCGCCGCCATCCCCGAGCAGATGCTGGAAGCCGTGTTGTTCGGATACGAAAGAGGGGCTTTTACGGGCGCCCACCGCTCGCATGCGGGCAAGTTCGAGCAGGCCGCCGGCGGTACCCTGCTGCTGGACGAAGTTGCGGACATTGACTTGAACCTGCAGGCAAAGCTGCTCCGGGTGTTGCAGGAACGGGAAGTGGAACGTCTCTGCGGAACAACACCCATTCCCACCGATGTTCGGGTCATTGCCGCCACCAACCGCGACCTGCGCGAGGAAGTGATTGCCGGACGTTTTCGGGAGGACTTGTATTACCGGCTGCAGGTGTTTCCCCTGGCACTGCCGTCGCTCCGGGAACGCCCCGGTGACATCATTCCGCTGGCAGAGGCATTCATCAGCCGCCATTGCCCGGATTCGGCGGCGCCGCCTTCATTGGACGACGCGGCGCGTCAGCGCCTGCTGTGCTACGGCTGGCCGGGTAACGTGCGGGAGCTGGAGAACGTGATACAGCGTGCGCTGGTGCTCTGCCGCCGAGATGTAATCAGCGTCGCGGACCTGCGCTTCGATCCGCCACGACCGGACGTCGCGATGCCGACCCCGGCATCCCTGGACGACAAGCTCAAGGACCGGGAGCAGCGTCTGATTCTTGACACCCTCAATCAGCTTCACGGCAGTCGCAAGGCGACGGCTGAACGCCTCGGTATCAGTGTCCGCACGCTGCGTTACAAGTTGCAGCGCATGCGGGAGCAGGGCCTGCTGCCCGAGCGGATAGGTACGGAATACGCGTAACCGGGAAGCTTCCGCCGCGTCAGCGGGGATGTGGTCCGGGTCACGACATGTGCTGGAGAGTATTGCTATGAATGGCATAAACAACGTCAACAACGCTGCGGCTATCCGGATGCTGCAGGAAATGCAGGCGATGGCCGGCGAGGCCCGCACCGCGCCGGTGGATAAAGCCGACGGCGCCGACGGAGCTAGCTTCGGCGATGCCCTGCGCAACGCACTGCACACTGTGAACGACACGCAGCAGGCAGCGGCTGCGCAGGCGGATGCCTTTGCCAGCGGCGAGGACATTCCGTTGACCGAAGTGATGGTGTCCATGCAGAAGTCGCGGGTTGCTTTCGAGGCCACCAAGCAGGTGCGCAATCAGCTTGTCGATGCCTATCGCGACATCTTCAACATGCCAGTGTGATCTGAGACAGGAGCGCGCGAAGCATGGCCGAGTCACAGACACTGAGCCCGTCCCAGGCTGATTCCCTGCCCTCGAATTCGCAACAGAACCGGCGGGCGTGGGTGCAGATGCCGTCAGGCAACAGCGTGCGGCAGCTCGGTCTCATTGCCGGGCTGGCGGTAGCTCTGACCATGGGGCTTGGGCTGTTCTTCTGGGCGCAGACGCCCAACTACCGGACCGTCTACTCGGGGTTGCCGGAGGAGGAGCGGGCCCGTGTGGTGGAAGTGCTCCAGGCGTCGGATATCGAATACCGCATCGATCGCGACAGCGGTGCGATTCGGGTGCCCGCCGGCCAGATGCATGAAACCCGGCTCCACCTGGCTGGTCAGGGGTTGCCCCGTGGACAGGGTGTGGGTTACGAACTGCTGCGTGAGGATCAGGGCTTTGGCACCAGCCAGTTCATGGAGAACGCCCGCTTCCAGCGGGCGATGGAAACCGAGTTGGCCCGGTCCATCATGAGCCTCGGTGCCGTGGACAGCGCCCGCGTCCACTTGGCCTTGCCGCGGGAGACCGTGTTTCTCCGCGAAACATCCCAGCCGAGTGCCTCCGTGGTATTGTCGCTGCATGGCGGGCGTGTGCTGAACGAGCAGCAGGTCGCGGCCATTGTGCACCTGGTTTCCAGCAGCGTGCCCAATCTCAATGAAGATCGCGTCAGCGTGGTGGATCAGCGCGGCAACCTCCTGACCCGTGATCCTGAAAACGATTCCATGGGGCTGTCGGGGCGGCAATTCGCCTACCAGCAGCGGGTGGAGGACGCGTACGCCCGACGAATCGAGGAATTGCTCACCCCGATTGTTGGCCCCGGGCGTGTCAAGGCGCGAGTCAGCACCGATATTGATTTCTCCCAGCAGGAGCGCACCGAGGAACTGTTCAATCCCGATTCCACCGTGGTGCGCAGCGAACAGACGCAGGAAGAACGCCGCGAGCAGAATCCGCTGGCCATGGGGGTTCCCGGGGCGCTGACCAATCAGCCACCGGGTGAGGGTGTCATCGGCGAGGACGGTGAGGTGGCGGATGAGTCGCAGGCCACGCCCGTCACGGTCAACAATTCGGCCACGCGGAACTTCGAGGTGGGCAAGACGGTGCGCCACATCCGCCAGGCCCAGGGGGCCATCAAGCGGCTCACGGTGGCCGTGGTGCTGGATCAGCCCCTGGTGGAGGGCGAGGGCGGGCAGCCGGTGCGCGACCCCTTGCCGCAGGAGGAACTGGACCGGTTGACGGGGCTGGTTCAGGATGCTGTGGGATTCAATGCCGAACGTGGTGACAATGTCAATGTCATCAGCGCCGCGTTCCGCGGCCTCGGTGAGGAGGAGCCCCTGCCCGAAGAGCCGTTCTGGCAGCAGCCCGTCATTGCTGATTTGGGGCGCTGGCTCATCGCCGGGCTGCTGGGGCTGGCGTTGATGCTGGTGGTGATTCGCCCGTTGGTGAAGGCCCTGATCGCGGGCGACCGGGCCCGCGACACCCGGGCGGATGCCGGCGCCTCGGCCCTGGAGAACCAGCGTGCCGAGGACGAGGCCCGGCGGCTGGCCGACCAGGGGGCGCCCGCGGCCAGAATCGGGCAGTACAAGGCGGATGCCGTCAGCGCCCAGGAGCACCAGGAGCGGGTGGATGTGGCCCGGGGACTGGTTGAGCAGGAGCCGGCCCTGGGAGCAAACCTGATCAAGACCTGGTTGAGCGAAGATGAGCGATAAGGAATCCCGACTCACCGGCGCGGAACGCGCGGCCGTGCTGCTCATGAGCCTCGGCGAGGATTCCGCCGCCGCGATGATGAAGCATCTGGGCCCGAAGGAGGTTCAGCTCCTGGGCCAAGCCATGACGTCCGTGCAGAACGTCACCAAGGAGAAGGTGAGCACGGTCATGGAAGAGTTTGTGAGCACTGTTACACACCACACATCACTGGGCATCGGGAACACCGAGTACATCCGCTCCGTGCTGGTTAAGGCGCTGGGCGAGGACAAGGCCGGCAGCGTCATCGATCGCATTCTGATGGGAGGCAACAGCCGCGGCCTGGAGCAGCTCAAGTGGTTGGATGGCAAGACCGTGGCGGAAATGCTGCGCCTGGAGCACCCCCAGATCATTTCCATCGTGCTCTCCTACCTGGATGCCGATCACGCTGCTGAGGTTCTGCTTGAGCTGCCGGAGCGCATGCGTCACGACGTGCTCATGCGGGTCGCCACACTGGAAGGGATTCAGCCGGCCGCGTTGAAGGAACTGGACGAAATCATGGAACGCCAGTTCTCCGGCAAGCAGCGGATCAAGTCCTCCAGCATCGGAGGCCCGCAAGCGGCCGCCAACATTCTCAACGTGCTGGACAGCAATGTCGAAGCACCGTTGATGGAGCACATCACGAAGGCGGATGCCGAACTCGGCGAGCGCATTCAGGAGCTGATGTTCACCTTCCCCGATCTGATCGCTGTGGATGATCGGGGGATTCAGGCCCTGCTGCGGGAGATCAGCAACGATGTGCTGGTACTGGCGTTGAAAGGCGCCGATGACGAGCTGAAGAACAAGTTCCTCAAGAACCTTTCCCGCCGCGCCTCGGAAATGCTGCAGGATGATCTGGAGGCCCGCGGGCCGGTGCGCATCAGCGAGGTGGAACAGGCGCACAAGGAGATTCTTGCCGTGGCCAAGCGCATGGCTGACGACGGTCAGATTTCGCTGGGGGGCGGCGGTGATGAATTCATTTAGTCGTCAACGGACAAGCAGCAGATGACCATCACACGCATCATTCCGAACGAGGAAGCCCGCTACGCGCGGGTTAGCCGCTGGGAGTTGCCGCAGGTTCAGCGGCGGGCCGGAGCACACTCGCAGGAAGCGGGCCGGGAAGCGGGCGCCGGCGTGGCAATTCATCGGCTGCCCACGGCGGGGGAGTTGGAAGCCATTCGCCAGGCAGCCCGTGACGAGGGTTATGCCGAGGGCCGCGAGCACGGCCACGCCGAGGGGTTGAAGCAGGGCGAGGCCGAAGGCAGGACGCTTTGGGAGCAGCAGTCGCAGGAGCTCATGGCCCAGGTGCAATCGCTGCAGCACATGCTGGACGCCCTGGCCACCCCCATGGCGCTGGTGGACGAAGCGGTGGAGGGCGAGTTGACCCGGCTGGCGCTGGCGGTGGCGCGTCAGGTGGTTCATCGGGAGATGCAGACACAACCGGGTGAGGTGATGGCCGTGGTCCGCGAGGCAGTGGCATTGCTGCCCATGTCCGCCCGCCACGTACGGGTTCATGTCAATCCGGAGGATTACCGTTTCCTGGCGGAGCGGTTCGGCGATACCGAACACGGTGCGTGGGAACTGGTGGAGGATGCCACCATGCAGCGAGGCGGCTGCGACGTCCGGAGTGAAAGCTCCCGTGTGGACGCAACGCTGGACCGGCGGTTCAACCAATTGGCCAGCCAGCTGCTGGGGGGGATCCGCGACGACGATGCCACGCAGGAGACGACGCGGTGAATGATCTCGCGGTGCGCAGACAGCAGCTGCTCCGAGGGCTTCGGGGCCGGGAGCACGGGTTAACGCCCCCGCGGCTGGTGGCCACAGGCAGGCTTCGCCGGATGGTGGGACTGACGCTGGAGGCCGACGGCTGCCAGGCGCCGATTGGGGCCCGGTGCACGATCAGCGTATGCGGTGCGACCGCGGTCGAGGCCGAGGTGGTGGGGTTTGCGGGAGACAGCTTGTATCTGATGCCCACGGGGGATCTGCATGGCATCACGCCGGATGCCGTGGTGACCCCCCACGAAGGCGTGTATGAGGCACGGGTCGGTGAGGGCCTGCTGGGGCGTATCCTGGACGGGGCCGCTGAACCGCTGGACGGCCGTGGTCCGCTGCAGACGGAACAGCGGATGCCGTTGCTGGGCCAGGCGGTCAACCCGCTGGCCCGCGCTCCCATTCGCACACCGCTGAACGTGGGCGTGCGGGCCATCAACGCGCTGCTCACGGTGGGGCGCGGTCAGCGAATGGGCCTTTTCGCCGGCAGCGGCGTGGGCAAGAGCGTGCTGCTTGGCATGATGACCCGCTATACCGATGCCGACGTGGTCGTGGTCGGGCTGATCGGCGAACGTGGCCGTGAGGTCAAGGAGTTCATCGATGATATTCTCGGCCCCGAGGGTCTGAAGCGGGCCGTGGTCGTGGCGGCGCCGGCCGATGCCTCACCCGTAATGCGTCTGCATGGCGCCATGCAGGCGACGGCCATCGCCGAGTATTTCCGTGATCAGGGCCAACAGGTACTGTTGCTGTTGGACTCTCTGACCCGGTTTGCCCAGGCGCAGCGGGAGATCGGCCTTTCCATCGGCGAACCGCCAACCACCAAGGGGTATCCACCATCAGTATTCGCCAAGTTGCCCCGTTTGGTGGAACGGGCGGGTAACGGTGTCGAGGGCGGGGGGTCGATTACCGCCTTTTACACGGTGCTGGTCGAAGGCGATGACCAGACCGAGCCGATTGCCGATGCTGCCCGTGCGATTCTGGACGGTCACGTGGTGTTAACCCGCCACCTAGCCGAAGCCGGCCATTACCCGGCCATTGATATCGAGCAATCCGTGAGCCGCGCCATGATCAATATCACCGGTGAAACGCATCGGGCACTGGCCCAACGCTTCAAACAGCTTTACGGGGACTACGAGCAAAACCGCGATTTGATCAGCGTTGGCGCGTATCAGCGGGGCAGCGATCCGCGCGTGGATGAGGCGATGGAATATCGCGACCGGCTGAATGACTTCCTGCGCCAGGATTTTCGTCGGTCCGAAACGCTCGATCACAGCATCGCGGAGTTGCAGGCTTTGTTCGAACAGTGACTGGCGCGGTAACGGTGCACGGGGACCGGAAACCGTCCCCCGCGTTGGTTTCCGAACGGGGGACGCCAGGCCTGTGCAGCGACAGTCTCAGATCATTGTGACTATGCGGGAGACCGATTCGTGACACGACGCAAACGCATGGAGACCGTCAAGGTCGTCATGGACGACAAGGCGGAGCAGGCGGCGCGTGAGATGGCTTCGGTCAGACAGCAGCACGATACGGAGGCACAGCGGCTTGAGCAACTGCAGGTCTTCCGCGACGAGTATCGCCGGCAGTTTTTCCGTGCACAAGGGGCCAGTTTCAGCGCCTTCCGGCTACGGGATTTCAATGCGTTCATTGCGCGGCTCGACAATGCCATTGCCCAGCAGAGGCAGCAGCTCGAACGACTGGAGCGGCAGCTGACCAGTTCGCGTTCCCGCTGGCAACAGGAGCAGACGCGGGCCGATGCGATGGACAGGGTCGTGGATGGCTACCGCGCGGCAGAACGCCGGCAGGCCGATCGCGCGGAGCAGCGTCAGCATGACGAACTCAACAACCGCCGGTACTTCCGTCCCCCAAGGTAGCGCCGACCGCCGGTCATTCAGGATGTGGGGCATGACGCCCTGGTGAGGAACGCCTTCCGGCGATGACTGGCGATGTGTCTGGTCGGCGCTCCAGGGGCTTCCGCTTGGTCGCCCGCACGACCGCTTACTGCTGGCCCGGGATTTGCTTCACCTCTGTTGAAGCGGGTTTGATGACGAGGAATATCGCATGCAGGGTCTGAACGTAGTGCAGTCGCTGCTGGGCGGCGCCCTGGACAGCAGGCTGGACGCAAATGCCTTGAAACACCCTGAAAATCAGGCCTTTCTGGAGGCGTTGCTGGAATCCGACCTGCTGCGCGACAGCGACCTGAGCCTGGAAGAGTTGCAGGCCTGGCTGCTGGATGGGGGAGGCAATCCCTTGCCGCAGCCGGTTGCCGATTTGCCGCCCCAAGCCATGGTTCCGGAGCCGGAAGCCGGTGGGCGCTTGGATGTGGCAGGGNCGCTGGAGGCTGGTGAACGGATTCATGGCGGCGCTGCCGGACTGCCGTCCGAGGACGGCTCCGACAGGTTGCCTGAGCAAAGCAAACGACTGGCGGCGCGGCTGGCGCTGCTGGAACAGGTGCAGCTGCGCCAGCAGCTCCGGGCCGGCGGGCGTTCCCCGGATCAGCTGGATGCTGCGGTTCAGCCACAGCGGTTGGAACCAGCCGGGCTCACCGGCTTGCATTCCTATTCCCAGATGGCCGAAATACTGGAATCCACCGGACGCCCCGGATTGCCGTCCTACACGGTGCACACCGCCATGGACAAGCCCGGTTGGGGCCAGGCGGTGGGCGAGCGACTGATGGTCATGGCCCAGCAAGGTGTGCAGCACGCCAGGATTCAACTCAACCCGAGGGAGCTGGGGCCGCTGGAGGTCAATATCTCGGTTCGTGATGACAAGACCGCGGTCACCTTTGCCGCCCAGCATGCGGTGACCCGGGACGCATTGGAGTTGGAGTTGCCAAGGCTGCGCCAGCTGTTGCAGGACAACGGCCATCAGGATGTCGACGTCGATGTTTCCCGCGACCGGCAGCAAACAGCGGATGACCGTGCCGGCGGTAATGCCGATGACGGCAATGGCTGGAGCCAAGGGGGGCACGGCGAGCCCGAAGCGCCGGCGGCTGAAGAACGGATAATGGAACCGAAAGGGCTGGTCGATCACTATGCGTGACCGGGCAATGGCGGCTAGCGCCCGTAGGGGCGCGCGCGGCAGTCAGTCGGAGATCCGCCCGTCCGGCAATATCCGGCCTGAGCCCCGTGATAGACGCGTGCGAACATTCGCCAGCCCGCATTTTTCACCGCCGTTCGTCGCGAGGGCGTCGGGATGCGCCTGGTACGGGGGCACGGAGCGGAAGATGGGGAACGCGGGGCCGACATTACGTCGAACCGGCTGGAGGGAGCACGCCCCGACACAGCGACCTGACCGACGTGCGCAGTAAGAAGGCGGTGAGATATGGAGCCGGGCATGAATCAATGGACGCCGGTGTGATCCATGCATGAGACCAATGGATCACTCCCCTTATAGAATGGCGCCGCAACCACGACGACCTACACCATGAGCGAAGAACAGATGGAAAAACGACAACAGGGTGGTGCCAGCAAGCTGGTGATTCTGCTGCTGTTGCTCATCCTCGTGATGACGCTGGTGGGCGCGGCAGCGGGGCTGTATCTGGCCGACGTGTTCGACCGTGGTGACGACGTGGCCGGTGAAACAACGGAAGGGGAGTCAACGCAGACGGGGCCACCCATCTATCACAAGCTGGATACCATCACGGTCAACCTGAGCACCGGAGACAACCCCCGTGCGCGGGCCCGCATGCTGCAGGCACAGGTTCAGGTCATGACACGGCACGAAGAGGCTCTGGAGGGTCTGGATGCGCACCTGCCGCGCGTGCGCAACAACCTGATCCTGTTGTTCGGCAACCAGAAATACGAGGACCTGATTGCGCGCGAAGGGAAAGAGGCCCTGCGCGCGCAAGCATTGGATGAGATCAACGCCGTGCTGGCCGAGAACGATGTGCTCAGCGAGTTCGAGGCGGTTTACTTTACCGATCTGGTGATGCAGTAACCATGGCCAATCAGGACATTCTTTCCCAGCACGAGATCGATGCGCTGCTTCATGGCATCGATGAAGGGGATGTGGGAGGCGGCGAGGACGCCCCGGCGCCAGGGGAGGTCCGCCAATTCGACTTCCAAAGTCAGGAGCGCATCGTGCGTGGGCGCATGCCCACGCTGGAAATGATCAACGAGCGTTTCGCCCGGTTATTCCGAATCGGCCTGTTCAACATGCTGCGCCGTACGCCGGAGGTCTCCGTGCTGGGCGTGGACATGATCAAGTTCGGCGAATACGTGCATACGCTGTATGTGCCCACGAGCCTGAACATCGTGCGTATCCACCCGCTGCGCGGCAACGCCTTGTGCATCATCGACCCGAAACTGGTCTTCGTGCTGGTGGACAACTTTTTCGGTGGCGATGGTCGCTACTACACGAAGATTGAGGGGCGGGAGTTTACGGTGACCGAGCTGCGCGTGGTGCGCATGGTGCTCGATCAGGCCTTCGCGGATCTGCAGGAGGCCTGGGCACCCGTGCTGCCAGTGGAGTTCGAATATTCCAATTCGGAGGTCAACCCGCAGTTCGCCAATATCGTCAGCCCGTCGGAAGTGGTGGTGGTATGCCGGTTCAACGTGGAGTTGGACGGTGGCGGTGGAGAGTTCCACGTCACCATTCCCTACACCAATGTCGAGCCCATCCGGGAGCAGCTCAACGCCGGTGTGCAGAGTGATCGCAACGAAGTGGACGAACGTTGGACCCGGTCACTGCGCGAGGAAATGAAGAGCGCCGAGGTGGAGTTGAGCGGCACGCTGGCCAAGGTACGGATCAGCCTTCGGGATATGCGCCGCCTCATGGCGGGGGACATTATACCGTGCGAGATTCCGGAACTGGTCGTGCTGGAGGCCGAGGGGGTCCCGGTCTTCCGGGCCCGGTATGGCGAGTCCAACGGCCAGGCGGCGATCAAGATCGTTGAGCAATTGCGGGTGGAACATGATTCGCCGTTGATGCCGGGGAGAGCGAAGCAATGAACGACGAGACGCGTGAAATCGACGAGCAGCAGGCGGCCGACGACTGGGAGGCCGCCCTGGCCGAGCAGGCTGAAAGCGATGCCGGCAGCGGGGAACAGACCGGATCCCGGTCCGAAGGTGTTGAGGGTGGTGGCGCTGTGGAAGGCGACGTTCGGCCCGCCGGGCTGGAAGGGCTGACCGACGATGCCGAGGTGGTGGATGACGAGAACCTCAACCTGGACGTGATTCTGGATATTCCCGTGACCCTGGCCATGGAAATTGGCCGTACCCGGATCAGCATCCGCAATCTGCTGCAGCTCAACCAGGGGTCCGTGGTGGAGCTGGACCGGTTGGCTGGCGAGCCGCTGGATGTCCTGGTTAACGGTACGCTGATCGCCCACGGCGAGGTGGTGGTGGTGAACGAGCGATTCG
>SL_3KL_010_SEDDRAFT_10003754_pt1 | contig 13780 bp, 14 predicted proteins | sample SodLakKL_010_SED_2_FD_10381 | JGI IMG/M metagenome (IMG submission 10381)
CCGGCACAACCACAGCCCGGCACCGCCAACCCGTGTGAGACAGCGAAGCTCGGGGCCCACAGCGGCGCTCCGCCCTCGTAGACTGCGCGCGGACGTCCAGATCACCCGTCGCGCACCGAGGCCCCGTGACCACGATCGTCGTGATCCTGATCCTGACCGCCGTGCTCACGCTCGCGGCGCTCGTGGTCGTGGTGTGGACGGTCGTCCGGCGCACGACCGCGGTCGCTGCCGACCTGGTCGCGCTCCAGGAACGGCTCGGCCCGGACCTCGAGCGGCTCCGGCGTGACGCGGACATCACGGCTCGCGAGCTGGAGCAGGTCAGCGCCTCCCTGGAGCGGCTGCAGGTGGGACGTCGAGCAGGCGAGGACCAGGGTGGATCCGCTCACCCCTGAGCCGAGATCCCCGGTAGACTCCTGGCACGGGCGTGGCTGGTCTGCGCCTGCGATGGCGGCGACGCCGAACCACGCGAACACGAGGGTCCCTATGAACCCGACCGGCCAACAACTCCTGATCATCCTGCTGGTCGTGCTCCTGCTGTTCGGGGCCAAGCGGCTGCCGGACCTCGCGCGCTCGATGGGGACCTCGATCAAGGAGTTCCGCTCCGCGACGAAGGAAGCGTTCCAGGAGGGCGTCGACGAAGGTGCCGAGGACGAGACCTCCGGTACCGCGTCGGATCCCGACCAGGAGCGCTGATCCATCGCCGTGGAGCAGGCCCCCTCCGGTCCCGGCCACCCGGGGGAGATGAGCCTCCTCGATCACCTGATCGAGCTGCGCCGGCGCTTGACGCGTGCGGTGATCGCGCTCGTGCTGGGCGCGGTGGTCGGCTACATGGTCTTCCCGAACCTGCTCGACCTGATCATGGCCCCGTACTGTGCGGTGGCTGAGGACGTCCGACCGGAGCAGACCTGCACGCTCGTGGCGCTGACGCCGCTCGAGCCCTTCTCGGTGCGTTTCAAGACCTCGTTCGTGGTCGGGCTGTTCATCGGTGGCCCGGTGATCTTCTACCAGCTGTGGCGCTTCATCACCCCGGGGCTGACGACCAGCGAACGTCGGTACGCCCTGCCCTTCGTCGCGATGAGCCAGATCATGTTCGCCATCGGGATCCTCTTCTCCTACCTCGTGATCCCCTTCGGGCTGCGCACCCTGCTCGGCTTCGGCGGGCCGGGCATCGAGCCCATGCTCTCGGCCAGCGAGTACCTGTCGTTCTTCCTCACGCTGTCGATCGCGTTCGGTCTGGTCTTCGAGCTCCCCCTCGTGCTGATCTTCCTGTCGCTGGTCGGCGTGGTGAACTCCGCGTCGTTGCGCAAGGCGCGGCCGTACGCCATCCTCGCGAGCGTGGTCGCTGCAGCGTTCATCACCCCGACGAACGACGCGATCACGCTGTTGTTCATGGCCGGGCCCATGGTGTTCTTCTACGAGCTGTCCATGCTCTTCGCGTGGTTGATCGAACGCCGCCGTCGGAAGGCGACCGGGTGAGTGAGGCGGTCGATCACCAGGACGACACCGCCCCCCGCTCCAGCGCCACCACCTCGAGGTGGTCGCGGCTGATCCTCCGGTGGCGTCGCTTCCGCAGCGCCATGCCGTGGCGCCAGGTGATCGTGGTCGGTCTGGCGATGCTGCTCGTCGGGGTGGTCGTCGGTCGAGTGAGCACCGCCGACCCGGCCAGCGAGGCGGCACGTGCGATCGACGCGAACCTGTTGCCGCTGGCGCTGGATGCGGACGGCATCTGGACCTCGGGTTCGGTCGATCGGGAGCCGGTCAGCGAAGCCTTCGTGCTGCTGCGCCGGGAGGACGATCCGTCGCTGGTCGAGGCCCACCACGAACAGTGGCTGCAGGCCTACGACGCCATGCTCGTGCAGCTCGCCGGCGAGCCCCTGGACACCGCCGCACGGCCCGTGCAGCGGCAGTTCATCGCGTCGGTCGTCCTGTCCCGGGATGCCGTCGAGGTGCTCGCGCACGCCGCGACGGTGGACGATCCCGTCCACCGTCAGGACCTGCTCACCGAGGTCGGACGCCTGCGCCAACGCAGCGAGCAGCTGATGCAGTCGGCACGCGCATCGATGCTGGACCTCGACGGTCAGCGGGCCGACGTCTCACCCCTTGGTGACGTGACCGACTTCCTGGAGGGACGCTCATGAGCCCTCAGCCCACCGTGGATGCGGGCTTCCTCGACGAGCTCGGCTTCGAGCTCGACGACTTCCAGCGGGAGGCGATCGCCGCCATCGAGGCGGGACGGTCGGTGCTGGTCGCGGCACCGACCGGCGCCGGGAAGACGGTGGTCGGCGAGTTCGCCTGCCATGACGCGCTCCGGCGGGGCGGCAAGGCCTTCTACACGACGCCGATCAAGGCACTGTCCAACCAGAAGTACCACGACCTGCGCCGCCGCTACGGCGACGAGCGCGTCGGGCTGCTCACCGGGGATCGCTCCATCAACGGGGATGCTCCCGTGGTCGTCATGACCACGGAGGTGCTCCGCAACATGATCTACGAGGCATCACCGACGCTGCGCGACCTGCGGCACGTCGTCCTCGACGAGGTGCACTACCTCGCGGACCGGGCCCGGGGCGCCGTCTGGGAGGAGGTGATCATCCAGCTCTCCAGCACGGTGCAGGTCGTCTCGCTGTCAGCGACGGTGAGCAACGCCGAGGACTTCGGCCGTTGGCTCGACCAGGTGCGCGACGGTTGCGAGGTGGTGATCTCCGAGACGCGGCCCGTCCCGCTCAAGCACCACTACTTCATCAACGACACGATCCACGCCACCTTCCGCGCGGGTCGCAAGAAGGGGGCGAGCCACGAGCACCGTGAGCGGGCGTCACAGGCCCTCGGCGGGGTCCCGAACCCGGACGTGGTGATGCTGGAGAAGCGGGCGCGCCAACGCAACCGGGTGACCAACCGCGGGCGCCGCATGGCTCCCGACGTGCGGCTGCGGTGGCCATCACGTCCGCAGGTGGTCACCGAGCTGGCGGCACGCGAGTGGCTGCCGGCGATCATCTTCGTCTTCTCCCGTGCGGGCTGCGAGAAGGCCGTCGAGGAGCTGGTCCGCAGCAACGTCCGGCTCACCGGCCGGGCCGAGCGTGAGGAGATCGCCACGCTGGTCGACACGATGCTGGCGGACCTGCCCGAGGACGACCTGCGGGTGCTGGGCTTCCCGGCCTGGCGCACGGCGCTCATGGACGGGATCGCCGCCCACCACGCCGGCATGGTGCCGGCGTTCAAGGAGGTCGTCGAGCTGCTCTTCCAGCGCGGCCTGCTGAAGGTCGTGGTCGCGACCGAGACGCTGGCGCTCGGGATCAACATGCCGGCGCGCACCGTCGTGATCGAGCGGCTGGAGAAGTTCAACGGCGAGTCGCACGTCATGCTCACGCCGGGGGAGTACACCCAGCTGACCGGCCGGGCGGGGCGTCGGGGCATCGACAAGGTCGGCCACGCCGTCGTCCTCTACCAGCGCGACCTGCCCTTCAAGAGCGTCGCCGGGCTGGTGGGCACCCGCGCCTACCCGCTGCGCAGCTCCTTCGCCCCCTCCTACAACATGGCGGTCAACCTCCTGCGCCGGCACGACCTCGCCCAGGCCGAGGCGCTGCTGGGGGCCTCGTTCGCGCAGTTCGAGGCGGATGCCTCGGTGACGCGCAAGGCCGATCGGCTGATGGAGCTCGACGAGGCGATCAAGGGGTACAGCACCCACCTGGAGTGCGACCACGGAGACTGGCCGGCCTACTGGGCGATCCGACAGGAGCTCTCCCGCGTCGAGAAGGCGGAGGCGAAGCGCAGACGCAAGCGCGAGGAGGAGGGCGTGCGCGAGGCGATCGCGGCGTTGCTCCCCGGTGACGTGCTCTACCTGCCCTGGGTCGGCCGCCGTGGGTTGGCGGCCGTCGTTGGCATCCACATGAGCAGGTCGGGGACCCCGCTCGCGCAGGTGGTGACCGACGAACGCGCACTGACCCGGCTCGGTCCCCGTGAGCTGTCGGACCCGCCCCGTCCCATCGACCGGATCCGGTTGCCGGGCAAGGGCAACCCACGGCAGAAGGAGTACCGGCGTGCCACCGCCGAGACGCTGCGGACGCGGACCTCGATGTCGGTGATCCCGAGGACACCGAGCTGGACCGCGAGGTAGCGGAGCACATCAGCCGGCTCCGGGACGAGCTGCGCGCCCACCCCTGCCACGCCTGTCCCGAACGGCAGGAGCACGAGGTCTGGCAGTACCGCGCGGACGAGCTCATCGGCGAGGCCGACGCGCTGCGGCAGGCGATCCATCGCGCCACGGGATCGCTGGTGCGCCAGTTCCGCCGCATCCTCGACGTGCTCACCGAGCTGGGCTACGTCGACGACGAGCCCAGCCCGACCGACGAGGGGCTGCGCCTGGCCGGGATCTACAGCGAGGTCGACCTGCTCGTGGCCGAGGCGTTGCGTCGCGGCCTGCTCGACGAGCTGTCCGCAGCCGAGCTCGCCGGGATCGCCGCGCTGTTCCTCTTCGAGCCCCGCGGCGGGGAGGTGACCCTGCACCCCGAGCTGCCTACGGCCGACCTGCACGACGTGACCGAGGAGGTCCTGGATCTCGCGGATGAGCTCCGCGAACGTGAGCGCCGCGCCGGCGTTCCTCCGCTCGGCGACCTCGATGCAGGGTTCGTCGCGGCGGCATGGCGGTGGGCGTCGGGAGCCGACCTCGACACCGCACTCGGTGAGCTCGACCTGACCGGTGGTGACTTCGTCCGGAACGTCAAGCAGGTCGCCGACCTGCTCGGTCAGCTGCGCTCGGTCGGGGACAGCGACCTGGCGGCGCGCGCGTCCAGCGCGATGGACGGCCTGCGCCGCGGCATCGTGGAGGCCTGACCCCGGAAGGTGTCCAGCACCACCACGTCGCCCCCGGTGGGCGGATGGCTCTACGCTCCTGCGGTCCCTCCCCACCTGGAGCCGCCGGTGCCGCTCGACCACCCCTTCGGCCGCCCGCTCGTGATCGCCAACCCCGCCGCGGGATCGGGGCGGGCGCCGGTGCTGCCACGGCTCTGCGCGGCCCTCGACGGGCTGGACCTCGCCTACGACGTCGAGATCACCGGAGGGCCGGGTCATGCGACCCACCTCGCACAGACGGCGGTGGCTGACGCAGAGCGGCGCTACATCATCGCGGTCGGTGGTGACGGGACCGTCCACGAGGTGGTCAACGGCCTCGTCGATGCGGCGTCGGGAACCACGCGGGGGGACGATCCGGTGCTGGCGGTGGTGAGCGCCGGCAGCGGCAGCGACCTCGTACGTACCTTCGGGCTCGATCGGGCGGCCGAGCAGCTGGCACGACACCTGGTGACCGACGCCACGATGCCGATCGATCTGGGCGTCGTGCACCACCAGGATCGTCAGGACCGACCGCGATCGACGGTCTTCGCCAACGTCGCGCAGATCGGGTTCGGCGCCCGCGTCGTGCGGACGGCATCCCGGCTGCCTCGGCGTCTCGGCAGGTCGCGCTACGGGATCGGCATCGTCGCCGGCTGGGGTGGGTTCCGGCGCGTGTCCACGACCGTGGTGGTCGACGGGGGCGAGGTGACCGAGGACGTCTGCAACGTCCTCGTGGCCAACGGCCAGTTCTTCGGCGGTGGGATGCGGGTCGCGCCCCGCGCGCTCCCCGACGACGGACTCTTCAGCGTGCAGAGCTGGGGTGGCAGCGTCAGCGACGTGGTGCGCGCCGGTCGACAGCTGCGTCGAGGTAGCCATCTCGAGCGACCCGACGTGCGCGAGTGGCGCTCGCAGCGGGTCGAGGTGCACTCCGCCCGCCCGCTCGTCGTCGAGGCGGACGGCGAGGTGCTGGGGATGGGCCCGGCGCGCTTCGAGGTGCTGCCCCGGGTGGTGCGGTTCAAGCTGTGACGCTGCGTCCCGGTGACGGGCGCTACCGTGTCATGCGGCGAAGGAGGGACGGTGTTCACCGACCGGCTCGAACGTGCCCGAACGCAGCTTAAGGCCCAGGGGATCGACGCCCTGCTCGTCGGCCCGAGCGCGGACCTGCGCTACCTCGTCGGCTACGAGGCCCTGCCGCTCGAACGGCTGACCCTGCTCGTCGTCCCGGCCGACGGTGAGCCCCACCTGATCACGCCGGAGCTGGAGGTCGCCCGCGCCCAGGACAGCGGGGCGAGCTCCCACGTGCACCTGCGCCCGTGGGGCGAGACCGACGACCCGATCGCGCTCGTCACCGACCTGGTCGGTCCGGGGGAGGGTGCGAGCTTCGCGGTGCAGGACCGGCTGTGGACCAGCTTCACCCTGCAGCTCCAGGACGCCCTCCCGGGTGCCCGATGGGTGCCTGGCAGCCAGGTGATGCGTGAGCTGCGGCTGATCAAGGCCGAGGACGAGCGCGCGCTCCTGCGCGAGGTCGGTGCCGCGATCGACCGGGTCCACGCGCAGGTCCCGTCCCTCCTGCGTCCCGGGCGGACGGAGCGCGAGGCCGGCCGCGACATCGCCGAGCTGATCCGTGAGGACCATGATGAGGTCAACTTCGTGATCGTCGGCTCGGGGCCGAACGGTGCGTCACCGCACCACGAGACCGGTGACCGGGTGCTCGAGGAGGGCGACGCGGTCGTGGTCGACATCGGAGGCACCCGGCAGGGCTACTGCTCGGACTGCACCCGCAACTACGTCGTCGGCAGCGCCCCGGATGGCTACGAGGAACTGCACGCCGTGCTCGAGGCCGCGCAGGAGGCCGCCGTGCGTGCCGTCGCGCCCGGGGTCCCGGCCGAGGCGATCGACGCCGCGGCGCGCGACATCATCACCGAGGCCGGGTACGGCGAGCGCTTCATCCACCGCACGGGTCACGGCATCGGGGTCGAGGAGCACGAGGAGCCCTGGATCGTGGCCGGCAACGACCAGCCGCTCCAGGAGGGCATGGCGTTCTCGGTGGAACCGGGCATCTACGTCCCCGACCGCTACGGCGCGCGCATCGAGGACATCGTCCTCGTCACCGACAACGGCGTCGAGACCCTCAACCACCGCCCCCGCGGCATCGTCGTGGGCGGCTGATCGGCGATGGCCGAACAGGTGCAGGTACGCCGGGCCCGGATCGAGGAGATCCGCCCGTTGGCCGCCGAGTACAAGCAGGAGCAGGAGACCGAGCGGGGCATCCCTGCGGATCCCCCGCTGCCACAGGGTGGGGTGTTCTGGATCGCGACGGATCAGGACGGCGAGACCCTCGGGTACGCGGCCGGCACCCTCCGCCCGACGGGCTGCACGATCGGGCCGGTGTTCTCCCGCCGACGGGCACGTCGCCGTGGCGTCGGCGAGGCGCTGCTGAGTGCGATCCAGTCATGGGCGCGGGACACCCGTGTGCCCGTCGTGGAGATCTCGGTCGCGGTGGCCAACGAGGAGGGTCGACGGTTCCTCGAAGCGCTCGGCTACGAGCCGCGGCGCGTGCTGATGTCGTTGACCCCGAACGCGCCGGCGGACCCACCAGCCCACGATGGCGAGGCCTGAGCGTGGAGCCCCTCGCCGAGGAACACCGCGAGCTCCTGGCCCTCGTCCGCCGCTTCGCCGACGACGAGGTGGCGCCGGTGGCCGACCGTTGCGAGCACGAGCATCGGTTCCCCCGGGAACTGTTCGCCCAGCTCGGCGAGCTCGACCTCACGGGGCTGCCCTTCGCGGAGGAGCTCGGTGGATCCGCCCTGCCGTACCGGGTCTACCTGCTGGTCGTCGAGGAGCTGAGCCGGGTGTTCGCGGCCTTCGGGATGGGCCTGTCGGTCCACACGTTGGCGACGTGGGCCATCGCGACCTACGCCACCCCCGAGCAGCGTGAGCGCTTCGTGCCGGAGATGGTCGCCGGGGAGCTGCTCGGTGCCTACGCGCTGTCCGAGCCGGGGTCGGGCTCCGACGCCGGGGCGATGACCACGCGCGCGGTCCGTGACGGCGACGTGTACCGCCTCGACGGCGTCAAGGCGTGGGTCACCCACGGCGGGATCGCCGACCGCTACCTCGTCATGGCGCGGACCTCGGACGAGGGGAGCCGAGGCATCAGCGCCTTCGTCGTCGACGCGGACCAGCCAGGGCTGACGTTCGCGCAACCCGAGGAGAAGATCGCGATGTGGGCCTCGCCGACGGCCCAGCTGATCTTCGACGATGCCCCGGTCGCCGCGGACCGCCTCATCGGTGGTGAGGAGGGCCAGGGCTTCCGGTTGGCGCTGGCGGCGCTCGATGGTGGGCGCCTCGGCATCGCGGCCTGTGCCGTCGGGCTCGCGCAGGGTGCGCTCGATCAGGCGGTGGCCTACGCCGGCCAGCGTGAGCAGTTCGGCCAGACCATCGATCGGTTCCAGGGCGTGAGCTTCCTGCTCGCGGACATGGCCGCGAGGACGGAGGCTGCCCGCGCCCTGTACCGGTCCGCGGCAGCGCGACGTGACGCGGGGGAGGCCACCACCGATGTGGCCGCGATGAGCAAGCTCGTGGCCACCGACGCGGCGATGCAGACGGCCGTCGATGCCGTGCAGGTGTTCGGCGGGTACGGCGTCACGCGCGACTTCCCGGTCGAGCGCTACCTGCGCGAGGCGAAGATCCTGCAGATCGTGGAAGGCACCAACCAGATCCAGCGGGTCGTGATCGCGCGCGGGCTCACGGGCCACGCAGCGCGATGACGATCGTGCGCACGCAACCGGTGACCGACCACGACCGCCGGCGCCTCCGCGTGACCTGGCGTGTCCTGCTGTCGGGTGTTGGCCTGGGGGTCGTCGGGGCCGCCACCCTCGGCCTGGTGGGGTTCGACGGACGTGTCGGGTTCGCCGCGGTGGTGCTCGGCTCGTCGCTCGGCTGCGTCGCGGCAGGGCTCACCACCGCCGGCCTCGCCATCGTCGACGAGGCCCGACGCGCACCCGTGGCGACACGCCGCGTGGTGGTCGCGCTCGGGCTGTTCGTCGCCGGTGGTCTGCTGCTGGCCATCGTGCTCACGTTGGCGAGCGTCGACGGATGAGCTCGCGCCGTGAGCAGGACCTCGATGCCGGTTGCCCACCTCGTCCCGACCGACGACGTAGGATCGAGGAGACAGGCCTCACCAGGGCGATGGCGGACGGCCGACGGGAGCTGGTGTGAAGACCACCATGACGTCGCGGACGTCTCGTCCCGAGCGAGGCACGGCCCGCGGGACGCTGCTCGCAGCGGACCGCATCGTCACCCTCGGGCACGGGCGCAAGGCGGCACGGGCGATGGTGGTGCGCGGGAGTCGGGTCGTGTGGGTGGGCGACGACCCCGAACAGGCGCCGCCGCACGGCGAACGGGTGGAGTTCCCGGGGTGTGTCATCGGACCCGCCTTCGTCGACGCCCACGTCCACCTCACCCCGATGGGTCTCGCGCTCACCGGACTCGATCTGAGCGAGGTGGCGAGCGGGGAGGAACTGCTCCAGGCCGTCGCCACCTACGCCGGAGCCCACACCGGACGGGTGGTGTGGGGGCATGGCTTCGACCCGCACGGGTTCCCCGACGAGCTGCCCACCCCGGAAGAGCTCGCCCAGGCCGCCGAGGGTCGCTCGGTCTACCTCTCCCAGGTCGATGGTCACGCGAGCCTCGTCGACCGTCGCACGCTGTCCGCGGCGCCCCTGGCCCGGTCCGAGGGGATCGAGCGCGATCGGGACGGGTCCCCGACCGGGATGCTGCGCCGTGAGGCGAACCACATCGTGCGCCGGTGGAGCGTCGGCGCGATGGAGGAGGCGGAGCTCGATGCCGCGCGCAAGGAGGCCGTCGCCCGCGCAGCGTCGCTCGGTGTGGCGTCCGTCCACGAGATGGCCGGGCCCGACGTCATGGGGCTGGCGGACCTCGACGCGTGGATCGCGCAGAGCTGGCCGATCGAGGTGGTGCCGTACTGGGCCGGGCTCGACGTCGAGACCGCCATGGCACGCGACCTGCGCCAGGTCGGCGGTGACCTGTTCCTGGACGGGTCCCTCGGTGCGCACACCGCGGCACTGGGACGGCCGTACACCGACCGCAGGTCGACCGCAGGCAACCTCGAGTTCGATGACGAGACCCTCACCGCCTGGTTCCTCGAGGCAGCCCGTGCCGGGCTGCAGACCTCCGTCCACGCGATCGGTGACGCGGCGATCGAGCAGGCGATCCGCTGCTGGTGGCGGGTCGCAGACGAACTGCGGTCCGACGGGTTGCACGACGCGGTGCGGCGTGGCCGGCACCGGCTGGAGCATGCCGAACTGCTCACCACCCGCATGCTCGACGACATCGCCGAGCTGGGGTTGGTCGTGTCCGCGCAGCCAGCGTACGAGACGAAGTGGGGGATGGAGGGGGGCCTGTACGAGAAGCGGCTCGGACGCCAACGCGCTGCGACGACCAACCCCTTCCGGGCCATCGCAGACCGGGGGATCGGACTGGCGTTCGGCTCGGACGCGAACGTCACGCCGATGGATCCGTGGGCGCTGGTCATGGCTGCACAGCACCGGCGTTACGAGCAGCACGCGGTCAGCCGACTCGAAGCGGTCTCGATGTCCACGCTCGGCGGCCGGCACGCTGCGCGCCAGGAGCGCTTCGTCGGCGTGGTTCGGGCCGGGATGCGCGCGGACGTCGCCGTGTTCGAGGGCGACCCGTACCGGGCGGAGGACCCACGAGGGACCCGGTGCCTCGCGACCATCGTCCAGGGGCGCGTCGCCCACGGTGACGTGTCGCTCCCGGACGCGCCAGGACGGGTCCCGACCCGTAGCTGACGGCCGCTCGTCGAGGTGACACGCGCGCTGCGCGCAGACCCTCCGTCCCCCCTGCGCTCCCCGCTTGACGGGAGCCCTGTGCTGGTGGTTGCGTGCCCAGCACATCGGTGGTCACGCTCGAGCTGGCGGACGGCCAGCACCCGAGGGGCCTGAAGGGCGGACCGCGGGGAGCTGAAGGACCTGGCTCGGACGCTGCCACCGAGGCGAGTGACCGCTCAGTAGACAACGTGGCCGACCTAGCCGTACCGGGTCGCCACGGCCCCAACGGCGGGGAACTCGCCCGGTCTCGAGGGGCCCCGGACCTGTCGGTCCGGGGCCCCCGGCGCTCGCGGCAGGACACCGAACGCGAAGAGCGCACGCACAGCTTGCGGTCCCGCGGGGTCCATGGCACACCTGTCGCCACGCGCGAACGCTTGCGCCGGACAGACACCCTCTGGTACGAACCCGCCTCGTCAGGCGTGCCCGCCCGACGTTGGAGACGATCAGGAGCGCAGCGGTGGTAGCTCGATCGAGGGCGAACAGCGCCGATGAACCGGTCGACGGGGCGGACGAGCCGATCGACGAGCAACTCGGGGACGAACTCGACGCCGAGCTCGGGGACGAACTCGACGACGCCTTCGCGGAGGATGAGGACCTCGAGGACGCGTTCGAGGAGGATGCGGACGAGGAGCTCGAGGAGGACGACGACGGGGACACGGACCTGTCGGTCGCTGAGGCGGCCGACGAGGGCGACGACGCCGCCGATCAGGACGAGGTGTTGGAGTCGGCGGTGGTCCCGCCTGACGCCGCCTTCGACGACGATGAGGACGAGATCGTCGCGGCGGTGACCGTCGACGAGGAGCTCGACGAGGAGATCGACGGCATCCGGGATGGGGAGTTCGTCTGCCGCGGCTGCTACCTCGCCATGCGTGAGACCCAACTGGCCGACCCCAAGGCCATGCTCTGTCGCGACTGCGCATGACCCGCAACGTCGCAGCGCCCCTGGTGGCAGCAGCATCGGGGCTCGCACTGCTCGGTGCGCACCCACCGATCGGATGGTGGTGGCTGACCTTCCTGCACCCTCCACTGCTGATCGGTGCCCTCTGGCTGATCGATGACCACACCGCTCCTGCACGGACGTCGTTACGTCGCGCGGCGCAGATCGGGCTGATCGCCGGCGTCGTCGCGTTCGGGCCGATGCTGTCCTGGTTGATCGTCGCGCCCGCGGGCGTGCTCGGATGGTCGTTGCTCGTGGTGTTCCAGGGGGCGTGGTACGCCGTCCTGGCGATCGTGCTGAGCTGGTTCCTCGATCGTGCCTGGCTGCCCCTGATCGCCGCGGTGCTGTGGACCGGGGTCGACGCGTGGCGGGGCATCGTGCCCCTCAACGGTTTCGAGTGGGGCGGGATCGCCTACGCCCACGTCGACGCATCCTGGATGCTGCCGATCGCCCGGCTCGTCGGGGGACGGGGCATCACGCTGTTGGTCGTGTTGATCGGCGTCGCGGCGGCGGTCGCGATCCGCATCACGGTGCGCGGCGCTCGCCGTGACGGCATCGGTGCCATGGAGCAGACCCTCGGGACGGCCCGCCTCAGCCTGGGGTTGCTCGTCGGTGGGCTCCTGGTCTCGATCGTGACCACCGTGGGCCCGCCTCCCGAGGACGACGACCACCTCGAGATCCTGGTGGTGCAGGGACACGACATCCGACAGTGGGAGGAGACGGTCCCGGACCGTCCCCTGCACGTCACCACGAACATGCGCGACGAGACGATCGCGGCCGTCGAGGAGGGAGGCCGCCCGGACCTGACGGTCTGGCCCGAGTCGAGCATCGACCTGGACCCCACCACCGACCGGGGGGCACGCCTCGCCCCGGTCGCTGAGGAGGCCATGCAGGTGGCGGGAGAGGTGATCGCCGGGGTGACCCGGGATGCTCCGGACGACCCCTCGGAGCGCTACATCACCGCGGGCCGGTTCGACGGATCGCTGGTGGAGGAGGAGCGGTACGCCAAGCGCCGGTTGGTGCCCTTCGGGGAGTACATCCCGGGTCGGCCCTTCCTGGAGTGGATCCCACCGCTCGAGCAGGTCCCGCGGGACGCCAGGCCCGGCGATGGGCCGAGCTACCTGACCACCTCGACGGGCGTTCGGGTGGCGACCGTGATCTGCTTCGAGACGCTGTTCACCGACATCTCGCGCCAGAACGTGATGGCGGGTGACGAGCCCGCCCAGCTGCTCCTGTCGGTGACCAACGACGCCTCCTTCGGGGACACCGCAGAACCGGCACAGCACCTCGCACAGGTCCAGCTCCGGGCGGTGGAGACGGGTCGGTGGACCGTCCATGCCGCGTTGTCCGGTTCCTCGGCGTTCGTCGATCCGGAGGGCCGGGTCCACGACGCGACCCCGCTGTTCGAGACCGCGTCGATCAGACGGGACGTGCCGCTCGTCTCCGCGGTGACGCCGTACCTGGTCATCGGCGACGTCGTGGGGTGGGTGACACGGCTCAGCGTGCTCGTGGCGGTGGTGTTCGCGGCGATCGGATGGCGCCGTCTGCGCCGCCCCGCTTCGAGCGAGCGAGCCTGACCCGGTAGCCTCGCGCCAACCGGGGTGACCCGGCCGTGCTCCCGTCGTCCAGCGGTCGAGGATCCCACCCTTTCAAGGTGGTGACGCGGGTTCGAATCCCGTCGGGAGTACCGATACATCGTCGCAGGTGAGAGCCGGTTTCGGCCGAACCGCGTTCCCGGCGCTACTCGGCCCGGTGTGCCCACGGTGTGCCAAGCGGTCACGATCCGACCTCCGTACCGCCGAACACGAGCCGGGAGAACGTCTCCGCAGCCTCGCGCTGCTGTCCCGGCAGGACGTGGGCGTACACCGCCGCTGTGAACGCCTCGGAGGCGTGCCCAAGCCTCCGAGAGACGACGTGGAGGGGCACCCCTGCCCTGAGCAGTAGCGTGGCGTGTGTATGCCTCAAGCCGTGCAGGGTCAGCGGCGGGACGACCGGGTCGGCTTTCGCAGGTCGCACGGCCCGCCGGAACGTCTGCGTCACAGCGGGCGGGGACAGCCACCGGCCACGCTCGTCGGTGAACACGAGGTCACCATCCTCCCACGCCACCGACGCCGCGACCCGCTGCTCTAGCTGCGCCACCCGGTGCGCC
>SL_3KL_010_SEDDRAFT_10003755_pt1 | contig 13779 bp, 13 predicted proteins | sample SodLakKL_010_SED_2_FD_10381 | JGI IMG/M metagenome (IMG submission 10381)
GGGAGGGGGGATGTCGTACCGGCGACTGTTGCAGGTGTCAAAAAAGAGCAGTTGCAGCGGCTCGTCGAGCTCTGCCAAAAGGCCCGTTATGGAGCTGTCTTCTTTGGTCTTGGCGTCTCCATGACCCGGGGGAAGTATAAGAATATCAGAAATGCCATCGAGCTCGTCTCTGAACTGAACAGGAAGACGAAGTTTACGATCAGTGCGATGCGGGGCCACTATAATGTCTATGGCTTCAATGAAGTCCTCACATGGATGGCAGGATATCCGTTTGCCGTAGACTTCTCACGTGGAATCGCCTTTTATAATCCCGGTGAGACGACCGTCATCGATGTATTAGCCAGGAAAGAACCTGACGCATGCCTTGTAGTGGCAAGCGATCCAGGGGCACATTTCCCAAAGGCCTGCATTGAGCATATGGCGGCAATACCAACTATTCAGATCGATCCCTGCGTTAATCCAACAACAGCACTCTGCCAGGTGCAGATCCCTGTTGCGATCACTGGAATCGAGGTAGCAGGAACCGCATACCGGATGGATGGCGTTCCAATTCGGATGAAGAAGGTGGTTGATACAGAGTTTCCAACCGATAAGCAGGTTCTCGACAGGATCTGTCAACGAGTCAAGGAGTTGAATGGGAATGGGTGAGATTCTACTGAAGAATGCCTGGGTTATCGATCCGATATCGGGCATCAACGGCGAGATGATGGATATCGCAATGGATGGCGGGAGGATCGTTGAGGATGTATCAGAGAAAGCCGAGGTGATCGATGCTCAAGGGTTCCTCACCCTGCCAGGCGGTATCGATTCTCATACCCACACATCCGGGACGAAGGTAAACTTCGGGAGATATATGAGCCCTGAAGATATGCGTGCAGGGAGGGCCCCGAAAAAAGGGGCGATGCATGTCACGTCAGGCTACAGCGTTCCAACGACATATGGAAACAGCTACAAGTATAGTGCTCTTGGCTATACCAGTCTTGTTGAAGGGGCGATGGCACCACTTGAGGCGAGACATACCCATGAGGAGTTTGCCTTCACCCCGCTTCAGGACTCATTTGCAAATGTCCTCTTTGACGGAAACTGGGGGATGCTGGGTGCGATTGAAGAAGGAGATATCAAGCGTGCGGCGGCTATCATCGCCTGGACCCTCTCTGCAGTGAAAGGCTTTGCCGTTAAGCTGACCAATCCCGGAGGAACCGAGGCATGGGGCTTTGGAAAGAACGTCTCATGCATCAATCAGACGATGCCAAGGTTTGATATCACCCCGACGGAGATCATCAGATCCGCCATTGAGGCGAACGAAATTCTCCACCTCCCCCATTCGGTCCACCTCCATTGTAACAATCTGGGAACCCCAGGCAACTACACCTGCACCCTCGGTACCTTTGATATCGTCCCGGATCTCAATGATAAGCGTCAGACATTGTATGCAACCCATGTCCAGTTCCACTCATACGGGGGAAGCGGATGGTCTGACTTCTGTTCAAAGAGCGAGCCGATTGCTCGAAAAGTGAATATGCGCCCCCAGATTGTCATCGATATGGGCCAGGTGATGTTTGGCAGGACGACGACGATGACGGCAGACGGTCCGATGGAGTTTAACCTCTACCGTCTTCACCATGACAAGTGGAGCAACCATGATGTCGAGCTTGAGACCGGATCCGGGATCATTCCTGTCAATTACCGGAAGAAGAATCTCGTCAATAGCATCATGTGGGCGATCGGCCTTGAACTGGCCCTCCTTGTTGAGAGTCCATGGCAGTGCCTCCTGACGACCGATAATCCAAATGGTGCGCCGTTCGTCAAATATCCTGAGATCATCGCACTTCTGATGAGTAAAAAATATCGGGACGCTGAATTTGCAACTGTCCACCAGGATACAGGGAAGAGGGTGCCTCTCCCGGCGATCGACCGGGAGCTCACCTGGCATGATATCGCGGTGATGACACGTGCCGGCCAGGCAAGAGCACTTGGGATCACCGGTGTCGGGAAGGGGTATCTTCTCCCTGGTGCTGAAGCCGATATCGCCGTCTATCCGATCAGGGTTGATGATATCGACCCTGCACAGCAGTATGAAGAGATTATCAAAGGCTTTTCACAGACCGAATATACGATCAAAAGGGGCCGGGTCGTCTCCCGCAGGGGCGATGCATTGATCCATGGGGAGAATACCACGTTCTGGGTGAAGCCAAACGTCCCTCCCGAATATGATATGACACATGATGAACGGTTCAAACAGCACTTCGAGCGGTATTACAGTGTCAGGATGAGTAACTATCCGGTCCAGGAGGAGTATCTTCACAGGAATTACTGCATCACCACGGAGACGGATCTATGAAGGTGACGATCACACTGAGGGATCGGGGCAACCCGCTGATCCCGGTCGAGGCAGAGATGGTGACACCGGATGTCTTCTTATCAGGTGAGGGGATCATCGTCGGGGTCGGGAACCGGCATGTGAGCCTCTCTGATATCGCCGATGTCCATATTGAAGGCACCGCCTCCTCAGTCGGGGAGGTTGACATTGAGATCAGGGGTGACTCCTCGCGTTTCAAGCGGGTAGGCGAGATGATGACCGGGGGTTCTATCACCATCGAAGGCGATATCGGGATGCATTGTGGCAACTTTATGTCAGGTGGCAGTATCGAGATCATGGGATCTGCCGATGGATGGCTCGGCCGTGAGATGAAGGGAGGAGAGATCATCTGCCACGGCGATGCCGGGGATTATTGTGGCAGCGGATACCGTGGCGGCCGCAAGGGGATGAGAGGCGGATCGATCGAGGTGGTCGGATCAGTTGGAGACTTTGCATGCGAGCATATTGCCGGCGGCGAGGTGATCATCCGTGGGAATACCGGTGATTACCCGTGTGCTGAGATGAAAGGTGGTACTGTGATGATCCTGGGCGACTGCAGCCGGGTATGTGCGAATATGTCTGCTGGTACATGCTATGTCTATGGATATGCAGATGAAATGATCCCGACCTTCGAGCGGATCGATTGTCTTGAACGAGATGGTCTTCGATTACATCATTTCAGAGGGGATGTCGCCAACCGGGGCCATGGCGATCTCTATGTTGCACGATATGGATACCTGAGCTGAACACTCAGGTTGGATTATGCGCCTTCACCCACCGTGCATAGGTGGTGCGAAGGCCGGCTATCTCTTCATCGGTGAGATCGTCTTTGCTCGCTCTCTTCAGGTACTCTTCAAGCCGGCCGACGATCTCTTCAGCCTCACTATACTTCTCAACCTCAAGATAGACGGGCGCTCGTGCTCCGCTTATGATCTCGCCACAGACCGGGCAGAGCCGCCAGCGCTGAAGATGATCGATATAGGTAAATGACCGGCACCCCGGACACCGGATGACATGATACATGCGTATCCGGTTGTTTGCGGGTTTGACGATAAAGGTATCGGAGAGGCGGGAGATCACCATCTCATGAGGTGACTCGGGGTGATTCCCGGACCTGGAGGAATACATCATTCCGCTATTTTTGACGAAATGAGAACCTTAAAGGACCTCTTTTCATTTCCGGGTTGATAAACTCAAGTACGAATCTTAATCTGGATAAACACAGAAAAGAAGATCTCAGATGTCAATCGAAGTCATCGGGGTGGAAGGCCTCCCTATCATCCAGCCGGGCGACAAACTGGCGCAGCTCATTGCAGAAGCGATCAGATTTGAAAATAATGATATTCTCTGTGTTGCAAGTTCCGTCTATTCGAAATCGGTCGGAAATATCCGGCATCTTTCAAAAGTCACACCCTCGGAAGAAGCCATTAGGATCGCCGGGCTCACGCATGAAGATCCGGCGTTTGTACAGGCGGTGCTTGATGCATCTGAAGAGATCATCATCGACGCTCCGTTCATCCTCTCCAGGCTCACGTCAGGCCATATAGGGGTCAGAGCCGGTGTTGACCATAGCAATGTCGAAGATGGGCTCATCATCCTTCTGCCAGAGGATCCAATGGCTGCTGCTGCCTCACTAAGAGAGGAGATCCATGCACATATCGGCATCGATATACGTGTCATCCTCACCGACACCTGTGGGAGGGCATTCCGCCGGGGCCAGACCGGCCATGCCATCGGATGGAGCGGGATGACGGCAATACGTGATTTCCGTGGGGATCATGATCTCTTCGGCCATGAACTGCTCATCACCGAAGAGGCTGTGGTCGATGAGATAGCCGGATTTGCAAACTTCATTATGGGAGAGAGTAACAAGGGAGTTCCTGCCGTAGTATTCAGAAATATGGAAGACTGGAAGGGGCATGACAAGCTCTACTTCAGAGAAAAAGAAGATCTCATACGAGAGGCATTGAGAGAGTGCCGGGAAAACAGGTTAGTAGATGAGATTTAAGATGTATATGAATACTGCAATTCCAATTGTTGCCGCAAACACGGTCTTTGGATTAATGGTGATGGCTCGTCGGTCTTCACTGTCATAGTACGTGACAAGACCTGCTGATGATATCATTCTCCCGCCTTTCTTCTTTGCCATGTTCATATGTTTCTCATTGCCTATATATAAAAGGGCGGTCAATGGATAGATATGGAGTCACAACGCTCCCTGGAAGGGCTTGCATTTCTCGGAGAGGGCCTGTTCCCTTCACATGTTCGCATTTTTTTCGAAGAAGGCACCATCCGAACCATCGAGGAGATCAAGACCTCGCCCCGCCGCTTCATACTCCCCGGCCTCTTCAACGCACACACGCATATCGGAGATACCGTCGCAATGGATACGCCCATTGAGGGTGATCTTGCATCGATCGTCGCACCTCCGGATGGCCTCAAGCACCGTATCCTGAGGGCAACCGATCGCATGACGCTTACAGCTGCTATGCGTTCGACAATGAAATATATGGAACGAACAGGAACAGCAGGATTTGCTGACTTCCGTGAAGGCGGTCCAGAGGGTGTCAGCGCGCTGAAGGAGGCAGCAGCCGGCCTTGAGATACGCCCTCTCATTCTGGGACGTGATGGTGGGGAGCGTACCGCAGACGGGCTTGGTATAAGCAGCGTCCGGGACATCCCGGGTCATGAGGGGCAGATAGATGAGGCACGAAGGCAGGGAAAGCTGATTGCCATCCATGCAGGGGAGCGGGATCATCATGATATCGAGGGGGCTCTCGCGTGTGATCCTGATCTCCTCATCCATTGTACACATGCCAGGGATCGCGATCTGAGGGAGTGTGCAGACAGGGCAATTCCAATCACCATCTGCCCACGCTCAAACTGGGTTTTGGGCGTGACACGGTCTGCAAGCCATCCACCCGTTGCGAGGATGATTGAGCTTGGATGCACAGTCTTCCTTGGGACGGATAATGCAATGTTTATCCAGCCGGACCTCTGGCGCGAGATGGCATTTCTCTCTGTGATCACCTCAGTTTCTGCGCGGGAGATCCTGAAGATGGGGATAGCCGGATCGACGCTATCAGGATCCATGTATCGCATTTCTGAAGGTCAGAAGACCCCGATCATTGTGATTGATGCGGAGCAATCAAATCTTAGATACTCGCGGGAACCATACCAGACGATCGTATCCCGCGGGGGATCTGATCACCCCAAGCGGATTGTTTATTAATTGATGAGGACTAATAATAATAGAACTTATTTTGGTGATACCATGTTTCACAAGCTATTGGTCGCCATAGATGGCTCTGAGATTAGCATGAACGTTCTTGAACAGGCCATCGACATGGCCCGCGGCTGGAAGGCGGAGCTTCATGCAGTGTACATCATTGAGACCGGTCTCATCTCATCGGTACCCATGGATAATACATGGGAAGTCATCTATAGCCTCCTCGAACAGGAAGGAGGAAAAGTCCTCGATATTGCAGAGAAGAAAGCTCAGGATGCTGGCATCCAGATCAGGAAACACCTCATTTCAGGTCACGCAGGGAATGAAATTATCAATCTTGCAGAGGCTCAAGGTGCGGATCTGATCATTGTTGGATCCCGTGGCAAGTCCCAGATTGATCGCCTCTTAATCGGAAGCGTATCAAGCCACGTGGTCAAATACAGCAATGTTACAACCATGGTGGTGAGAGTATAAGCGTTATGCTCGTCCGTGACTACATGACAAAGAATGTGGTCACCGCCGATACTCCGGCAAATCGGGATGAGATCCTCAAGATCTTAAAGAGAACCGGAATAAGCGGTGTCCCTGTAATGAAAGATGGAAAGCTTATCGGGATCATTACACGAAAAGATCTCCTCAGAAGCCCGCATGAGTCACAGATCGCACTTCTGATGAGTGATAAGCCAATCACAATCTCACCGGATGCAACCCTCAGGGAAGCAGCCGAGATCATCATAACAAAAGAGATTCGTCGTCTCCCCGTGGTGGAGGATGGGAAGCTCATCGGCCTCATCAGTGTCGCCGATCTCGTAGGCGCTGTCGCCCAGCTGAAAATTTATGACGAGATTCGGAATCACTTTGTTTCAAAGACATTTGCACTCTGGAACGAGACTCCCCTTACTGTTGTCGGTCGGATTATGGAGATTGGACGTGCTGATGCCATCCCGATCCTGGATTCCGAAAATAAGCTTGACGGAATCATTACAGAGCGGGATCTCATCCGTTGCTCCTGCATCGAAGATGATATCGAAGTCAGTGACTTCTCTAACGGAACCGATGATGACGAATGGACCTGGGAGAGCATCCGCGATATGCATGTAATCTCCTATGGGATCTCACGTATTCAGCTGCCAAATAAGCCTGTCAAGCTTGCGATGGTGAAGAAGGTGATTGCTGTTCCGGTGAATGCCGGAGTGAGTGAATGCGCACTGAAGATGAAGAGGGGCAGAGTTGATCAGCTCCCCGTCGTCAATGGTGACAGGCGGCTTGTCTCCATGCTCTTTGATCGTGACCTGATCAAAGTCCTGCTCAATGACAATCCACAATAAAAATATTTATCTTAAGTAATCACCAAATAAGAAACAACGCCAATCGTTTTTTGCGTTCTGATTTTTGGGGGCATATACATGATGCAACAGCCACAGGAGATTATGCATGGGACGACGACCATTGGGATCGTCTTCTCAGAGGGTGTCGTACTTGCGACAGAGAAACGTGCGACCATGGGATACATGATCGCAAGTAAAAATGCGAAGAAGATCTATAAGATCACCGATTCAATCGGAATGACGACTGCCGGAGGTGTCGGTGATGCCCAGCAGCTGGCACGGCTGATGAGTGTCGAGAGCAATCTCTTTCAGATACGGAGAGGCCGTGATATAACCGTCGGGGCGTCCGCAACACTCCTTTCAAACTATCTCAACCAGAACAGGTACTTCCCCTACTATGTTCAGCTCCTCGTCGGTGGAATCGATGAGAATGGCCCCTCGGTCTACTCGGTCGATGCTATGGGTGGTGCAACACGCGAAGATGACTTCGTTGCAACCGGGTCGGGATCCCCAATGGCCTTTGGGGTGCTTGAGGATCGGTACACATCAGGTCTCAGTGAACAAGGGGCTATTGAACTTGCGGTTCGTTCTGTTAAATCCGCAATGCGCCGTGATGCAGGATCCGGGGAAGGGTTCCAGCTGGCAGTCATTACAAAGGAGAAGTTTGAGGTGCTGGATGATAAACAACTTGATCAGATAGCAGCCTCCCTCCGCACCTGATTTTTTTTACAAACTTTTTTAGGAAGATTCCATGTTGATTGAGGATAGACTCAAAGAGCTGAGAGAGCTTATTAACCGCAAGGTACCGTCAGGTATAACGGTTTCAAATGTCGAATTCGAAGGGCCTGAACTGGTCATTTATACCGATGATCCCAAGCAGTTTGCTGATCAGGCTGACCTTATTCGTGTTCTTGCACGGGACCTTAGGAAGCGGATCGTCGTCCGCCCAACAGTTCTTGAGGATCCTGAACGTGCATATGATGATATCAAACGGATCGTTCCGGAAAATGCCGGTATTACCGATATCTTTTTTGACCCCGATACCGGGGAGGTCCTGATCGAAGCAGAAAAACCGGGTGTGGTTATCGGGAAGAACGGTGCGACACTTCGTGATATCACAAAAAGTATCGGATGGACGCCGAAAGTCGTCCGGACACCCCCGATTGAGAGCTCAACAGTAAAACAGATCCGCTCATATCTTCGTGCCATCCGTGATGAGAGGAAAGAGTTCCTCCGTGCCACCGGCAGGCGTATCCACCGTGATATCCTTGCCAAGGATCAATGGGTACGGGTCACCACCCTCGGTTGTTGCAGGGAGGTCGGCAGGGCTGCCTTCCTCCTCTCCACTCCTGAGAGCAGGATTCTCATCGACTGTGGAGAAAAACCTGGCGCAACCAACGGCGCAACACCATACCTGGGCGTCCCTGAGATCCACCCTCTCACAAATCTTGATGCCGTCGTCCTCACCCATGCTCACCTCGACCACTGCGCTCTCATCCCCCTCCTCTTCAGGTACGGGTTTACAGGCCCGATCTATGCAACCCCTCCGACACGTGATCTCTCATCGATGCTGCAGCTCGATTACCTTGAGGTCATCAGGAAAGAGGATCGCCCTGCCCCCTACACCTCAAATGAAGTGAAGCAGTATGTCAAACATTCCATCACCTTAAACTATGGATCGGTGACAGACATCGCCCCTGATATCAAGCTGACCTTCCATAATGCAGGCCATATCCTTGGATCAGCCATCGCGCACTTCCATGTTGGGGACGGACTCTACAANATCGCATTTACCGGGGACTTCAATTATGGGAAGAGCCGGCTCTTCAACCCGGCAAACGCACATTTCCCCCGTCTTGAAGCGATCTTTATGGAGAGTACGTACGGTGCATCCCAGGACTCGACACCCGCGAGGAAAGACGCGGAGTCCCGGTTATATGATGTGATCAAGCGGGCGGTTGAGCGTGGGGGCAAGGTCATCATCCCGGCGTTTGCGGTTGGACGGTCACAGGAAGTGATGCTTGCACTTGAAGAAGGAATACGCAAAGGTGAGCTTCCGCAGATCAAAGTCTACCTTGATGGGATGATCAAAGAGGCGACTGCAATCCATACCACATATCCTGAGTATCTCAATTCGGACCTCAGGAACCAGATCTTCAGGGAGGGATTAAACCCCTTCCTCTCTGATTGTTTCGAGCAGGTGGACTCAAGCGAGAAACGCGAGGCGGTCATCAATGGCGGACCGTCTGTCATCATCACCACATCAGGGATGATGAATGGGGGTCCTGTGATCGAGTATCTCCAGAACCTTGCAGCCGATGATCGAAACACCCTTGTCTTTGTCGGATACCAGGCAGATGGAACGCTTGGCCGCCGGATCCAGAAGGGATGGCGGGAGATCCCCTATGGTTCAAAGGGGAGTATCACCATCAATCTTGAGGTGACGACCGTGGAAGGGTTCTCAGGCCACTCTGACCGGAGGCAGCTGATGAGTTATGTCAGCCACATGCAGCCGAAGCCTGAGAAGATCTTCTGTATTCATGGCGAGGAGAGTAAGACGCTTGATCTCGCCAGTTCAATCTATAAAAAATTCCACATCCAGACCCACTCGCCAATGAATCTTGAGACATACCGGATGGTTTAAAGAATAAGGAGAGTAATTAGATGATATAATGAAGAACAGGCTACCCCCAATTATCGGGATATTTTCGATAATGGCACTATCGAATGCGGTGGTGCCGGTACTCCCGGCCCTTGGGGAGGGGTCTGCCCTTCAGGGCATCATCTTCTCAGCATATTTTTTTGGAGCGCTCGTTACCGTCTTCCCGGCAGGGTATGCAAGCGATCGCATCGGGCCGACACCGCTTATTCAGACCGGGCTGCTGATCACTCTGCTCTCAGGTATCATCCTCATCTTTGTGGCGTCACCGATTCTTATCATCCTCGCGAGAATATTTGAGGGGGTTGGGGCCGGACTCTTCATCGCATCAGCGATGTCGCTCCTGAATGCCAAACCTGATCATTCCCGGCTTTCCGGCTACTTTATGGCAGCACTAAACGCCGGCCTTCTCGCAGGCCTCGCCGGGACGGGGTGGATTGTATCCCTTCTTCATGATCCTCGTGCCGGCCTCATGGTCTTTACCGCCCTCTCGGGCATCGTCTTTATCTCTTCGATCCGGATGGACGAGAAGGTCGGGAAGAAGGCGGCTCCTTCGAATATCCCATTCTATCTGACAGAATACCGGTATCTCTGGTATTCGGCGATCATCATCGTCGGTACAACCGGCGCACTCACCTCACTGTATCCTGAGTTTGGCGGCCACAGTCCACTCCTCACCGGCATTATTATTGCAAGTATGAATCTGGCAACGATGATATCTGTCTTAATCGTCTCCCGCTTCAGGCTTGAGCCGATCATCACAATACGTATAGCAGCAGTTGGTGTGGGGGCTGCGGCCCTCTTCTGCCTCATCTCCCCATGGGGATTTCCGATCATGGGGGCGTTTGCAGGGTTGGCCATCATCGCTCAGATGGCATTCCTTGCGGGTACAGGTGCACCCCAGGGGATCATGATGGGGATCTTAAACACCTCGACGTATGGTGGACTTGCACTCCTCCCTTTCTTTGCAGGGTTCATTGCTGAGCTGGGTACCTTCACAATAGCCTTCTTCTTCCCTGTTCTTCTTACAGTCACTGTCGCGCTCACGATAGGCCTGTGCAGATGCCAGCACCCTCCTCAGTAAATCTTTCTATCAGGTATCTCTGCCCACTCCCGGAGGAGGGCAATATTTTCTTCAAGGAGATACCCCCCGATGATCTCCATCCGGCTCCCTCCAAGCTCCTGCATCCTGATATTTGAGATGGTCATCTCTGAAAAGCCGAGAGCCCTGACATCCTCTATTGAGGTGCCATAGATGATCCGGCTGATCTTTGCCCAGTGGCAGGCAGCAAAGCACATCGGGCACGGCTCGGTTGTTGCATACATGGTACAACCGAAGAGATCGATTCTGCCAAGCTTCTCCTGCGCCTCCCTGATGGCGACGATCTCGGCATGTGCGGTACTGTCGGTTCCGGCAAAGACCCGGTTATGGGCTGAGGCGACGATGGCACCCCCACATTCGATGCATGCGCCAAAGGGGGTCTGGCCATGCGCTATCCCCTCACGGGCCGAACGGATCGCTTCATGCATGCAGTCTGGATTCATTCAGTACTGGTGTGGAATAAGAAGCAAAAAAGATGGGTGTTATCTGGTGATTGCATCCCTGTTTGCGATGGCAAGCACCGCAGGCATCACGATGATCGCACCGATGAGGGAGAAACCGACGGTGATAACGGTGACCATACCGAAGTTGCTGATGATATTAAAGCTTGAGAGGAGGAGGGCTGAGAACCCAAAGACGGTCGTCAGGCCCGAGACGGTAATGGCTGATCCGATCTGGGAGACACTTGTGTTGATGGCATCATAGAGGGGGAGACCCTTATCCAGCTCCTCCCGGCACCGCTCCATGATAAGGATGGTATATTCACAGGCGATCCCGATCGCCATCGATCCGAGGGTCGCAGTGAGCGGGGTATAGTCGATATGGAGGATGAACATGATCAGGCCGTTCCAGCCGACGATCATGATGATCGGGACAAGCGGTGTGAGTGCGAGTTTTGGCTTTCTGTATATGAGGAGGAGGAAACCAAAGATGAGGAGGAAACCGAGGAGAGTCATCTGTGTCTTCCCTTTTTTGATGTCATCGATGAGGGTGGTGAAGAGCTCGACGGTTCCTGTCGGGGTTGCAAAGATGCCGATCGGGGGCTCGAGGAAGAGGAGATCGGATCGCACCTGGTCGACGAGTGACTTCTGCTGATCGGTCTCCATCTCAAGTAAAGAGAACTGAATCACCGCTTCATTGTTCCCATTGATATAGAGCCGCTTTGTATCATCAGGTATTCTCTCCATGACGGCACGTATCTCGGTTTTTGTTTCAGGGAGCTGGCCATCGTTGTAGTCTCGCATATAGGTTGTGATACTCCGAACCCGCGTTATCTCACCATGTTTTGCGACTGCATAATCCCCAAATTCATCTATCCATCGGAGTCCTTCAGGTGAGAGAATCGTGTCCCCACTGAGATAGATCGGGAGCGTAAGGGTGGAGCCCATCGTCCGTGTGACCTTTTTAATATCAACGACAGCCGGCATGTCATCAGGGACAAATGTCTGTTCATCAGTTGATATGGGGACATAGGTATCCATCTGGACACCAACGAGGGCGACAAGTCCCAGGAGAATGATGATCGGAACCGGGACACGGGCAATCTTTGTGGCGAGGCCTCCGAGGAAGAGGTTATACCTCTTCATCAATCCCCCTTCACCCTTCACCGGTTTTGGTGTATAACCGATGAGTACCCCAAACGTCGGGATGATAATTAAGGCTGCGATATAGCAGAAGACGACACCGATGACACAGACCATACCAAAGTCACGGACCATCGGTACCGGAGAGACCATCATCGCGATGAAACCCATCGATGTTGCTATCATCGCATAGAGAACGGCCGGACCGGTCTTGGTAAGGGTTGAGCTGACGGCTCCAGCCATCGGTTGTCTCCGAAGCTCCTCATCAAGGCGGGAGTGGAACTGGATGGCATAATCGATCCCGATACCGATGAGGACAGGGAATGCCCCTATCGTCACCATGCTGATCGGGATGTCAAAGAGCCCCATCATCCCAAACGTCAGGATGAGGCCGATGGCAACGACCCCTACGGGAAGGAGGCGGTAGCTGACATGGGAGAAGAGGAGCATCACCGCGATGATCATCAGGATCATCGCAGCTCCGATTAAAACCCCCATTGACGTTTTCATCTCATCTTTCATCTGCTGGGCAAATGCTGCATCTCCTGAGAGGGTGACGGTGGTACCGGGAGGAAGATCCGTCATCCCTATGATCGTATGGAAATTATTCAGGATACCCTCCCTGACAGCCGAACTCGTTCCAGGCTCAAGGGAGACGATGAGGATCGTCATCATATTGGAGGGATAGACGCGATCAAGGATGTCGGCCGGGGCATTATCGAGGATCTGTGATACTTCGCCGGTTGAACGGGGGAGTGTCCCGCCATGCATCATCCTGATGAGATCTGTTATGCCGGATGTACTGGCGACATAACGCTCCCTCCGGAGACTCTCTGCAAGCTGATCTATCATCTGGAGAGTATCAGGATCGACGACATCATCTGATTCGATGATCATCATGATGTTGTTTGTCCGGAAGGTATCCTGGTACTGGTTAAAGATGACACCCTGCCGGGTATTCTTATCCAGGTAGGTCTCTGACCCTGTTGCCATATGAAGGAAACCGGTTCCATAAAAGGCAATCAGGATCAATGCGAAGAAGAGGCCTGCGACAAGGGCTGGCCGGGTATTGATGGTATCTGACAGATAGGTAAAGAGCGACTTCACGATTACTCGTAGAAGGGTAGGGGCTCCCATCTGATAAATTATTTGTTGCGATTATGACAACAAATTGCGAAAAATAAGGAGGATCAGAATGCTGGACGGGAGGGGTGCCATGAGCCATATCCCCACCGATCCTGTACTGGAAGAGCAATCTCTGCGTACCTCTGTTTTGGATTCCTGATATCCGTCAGGACGATGCTTGTATCAGAGATGGTCGCTAATGTGTCGCCTATCGAGAGGGAACGCCGGACAGCTGTCGGCCAGTAGCCCGGTTCCGGGGGTGCATCACCTGCATACTGAGGGATCGTTCCATGCAGGGTGAACCCGGATTCCGGAGAGATCGCATAGAGATACGTCCCCTGCCAGACATATCCCCGGCCATACCCGTCAGCAACAGTGATCGGAAGGGCCATCA
>SL_3KL_010_SEDDRAFT_10003756_pt1 | contig 13779 bp, 8 predicted proteins | sample SodLakKL_010_SED_2_FD_10381 | JGI IMG/M metagenome (IMG submission 10381)
GGCAGGCCGATGCCACCGAGACTTCGCTGCTCAACTACCTGGCCGCGGCGCGTGCGGCGCAGCAGATCGGCGCGTACGATCGCCGCGATCGCTACCTGCGTGCGGCCATCGAGCATAATCCCGAAGCCGACGTGGCCGTCTCCCTGACCCAGGCCGAGCTGCAACTCGCGCACCATCAGACGGAGTACGCACTGGCCACGCTGCAGCGCCTGCGCGGCATGCTGCCCGGCCATACCTATGTGATGCGGCTGCTCTCGCGCCTGTACGCGGATCTGGAGGACTGGGATCAGCTCGCCGGCCTGCTGCCGGAGTTGCGACGCAGACGCGTGCTGACGCCTGAGCGCCTGGAGCAGCTGGAAGTGCGCACGGCGCTGGGTCGCCTGCGCGGTGCGGAGGCGAGTGATGCAGCGCTGGTCGCGATCTGGGACTCACTGCCGCGGAGTATCCGCGAGCATACTGCGGTACTGCGCGCGTTCGTGCACCGGTTGATTGCGGCGGGGGCGGTCGATAATGCAGAGAAGCGTGTGCGCCAGCATCTCGGCCGGCAGTGGGATGAAGCGCTGGTGCGCGATTACGGCCTCATCGAGGCCTCCGACAGCGCGCGCCAGCTCGATCATGCCGAACGCTGGATCGCGAACCACGGCCGCAGCGCGATGCTGCTGCTGACCCTCGGCCGTCTCTGCGCGCGCAACCGGCTATGGGGCAAGGCGCGCGCCTATTTCGAGTCCAGCCTGGGCATCGAGCCCCGAGCCGAGACGTACCGGGAACTGGCGGAGCTGCTCGAGCATCTCGGTGAAACGGGTGCGGCACGCGAGCACTATCGCAGCGGCCTGGACGCGGCCGTGCGGGAACTCACGCTCGACGATCCGGCATCGTCCGTGCGCACGGAGACCGAGCGCGCGATCGGCGGCGAACTCCCCGCCGCCAGCGCCGGCCAGTGACCACGCCTCAACCGGGATCCACCCCCGCGGCCTGCATGGCCTGGACTGCGTCGCTGGCGTAGTCGAAGGAGTCGAAGAACAGTTCGCCGGCCGGAAGGCCGGCCGCACGGAAGGCAGTACGACCGGCATCGATCATCACGGGGGGGCCGGACATGTACACCTGGTGGGCGCTCAGGTCCGGGTAGGCCGCTACCACCGCATCGTGCACGAAACCTGTTTCCCCCGACCAATCATCGCCGGGCGCCGGTTCCGACAGAACGGGGGTGAAGCGGATTTGGGCGTGCTCGCGCGCCCACGCTTCGGCGCGTTCTGCACGATACAGGTCGCGGCGGGCGCGTACGCCCCAGAACAGATGCAGCGGGCGGTCAAGGCCGCGCGCGATGGCGTGCTCGATGATGCTCTGCATCGGCGCAAATCCCGTGCCGCCGGCAACCAGGATGGCCGGACGATCGGAGGCTTCGCGCAGGAAGAACGATCCCAGCGGGCCTTCGAAACGCAACAGCGACTTCTCGCGCAGCGTCCCCAGCAGCTCATCGCTGAAACGGCCCCCGGGAATGCGGCGCACGTGCAGCTCCAGGAACTCGTCATCGTGCGGGGCGTTGGCCAGGGAAAAGCTCCGGCGGCGCCCGTCGCGCAGAAGCAGATCGATGTACTGGCCGGCGAGAAACTGGAGGCGTTCAGCCGCCGGCAGGCGGAGCTGGAGCAGGGTGACATCGTGAGCCAGCGCCTCGATGCGGGCGACGCGCACAGGCAGGGTGCGCACAACGACGTCACGCGCTTCCTCGACCTCGTCGATCTCGATTTCGCAGTCCTCGTCAATCTGCGCCTGGCACAGAATGGCCTGGCCCGCGGCATCGGCCTCGTCGGAAAGTGCGGGTGGCGGCCCGTCGGGATAGAAGACCTCGCCGCTGATGACCTTGCCCAGGCACGAGGCACAAGTGCCGTTGCGGCAGCCGTAGGGCAGCGGATGGCCCTGGCGCACGGCGGCGTCGAGGATGCTCTCGCCCGGCTCGACGAGGAATTCGTGGCCGCTGGAACGGATGCGAACGCGGTGCGCCATCGGGTGGGGTACTCGCTTGGTTGCTGACCGGGGCAGGCGATTGTGGCCGATGCGCGCGGCCACGGGAAGGGCTGCGGCGCGTGGCCGTGCCGGGAGCGCGCGATCGGGCTCGGGGTGGTGCCGTGTGGCCGGTCAGGCCTCCGCGCGGCTGCGCTTGGAGCGCAGCCAGCGGATGATCGGCTGCCACTGCTCACGATCCGTGGCACTGGCGTAGGGCGCGAGCTCGAAGATGCCGAGGCCGCGATCGGCCGCGCGAATGTAATTCATGTTGTCGCGCAAGTGCGTCAACACCGGCACCTTGAGCTTGCGCAGGAACTCGTCCAGCTCACCGGAAATGCGGGTGTATTCGCGCACGCGGTTGGCGACGACCGCGAATTTCGCCTGCTTTCCGGCGATGCGCTTGCTGCGGCGGAGTTCGGCGACGAATTCCGCACCCGCGCGCATGTCGATGGGCGACGGCAGTACGGGGACGATGAACGTGTCGGCCCGGCGCAGCAGGTTGCCCAGTTCCGTGCCGTGGACTGCGGCCGGTGCGTCGAGGATGGCGACATCGGCNGACTTGGGCATGCGGACACCCTTGCCCGCGAGATCGACGCCCCGGATGGGCGGCCGGCCGCTGGATCGGGCCTCGAGCCAGGCGAGTGCGGAGTGCTGGGGGTCGAGATCGCCGAGGATGACATCAAGTCCCTCGGCTGCGTAGTAACTGGCGAGATTGGTGGCAATGGTCGATTTGCCGGAGCCACCCTTTGCATTCAGGACCATGATCTGGCGCATGACGCCTCCTCGGTCTGGCCGAAGCCGGTGCCATATTGGCGCAAAATCCGGGCGAAGCCAAGCGCGCGGGGTTCGGGTTCAGGCCGGGCCCAGTCCCAGCTCATCCCAGATTTCGTCCACGCGCGCCTTGATCGCGGGATCCATGGTAATCGCGCGACCCCATTCGCGGTCGGTCTCGCCCGGCCACTTGTTGGTGGCATCGATGCCCATCTTGGAGCCCAGGCCGGACACGGGTGAGGCGAAGTCCAGGTAATCGATTGGCGAGTGGTCGATGAAGGTGGTGTCGCGGCGTGGATCACTGCGGGTGGTCAGCGCCCAGATCACGTCATTCCAGTCGCGGGCATTGATGTCATCGTCGGTGACGATGATGAACTTGGTGTACATGAACTGGCGCAGGAAGGACCAGATGCCGAGCATCACGCGCTTGGCATGGCCCGGGTACTGCTTGCGCATGGTCACGACGGCCATGCGGTACGAGCAACCCTCCGCCGGCAGATAGAAGTCCACGATCTCGGGGAACTGCTTTTGCAGGATGGGAATGAAGACCTCGTTGAGCGCGAGGCCGAGGACTGCCGGCTCATCGGGCGGCCGCCCCGTGTACGTGGAATGGTAGATCGGATCGCGCCGATGGGTGATGCGTTCCACGGTGAAAACCGGGAATTCCTCGACTTCGTTGTAATAGCCGGTGTGGTCACCAAAAGGCCCCTCGGGGGCCGTGTCTCCGGGGTGAATCACACCCTCGAGCACGATCTCCGCGCTGGCCGGCACCTGCAGGTCCGAACCGAGGCAGCGCGCGAGACGCGTGCGACTTCCGCGCAGCAGGCCGGCGAAGGCGTGCTCGGAGAGCGTATCGGGCACGGGAGTGACGGCGGCCAGGGTCGTGGCCGGATCGGCGCCGAGCGCGACGGCGATCGGGAACGGTTCCCCGGGGCGCTCCTGGCACCAGGCGCGAAAGTCCAGGGCACCACCGCGGTGTGCCAGCCAGCGCATGATCAAACGGTTGGGACCGATGAGTTGCTGGCGGTAGATCCCCATGTTGCGACGGCTGCCATCCGGGTTGGCGGTGACGACCAGGCCCCAGGTCAGCAGCGGTCCGGCGTCGCCGGGCCAGCAGGTCTGAATCGGCAGACGCGAGAGGTCGACATCACCGCCCTCGATGACGTTTTCCTGACAGGCGGCGTTGCGCACGGTGCGCGGCGCCATGTCGAGGACCTTCTTGAAGATCGGCAGGCTCTTCCAGGCTTCCTTCATGCCGCGCGGCGGATCGGGCTCCTTGAGGAAGGCNAGCAGGCGCCCGATTTCGCGCAAGGCCTCGGTATCCTCGGCACCCATCGCCCGCGCGACCCGATTCGCGGTACCGAACAGATTCCCGAGCACCGGCATGGCGTGGCCGGTCGGGTTCTCGAAGAGGATCGCGGGGCCATCGCGACGCAGGGTTCGGTCGCAGATTTCCGTCATTTCCAGGCGCGGATCGATGGCGTGGCTGATGCGCACAAGGTCGCCATCCGCCTCCAGCCCGTGGATGAATTCGCGCAGGTCGGCGTACTGCATGAGGGCGGGCTCCGATAGGTTGGCCGGCGGCCGGGCTCAGGAGAACTCGGCAACGACCGGGGCATGGTCCGACGGACGCTCGTTCCGACGCGGCCCGGCGTCGATGTGGGCGCCCGTGCAGCGCCCGGCAAGCGCGGCGGAGGCCAGGATCAGATCGATGCGCAGACCGCGGTTGCGCCGGAATGCCGCCGCGCGGTAGTCCCACCAGGAGAAACTGTCAGGCTCCTGGTCGAACTGGCGGAACGTATCGCTGAATCCAAGGGCCCGCAGGCGCTCGAGGGCGGCCCGCTCCGGTTCACTGCAATGGATCTGATCCCGCCACGCATCGGGGTCGTGGACATCGGCGTCCGCCGGGGCAATGTTGAAGTCCCCCATTACGACAACGTCGCTGTGTTGAGCGAGTTCCTGGCGCAGGCGGGATTCGAGGTGTTCAAGCCAGCGGAGCTTGTAGGCGTACTTCTCGCTGTCGAGCGCCTGGCCATTGGGGACATACAGATTGAAGATGCGCACGCCGTTCACGGTCGCGGCGAGCACGGACGCTGCTCATCCTCGAGGCCGGGCAGGTCGGTGAGGACATCGGCTGGGTCCGGGTCAGCAGGGCAACGCCATTGTAGGTCTTCTGGCCACTGAAACGGACCTGGTAACCGGCCTCGGCAATCGCGGCATTCGGGAACTGTTCATCCGCAAGTTTTGTTTCCTGCAGGCCCAGGACATCGGGGCGGACGGCGTCGAGCCAGGCAAGCACCTGCGGCAGGCGCACCTTGAGCGAGTTGACGTTCCAGCTGGCAATCTTCATCGGCGGCTACTCCGGGCCGTCACGAACGGTTCTTGTGCATGGACGACCCCCGGTGATGCTTGCCCTGGGGTACTTGGCCCGGGGCCCGGCCGTGGATCAGGGGGCAAGACCGGCCTGGCGCAGCAGTGCGTCCGGACGGGGATCACGCCCGCGAAACTCGCGGAAGTTCTCCCGTGTGGGCCTCGATCCACCACGCTCGAGCACGCTTGTGCGGAATCGACGCCCGGTATCGGCGTCGAGCAGCCCATTTTCCTCGAAGGCACCGAAGGCGTCGGCGGCCAATACCTCGGCCCACTTGTAACTGTAGTAACCCGCCGCATAACCGCCGGCGAATATGTGGCTGAAGCCCTGGGCGAAACGGTTGTACGCGGGCGGGTGCACCACGGCCACCTGCTGGCGGACCGCTTCGAGCAGGCCCCGGATGTCGGGTTCCGCGAGCGTTTCCGTCGCCAGGTGCAGGCGCAGATCGAACAGGGCGAACTCGACCTGGCGCAGCAGGGCGAGCGCTGCGTGGAAGTGGCGACTCGCCTGCAGGCGCTCGACCAGGTCGTGCGGTAGGGGTTCTCCGGTCTCGTCATGCGCGGCGATGCGGTCCAGGCCCTCGCGATACCAGCACCAGTTCTCCAGCAACTGGCTGGGGAGTTCGATGGCATCCCACTCGACCCCGCTGATTCCCGACAGCGACGGCGTGTCGACACGGGTGAGGAGGTGGTGGAGGCCGTGGCCGAACTCGTGGAAGAGGGTGATCACCTCGTCGTGGGTGAAACGTGCCGGCGCGCCATCCACCGGGGGTGTGAGGTTGCAGGTGAGAAAGGCAACCGGGAGCTGCTCGCGATGCGCTGTGCGCACACGCGTGATGCAGCCATCCATCCACGCACCACCGCGCTTGTTCGGGCGAGCGTAGAGATCGAAGTAGAAGCCGCCAATTTCGGAGCCATTGGCGTCAAGTACGCGATAATACGTGACATCGGGATGCCACACGGCGACGTCGTCAACGGCCTCGAAGCGAGCGCCGAAAAGCTCTTCGACGATGGCAAACAGGCCGGAGATGACGCGGGGCGCGGGAAAGTAGGCCTTCAACGTCTCGTCCGAGATGGCGAAGCGCTCCTGACGCAGCCTTTCCGCTGCGTAACCGATGTCCCAGGGCTGGAGCTCGGGAATGGCGAGATGGGTGGCGGCATAGTCGGCAAGTTCATCGAGCTCGGCGCGGGCTGCCGGCAGGGCGCGACCGGCCAGATCATGGAGAAAGTGCAGGACTTCTTCCGGGCGCTCCACCATACGGTCCTCGAGTGCCAGGTTGGCAAAGGTGGAGAAACCGAGGATGTGCGCCTTCTCCTGACGCAGGGCGATGATGCGCTCCATCAGGGGCCCGTTGTCCCACTCCCCGGCGTGCGGCCCCCGATCGGAGGCACGCGTGGTCCATGCTTCATAGACCTCGCGCCGCAGTTCGCGATCATTGGCGGACGTCATGATGGCGTGGAAGATCGGGAACTCCAGGGTGAGCAACCAGCCGTCGAGACTCTCCCGGCGGGCAGCCGCGGCCGCCATGGCACGCGTTCCCGCGTCCAGACCGGAGAGGTCCTCCTCACGGATGATGGATTTGCGCCAGGCCTGGGTCGCATCGAGCACGTTTTCCTCGAAGCGGGATTGCAGCTCGGCCAGTTCGGACGCGATGTCGGCAAAGCGCGCACGTTCCGCGTCCGGCAGATCGACGCCGGCGAGGCGGAAGTCACGCAAGGCGTTGTCGACAGCCTTGCGTTGCACGGAGTCGAGACGGTCGTACTCGGGCCCGTCGGCGATGGCGCGATAGGCCTCGAAGAGATCCCGATTCTGGCCGAGTTCGGTGTGGAATCGGCTCAGCTTGGGCAGGCAGGCATGGTGAGCGGCGCGCAAGGCATCACTGGACATGACCGAGTGCAGGTGGCGCACGGGTGCCCAGACGCGGGCGAGCCGGTCGAGTTCCAGTTCCAGCGGTTCGATGAGATTGGTCCAGGTCGGCGGATCGGATTGTGCGAGCAACTGCTGGATGGTATCGCGGACCTGGGCCAGCGCGGTGTCAATGCCGGGTTCGATCTCATCCGGGCGAATGTTCGAAAAGTCCGGCAGCGGCAGCGTGATTTCTGGCGCGGCTGGGGTCGGTTGGGCTCGCAAGGCCGCCTCCTGGGAACGAGTGTTCGGTTGGATGAGGAATCCCTGCAGGCAGGAGCGGCAATGGCACACGCGCACAAGGCGCATGCCTGCGGAGGGATGTCGCGATATCCGGTTTCAAAGACATCCGGGCGATCCGGGCAGTATCCGGGGCAAGCCCCGGACCCTGCGCTATCTGAACATAGCCCGCATCAGACGTCGAGGTTGCTCGCCGCGAGGGCATTGCTCTCGATGAATGCCCGGCGCGGCTCGACCTGATCACCCATCAACGTGGTGAACATTTCATCGGCGGCAACGGCATCCTCGATTCGGACCTGGAGCAGGCGGCGGGTGTCCGGATTCATGGTGGTCTCCCAGAGCTGTTCGGGGTTCATTTCGCCGAGGCCCTTGTAGCGCTGGAAGGTGAGACCCTTGCGCCCCTCCGCCATCATCCATGCCATCACGTCAGCGAATTCGGTGACCGGATGCTGCTGGTTACCGCGTTCGATGTACGCGCCCTCCTCCAGCAGATCATGAACCTTGCCGGCCAGCGAAGCGATCGCCTGGTATTCAGGGGTGGTGAAGAATTCGGGCGTCAGGTTGTGCGTCTGGGTATTCCCATGCAGGTCGCGCTCGACAATGATGCCCATGCCCGACTCCTGGCGCTCGGCACGGACCGTATAGGCACCCGCGCCATTGCCGCCCGGCAGCGCGAGACGTTCCGCGAGTTGCCGCGCCCAGTCCATCATTCTCTCTTCGTTCTGCAGGTCGGATTCCACCACCGGACGCTGGTTGATCAGTTGTGCGAGCACTGCCCGGTCATAGCGGCGCGCCATGCGGCCGATGAGGCGATCCACACGGATGTACTCACGCGCGAGGTCGCCGAGCGCATCCGCCGTCACCGGAGGTGCACCGGGGTTCACGTGCAGGCGTGCCCCATCCAGGGCGATGGCGAGCAAATGGCCATTGAGTTCGTCATCGTCCTTGACGTAGTGCTCCTGCTTGCCGCGCTTGATCTTGTACAGCGGCGGCTGGGCGATATAGACGTGGCCACGGGTGAGGAGTTCGGTCATCTGGCGGTAGAGGAACGTGAGCAGCAGCGTGCGAATGTGCGAGCCATCCACGTCGGCGTCGGTCATGATGACGATGCGGTGATACCGCAGCCGATCCGGATCGAACTCCTCGCGGCCGATGCCGCAGCCGAGGGCAGTGATCAGGGTCGCGACTTCATTCGACGCCAGCATGCGATCGAAACGGGCCTTTTCGACATTCAGGATCTTCCCCTTGAGCGGCAGGATCGCCTGCGTGCGCCGATCACGGCCCTGCTTGGCGGAACCGCCGGCGGAATCTCCCTCGACAATGAAGATTTCGGACTGTGCCGGGTCCTTCTCCTGGCAGTCCGCAAGCTTGCCCGGCAGACCGGCGACGTCGAGCGCGCCCTTGCGCCGGGTCATGTCGCGTGCCTTGCGCGCCGCGTCCCGCGCGCGTGCCGCGTCCACGATCTTTGCGGTAATCGCCCGCGCCTCCGCGGGCTGCTCGAGCAGGAATGTCGAGAAGCGTTCGCCGAGGGCGGATTCGACCGCCCCCTTCACCTCGGACGAGACCAGCTTGTCCTTGGTCTGGGACGAGAACTTGGGATCCGGGACCTTGACCGAAAGCACCGCGGTAAGGCCTTCGCGTGCGTCGTCGCCCGTGGGCGCGATCTTGGCCTTCTTGAGAATACCCTCGGCTTCCATGTACTGGTTCAGCGTCCGCGTCAGCGCAGTGCGGAAGCCGGCCAGATGGGCGCCACCATCGCGCTGCGGGATGTTGTTCGTGAAGCAGAAGATATTCTCCTGGTAGGAGTCATTCCACTGCATGGCGACTTCCACCCCGACGTCCTCCACCATCGTGGTGAAGTGGAAGACGGTCGGATGCAGGGGTGCCTTGTTCCGATTGAGATGCTCGACGAAGGCGCGGATGCCCCCCTGGTATTCGAAGACATCTTCCTTGCCGGTGCGCTCATCGGTCAGCGTGATGCGCACGCCGGAATTCAGGAACGAGAGTTCACGCAGGCGCTGGGCAAGGACATCGTAGTGAAACTCGATGTTGGTGAAGACACCCGGGTCCGGCTCGAAGTGGATTTCGGTGCCAGACTTGCTCGTGTCTCCGATGGCCTCGATGGGCGCCACGGGGACACTGTGATCATAGTTCTGGCGATAGATGCGGCCATCACGATAGACCGTGAGGCGCAGTGCCGACGAGAGCGCATTGACGACGGAAACGCCGACGCCGTGGAGGCCGCCGGACACCTTGTAGGAGTTGTCGTCGAATTTCCCGCCGGCGTGGAGGACCGTCATGATAACCTCCGCGGCGGACCGGCCTTCATCGGCGTGATGGTCTACCGGGATGCCGCGGCCATCATCGGTGACCGTGATGGACTCGTCCGCGTGGATCGAAACCTGAATGCTGCTGCAGAAGCCGGCGAGTGCTTCGTCGATGGCGTTATCGACCACCTCGAAGACCATATGGTGCAGGCCCGTACCATCGTCCGTATCGCCGATGTACATCCCGGGACGCTTGCGAACAGCATCCAGGCCCTTCAGGACCTTGATCTGCTTGGAATCGTACAGTTGGGGTTCGCTCATTGCGGAAGGGTCCTGACCAAAGGATCTATTGTAGCACCTCTTTGAGCTCGCCCTGTTCCACGTGGAACAGGTTTGAGGCACGGGTAAAGTCGTGCGGAAGCACCCCTGGTTCCAACGCTGTCACAAACATCTGCAGGTCCAGTGCCGTTGCCTCGCTCAACACCCGTTCGACATGGTCGCGATCGAGCTCGGCGGCAAGGTCGTCGAACAGGAGGACGGGAGATACCCCAGCTCGTGCCTGCAAATGGCAAGCTTGCGCGAGCCTCAGCAGATAGACCAGGAGCTTTTGCTGGCCGCGCGAAACGCGGTTCCGCGCATCCTGGCCGTTCCAGCGCACCACCACCTCTGCGCGATGCGGCCCGGCCGTCGTGGTTGCGCGGCTGTAATCGAGGTCGATCCTCTCGGCAAGAACATCGGCAAGGGACCGATCCGCGGACCAGCCCCGGCGATACCCCACCTCCACCATCGGTCCATCCCGCAACAAGCGTCCCTGCATCTCCTCGATGCTTGCTCCCAGGTGTTCTACATAGCTCGCACGTTGCGCGTCGAGCACTTCCGCCGCGGTGACCAGCTCGCCATCCCAGGCTCTCACCCGTCTCCGATCCTGCCCACTGCGCAATGCGGCATTCCGCTGTCCCAGGGCGCGCCGGAACCGCTGCCAGTACCGCAGGTACCCATGTTCCACGTGGAACAGTCCCCAATCCAGCATCCGCCTGCGCTCAGCCGGCCCGCCAGCCAACAACTCGTGGCTGCCGGGGTGCACCGCGATCACCGGGAACAGCCTGGCCAGATCCGCAAGCGTGTCCGCCTCCTGCCCATCAATCCGCACGCGCAGCCGTTCACCCGCACCAACCCTTTCAACCCCGGCGCGATGCACCACGCCGGTGGGCCCCACGATGCGCCCAACCACACGCAGTGGACCACCTCCCGAGCGGATCAACGCATCCGAGCGTCCCCCCAGAAAGGAGCGCCCGAATCCCAGAAGGTGAATCGCCTCCAGCAACGACGTCTTGCCCGACGCATTCGGCCCATGGAGCACGTTCCTCGGTCCCGGCTCGAAACCGACCCGTGTCAGAACCCGGAGATCCCGGATATCGACGGCACTCAACCGCATTCACGCAATCCGGCCGCGCTCACACATCGCCGGCGGGTTGCCGACATCCCGCCAGCATCCGCTCCGTTGTCGCGCGTCAAAGGCGCATCGGCATGACCACATGCCGAGCCGCGTCCGAGTCCGCCTCCGTTACCAGGCAACTACTGTTGGAATCATTGAAACCGACGCGCACCTGCTCGCCCTCGAGGCTCCCCAGGATGTCGAGCAGGTAAACCACGTTGAAGCCGATCTCCAGAGGTTCGCCCACGAACTCGACCTCCACTTCCTCCTCGGCTTCCTCCTGATCCGGATTGTGCGTCTGAATCCGCAGGAGGCCCTCTTCCATACCCAGGCGTACACCCTTGTACTTCTCGTTGGACAGGATGGCAGTGCGCGCCAGCGCCTGGCGCAAGGTCTCCCGCTCGACGGTCAACGTCCTTGACGTTTCCTGCGGCACCACGCGGTTGTAGTCCGGGAAACGCCCATCAATCAGCTTCGAAGTGAACCGGAGCCCGGCCAGTGTGACCTGCAGATGACTCGTTCCCAGGCGGATTCGCGCAGGCTCCTCGTCATCGGCCAGCAAGCGCGCGAGTTCCTGCACGCCCTTCCTCGGCACAATCACCTGGAGCCCCTCGCCGCCGGGCAACGCTGCCGGCGACTCACACATCGACAGCCGATGGCCATCGGTGGCGACCGTCCGCAGTCGATCCCCGGCGAGCTCGAACAACAGACCATTCAGGTAGTACCGCACATCCTGCTGCGCCATGGCGAAGGCGATGCGGTCGATCCCGTGCTTGAGGTCGCGCTGCGGGATCTCGAATTCCACCTGCGCCTGCACGTCATCGACCCGCGGAAACTCACTCGCCGGCAGGCTCGCCAGAGTGAACCGACTCCGGCCTGACCGCACTTCGACCTGCTCCCCGTTCTGGGCGAGCCGAATGCTCGCACCTGCCGGTAACGTTCTGCAGATGTCGAGCAGCTTGCGTGCATTAACAGTCGTTTCGCCCGTCTGCTCCACCTCGAGCTGAATCTCGGCGCGCAGCTCGACTTCCAGATCGGTCGCCGTCAGTCGCAATGCGCCCTCTTCGGCGCAAAGCAGCACATTGGCCAGAGCCGGCAGTGTCTGACGTTTTTCCACCGCACCAATCACTTGCTGGAGTGGCTTCAGCAATGTTTCTCGCGGTATTTCCAGTTTCATAACCCCGGCTCCTTAACAAATATGTCTTTATATAAACCTACTATTGTTATTACTGCGCCCTCAAACACGGGAGCGTTCCTATATTTTCCTTTAATATCAGCACCTTAAGAAATCCCTTACCTGTGTGCCCCCTGCGCGTAAGGCCTGTATGCACCTGGGGGCTGAATGTGGATAACTTTCCCCTCGCAGTTATCCACAGCTCCATCCACAGGCTGTCCCGGCCTTGTGCACAGGACTCCGCCCAGGCCCCTCAGCTGGTGAGGATGCGCATCACGTTGGAATAATCCTCCTGCACGCGAACATCCGTCTCGCGCAGTTCCGCGATCTTGCGACATGCGTGCAGCACGGTCGTGTGGTCGCGCCCGCCGAAGGCGTCCCCGATTTCCGGCAGGCTGTGGCTGGTCAGCTCCTTCGCCACGACCATCGCCAGCTGCCGCGGCCGCGCGATCGAGCGGCTGCGCCGCTTCGACAGCAGATCGGCCACGCGAATCTTGTAGTACTCCGCGACCGTCTTCTGGATGTTGTCGACCGTGACCAGCTTGTCCTGCAGCGTGATCAGGTCGCGCAGCGCCTCGCGCGCGAAATCCAGGGTGATGTCGCGTCCCGTGAAGTGGGCATTCGCGACCACCCGCCGCAACGCGCCTTCGAGCTCGCGCACGTTCGAACGAATCCGCTTGGCCACGAAAAACGCCACTTCGTCCGGCAGTTCGACACCGGACTGTTCGGCCTTGCGGTGCAGGATCGCAACCCGCGTCTCGAGTTCCGGCGGTTCGATCGCGACGGTCAGCCCCCAGCCGAAGCGCGACTTGAGCCGCTCTTCGAGGCCATCGACTTCCTTGGGATAGCGGTCACAGGTGAGGATGATCTGCTGATCCCCTTCCAGCAACGCATTGAAGGTATGGAAAAACTCCTCCTGCGACCGTTCCTTCTTGGCGAAGAACTGGATGTCGTCGATGAGCAGACCGTCGAGCGAGCGGTAATAGCGCTTGAACTCATTGATTTCGTTGCGTTGCAGTGCCTTCACCATGTCCGCCACGAAGCGCTCGGAATGGAGATAGACCACGCGCGCATTCGGGTTGCGCTCGAGCATGCCATTGCCCACCGCATGCATCAGGTGGGTCTTGCCCAGCCCCACACCGCCGTAGACGAACAGCGGGTTGTATGCGCGCCCCGGGTTCTCCGCAACCTGCATCGACGCCGCGCGGCAGAGCTGGTTGGACTTGCCCTCGACAAACGTCTCGAAGGTGAACTCCCGATTGAGGTTATGCTCGGGCGGTCGCGGCATTTCCGGCGCCTCGGCGGGGCCTGTCGAGCGCACCGGATACTCGACACCGGCTGGTGTTCCATTCGCCGCCGGCGGTTGCGCGCGAACGGGCTGACTGCCGACCTCCAGCGCGACCTCGTCCGCTTCAGGCTGTCCGGTGGCCACGGCTTCAATACGCGTGAGGAAGTGTTCACGCACCCAGTCGAGCACGAAGCGATTGGGGGCGTAGAGGCGCAGAACGCCTTCATCCAGTTCCGCCTGGAGCGGGCGGATCCAGGTATTGAGTTGCTGCTCCGAGAGCTCCCGCTCGAGTTCGGTCAGACAACGATTCCAGACAGCGATACTCAA
>SL_3KL_010_SEDDRAFT_10003757_pt1 | contig 13777 bp, 12 predicted proteins | sample SodLakKL_010_SED_2_FD_10381 | JGI IMG/M metagenome (IMG submission 10381)
AAGCAGATGAAAATTTATGCCATGGCCTATAAAAGCAAATTAGCACAGTCTGTCGATCAAAATTAACAGGTAAACAACATTTTCCGGGGGTTGTTGTTTAGCAATCTCTGGGTATGTTTTAATAAAACTTTTTTTACGATAATCGGTTGAAATAAATAAAACAGTTATGAACAAATTATCCATTCAAATTATCGGACTTGTCGCTTTCGTCGCGATTGCCGGTGCGGCTTTATTCTACGGTGGTGTTTTTGACAATTCGCAGGAGTCATCCGCCACAGATAATTCCGAACGAACTGCACGAACCGTTCAGGTTTTAAACTATAGTGACTATTCCTGCCCGGCCTGCAGGGCTTATGCCCCGCTGACAGAACGGCTGAAAGAAGAATACGGCGATCTTGTTCAGGTGGAGTACAGACATTTCGTGCTGGGTAGTTTCCCTCACAGCAGGCTTGCCTCCCATGCTGCAGAAGCGGCAAGAGAGCAGGGTATGTTTAACGAAATGCACAATCTACTTTATGAACATCAGGAGCGGTGGAGTGCGAGGCAGGCTGATGCCAGAGAGTATATCATCGGTTTTGCCGAAGAAATTGGCCTGGACATGGATCAGTTTCTGGAAGATCTCGAATCCGAGGAAATTCACAATCTTGTGGATGCTCACAGAGAAGAAGGTATCAGACGAACGGTAAATTCCACCCCGAGCTTTTTTATAGACGGTCATAAACTCAGGCAAAATCCGCAGTCTTACGAACAGTTCAAATCCATTGTTGAACTATATATGTACCGGGACTGATCTGCCGATTGAATAAATCTGAATTCGGCCCGTCAGTTTGGCTTGTTCATCTGACGGGTTTTTTTGTTTAATAATGGAGAAGAATGATCTACGAATTTCTGAGCAAATCACCAGAATTTGATGACTCTGTTTTTATCGCTCCAAGCGCCGATATCATTGGTGATGTAGCCATCGGAAGTGAAAGTTCCGTATGGTTTAATGTAACCATCCGGGGCGATGTAAACTGGATTGAGATCGGCGAGCGAAGCAATATTCAGGATAATTGCTGTGTGCACGTAACCAATCAAACCAATCCTGCAAAAATCGGGAGTGACGTTTCCATCGGCCATAATGCCACCATTCACGGTTGCACTATTCACGATCGTGTGTTGATTGGAATTCAGGCCACCATTTTGGATGATGTCGTTGTCGAATCGGATGTACTGGTTGCGGCAGGAACATTGGTTCCGCCGGGCAAACGGCTTGAATCCGGTTACTTGTATATGGGAGTGCCGGCCAAAAAATCGAGAAAACTGACCGGTGAAGAGATCGAATCCATCGCAAAAAATGCGGCCAACTATGTGAAATACCAGCGTACCTACCGCCGGGTGGATACGTATGATGAAAATCCATTCTATTCGCCAAAAGAAGATCAATAATTTTGAATGATCAAGGTAGAATTCATCAGACACTATTTTATTTTGAGGTGTTGGATCCAGGTATCGTAAAACCAATTCTGATCGTAAATATTTTTGATATGGGGAATCTAATAAGAGGACAAATCATATTTTTTACAGGAAGACTCTGAAAGAGTCACATCACAAAGCAAAGGGCACCACCCTATGGACGCTCGAAATCAATAACTCTTTAGTACTTCCGGTACTTCAAAATAAAATCCTGTTAAAAAGCTATCCATAGAAATGAAAAAAGCGGCAGGAGATTAAAATCGGAACGAAACAGGCATTGGCAGGTTTACAAGAAGAGAGAGCCAATGACCGGATTTGAACCGGTGACCTACGCTTTACGAGAGCGTTGCTCTACCACTGAGCTACATTGGCTAATGCAAATTCGTATCTTTCAAACAGAAAATAAAAAATAAAAAATTTGACAATTTTCTGTTCCATTAAACTTACAAAGTCATGAAAAAATTATCTGTCTCATTCATTTTTTTACTCGGGTTGATGGTGGTATTCTCAGAAATCGTTCCCCTGAGTGCTCAAGATCTTGAACGCCATACATTCCATTCCAACCATATGGGAACGCGGTTTACCATTATTCTCTATGCAGATAATAAAGATCTTGCTAAAGAGGCCTCACAGGCGGCATTTGACCGAATTGAAGAACTAAACCAACTCATGAGCGATTATATTGATGATAGTGAACTGAACCGGCTTTCACGTTCATCGGGAACCGGCCAGGCAATGAAAATAAGCCCTGAACTTTTTGAAGTGCTGGCTGAATCGGTTGTGATTTCAGAAATGAGCGGCGGATTGTTTGATGTGACCATTGGCCCCTACACAAAACTCTGGAGAGCCGTGCGAATGGAACCGGAACCACAGCTTCCGTACGATGAAGAAATCCGGGAACGGGGAGAGCGTGTTGGGTATCAGTACATGGTGCTTGATGAAGAAAGGAGAACCGCTGAGCTGAAAGTACCGGACATGCAGCTCGATCTGGGAGGAATTGCCAAAGGATATGCCTCAGAAGAAGCGATCAACGTGCTATGTGAATATGGAATTTGCTCGGCACTGGTGGATGGAGGCGGTGATATTTCGCTGGGAGAATCTCCTCCGGGACGAAGCGGGTGGGAAGTGGCCATACCGCTTAAAGTGGGTGAGGATGAAACCACCCACATTATGCTGAGTATGTCAGAAAAAACAGTGACCACATCGGGCGATATGTTCCAGTTTATTGAGATTGACGGGACACGCTATTCGCATATTTTAAATCCGAAAACAGGCCTGGGTGCAACCGAACAGATTCAGGCAACGGTACTTGCTGATAAGGGAATGTATGCCGATGCTCTCGCTTCTGTTTTAACGCTGATGAATCCGGAAGAAGGAGTGGAATTCATCAACAGACTGAAGAATACGGAAGCCTATATTATGATGCGGGATGAAAACGGGATCAAAGAGTGGGAAACGGAAGGCTTTGGTGATTACCGGAAATAAAAAATCCGCGATGAAAAACACCACGGATTCAAATCTGTTGATTAATATAAAATTGCTGGTGCAAGCGTACGCCTGCACCTTCTTGTTCACATCGGGTTAATGAGGATCGGAAACACCCGGAACAGGCACGGGATAGAAACCATCTTCATCAGGGAGTACTGGTGGTTCGGTATCTTCGGTCACATCGTACGGCATCAGTTGTGCATCCGAGTTGATGGCATCATCCCATTGAATCATCTGTCCTGAATAGGATGCCATACGGCCCATAATGGCCGTCATTGTGGTTTTTGCCCCGTAATCGGAATCGTCAATGTACTCTCCGCTTCGTATTGCAGCAAACAGTTCATCGTGCTCCTGTTGATACGGATTTGGATCATCCCGGCCGTCGTGGTCGTAAAGAATATTTCCGTTTCGGTCTCTGACCAAGGCATTGTGATTATACCCGGCATACTGGATGGACCCTTTGGTTCCCTGCAGGGTTTCACCAACCCGCGACCATGTGTTGCGCTGATGCCTGCACTGGGCATGCAGAACGGTTCCNCCCGGATAGGTGTATTCAATGAAGTTGTGATCGAAAATCTGTCCGTACTCTTTTCCGGTTCGCACTTCGCGCCCGCCCATTCCCTGGGCCGTTTCGGGGTATTCGCCGGTAAACCAGTTTACAACGTCGATGTTGTGAATGTTTTGTTCGAGAATCTGATCGCCGGCCAGCCAGGTAAAGTAAAACCAGTTGTGTGTCTGATATTCCAGTTCCGACATGCCGGGCTCACGATGGCGCACCCAAACACCGGCTTCATTCCAGTAAGCCTGGGCGGAAACAATATCTCCAATCATCCCTTCTTCAACGATGCGCTGATATCCGGCACGGTAATTGTCTTGATAACGCCGCTGAAGGCCCAGAACCACATTCAATTTTTTCTTTCTGGCTTCTTCTGCTGCTTTCATAAACCGGCGGATGCCCGGCGCATCGGTGGCAACAGGTTTTTCACAGAACATGTGCTTTCCGTGTTTTACACATTCTTCAAAGTGTGCAGGACGAAATCCTGGAGGTGCGGTCAAAATTACCACATCAGCCAGCGGGATGGCCTTTTTGAAAGATTCAAAACCTACAAACTTGTGCTCTTCGGGCACATCGAGGCGGCCCGTTTCCAAATGGCGTTGGGAAAGTGCGTTATAGCAATCATCCAGCCGGTTTCTAAACAGATCGGCCAGGGCCACAATTTTAACGCCCGGATCGGCATTCAATGCCTGATTGGCAGCACCGGTACCTCGGCCTCCGCATCCCACCACAGCCACTTTTAAAGTGTCATTTCCGGCAGCATAAGCACTGGCACTGATTGGGAGAGAGCCAAGTAGTAGGCCTCCTCCGGCTGCCATGGAGGTTTTTTTCATAAAATCTCTGCGTGAAATTCCTTTTATACGATTATTTTCAATGCTCATAATATAAGTTTTTGATTTGGAGAATTGTTTACATGCGGTGGCAAAGATGATTAATTATAGTCCTGAATTGCATCAATCCAGTATTGTTCCATCTCGTCAACTGATTCTGGCTGATCTACCGGCTTAACGACTCTGAAGCCTACAAAATATGCGTTGGTGTGCCACCATAAACTTTTTGGAATTTGCGGGTCATCACGCTTCCACATTGGGCTTGAGCCACGACGCTGAAGGCAGCTTGCCATGTCGGGGTTATCCATCCAGGAACCGCCTCTTACTGCCCGCGGGTAGAGTTCGTCGGGGACAAAAATGGGGTTTACTGCCGGTTCATCATCAAGCTGTGCAAAATAGTCCTCGTGAAACTGGTCCAGGGTATATTCAGCCACATTGCCAAGCATATTGAAGATCCCAAAAGCGTTAGGCTCTTTTGTTGCTACACGGTTATAGCTCCTGTTGCTGTTTCCTCTGTGCCAGGCATAGTCATCCAGTTCTTCCTCGCCTGGCAGCTGGTAGGCTTCAAGTTCGCCGGCACGGCAGGCATATTCCCACTCAGCTTCGGTGGGCAACCGGTAAAAGTCTCCGGTTTTAACGGTCAGCCATTTTGTGAACATCACTGCTGCGTAATGGGTCATGTTAACAGCCGGAAATCCGTCGGTGCCCATTCCTCCGCTCATATCTCCGTATGCGGGTGATGGCGTTGAAATAACGTCAGCCGGGATCTCGGCATCGCGAAGCAGTTCCAGAACTTCATCAGTAAGTGTGGCAGATGCTACAGCATCAGCTTCTATATCCACATCATAAAGCACCATGTACAGCTCCCGGCGCAGCTCTTCGATAGAGGCTTCAGCAAATTGATTGTAAAGGTTCCAGGTAACTTCATGTTTGGCCATCCAGAACGGATCTACTTCAACTTCGTGCTGTGTTCCGTCAGCATTGTAAGGGCCCATCAAAAACGAGCCGCCGGGCACGGCAACCATGTCGAGGCTCTGGTCGGTATCGGGAATTTCCTGCGAAAAGCCGGTGAAATCAGGATCTGTTTCGGTGATTGTCAATGTTCGTTCACTTTCAGCCGGTTCCTGTTCCGGTTCTTCTACAACAGTACCACTGCCCGTGCATCCTGCAAACGAAATAAGCAAAATAAAGAGAAATGGAAGAGTAAAAATGGAATGTCTTTTTTGTTGAGATCGAATAGATTTTTTCTTCAAATACATAAAATAACTTTCTGTTAGATGGTTTTAAGTCAGTAATCGATGGATTTAAATCTTACTGTTATTCTATTTTTTCACATCATCTAAAAATAATACAGTAACAGCACAAATATATAAGGTTTTTCCTGAGATCGGATATTTACAGGACACTTATTTTAAGACTATGCTGAACTACAGATAAGAACGTGCCTGATGGATGAAAAATTTTGAAAAAACGGGATTTTAATTTCGGGTTAGTGATACGGCATTTTTCCTTCCACCTCAAAGCGATTATGCTTTCTCTCTTTTTTTCGGAATGTGAGGGTAAACGTAGTTCCTTTTTCCTTTGGAATATATTTGAACGAACCATCCAGTTGGCGGCTGAAAATGTGGATCAGGTCCATTCCGAGAGAGTTTGCATTACTATCCTGAAAATTCTCCGGTATCTTGTGACCGTTGTCCGTAATTTCCAGTATTACTGTGTTTTGTTCTTCTTTCGCACTGATTTCAATCTTGCCATTGTCCAATCCATTAAAGGCGTGTTTTATGATGTTCGTTACAACTTCATTCACAATCAATGAGCAATAAATAGCCTGATTGATATCCATCTCAATTTCATTGCAATCTTTGCACTGTTTAACAATCGAAATGTCGGTTTCGGTTTGAAGTGTATCCGAAATTTTTTCAATCAGGTTTATGATGTTATCTGTGAAATGGATCAGCGATAAATTTGTCGATTCATACAAATGTTCGTGAATATTGGCAATGGCTTTAATACGATTGGTGCTGTCGAGTAGCTTGTTACTCAGGCCGGGATCATCGGTTTTATCTGCCTGAATAATCATCATGGCAGAAATCATAGCCAGGTTGTTTTTAACCCGGTGATGGATTTCTGCCAGCATAATCTCTTTTTCATAGAGAGATTCGCGCAGGCTCTTTTCCATTTTTTTAAGATGTGTAATATCATCCTGAATGGCGATAAACCCAATTATTTTACCTTCATCATTGATAATGGGATTGCTTGAAAAGTGAATATTCAGCAGCCGCCCGTCTTTTGTTTTATTAATCATTTCTCCGCGAACCACATCACCTGCAAGAATCGTTTCCCAGAAATCTTTATAGAAAGTTTCTGGCTGCTCTCCTGATTTTAAAATCCGGGGATTTTTTCCCATCACTTCTCCGGCTTTGTATCCGTAGAGTTGCTCAAATGCTGGATTTACGTAATTAATACTGCCGTTTACATCGGTAATAAATATTGCATTGGGAGAGCGATCTATGCCCAGTCGGAATTTTTTAAGGCTTTTCACCGCTTTCATCCGGGCAGTAATATCGTATATCACGGAATAGAGAAACTTTTTTCCATCGATGGGAATAACACTGCTGTGAACTTCAACAACACGAACAGAACCACTGGCAAGCCGGTGCCGGAAATGAAATGTATTTTGCAGTCCTGTTTTTGCTTTCTCCATTTCTTTCTGGACCACATCATTCGGCAATGTGTTGATCTCTTTGATGTTTTTTTTCAAGAACTCTTCAAGCGGCCAGCCATAATATCTTTCTGCAGCTTTGTTCACATCTATAATCGATCCATCTGCCGGATCGATAACCATCATCACAGAATAGTTATCTCTAAAAACCTTTCGGTAGCGGAATTCACTCTCTTTCAGTGCTTTATCTCTTAGATGCTGCCGGGTAATGTCTTCAACAATTCCAACACCTCCTAAAACGTCTCTGTTTTGTCCGATAACCGGAGAAAAAATAGCTTTAATTCGGGATGTTTTATTACCGGTTACCGATGTGTAATTGCCCTGAAAAGTAGAGGTTTCACCCTGCAAAGCCTGTTGTATGGTAGCTACAATTTTTTTGTTGGGCAGAGAAGTCATGTCCAGGCCGATAAGTTTTTTTTTCGAAGACCCCAGAATATCCACAAAAACACGATTGCATGCGGTGATGACTCCCTTTTTATTAAATTGCAGAATGCCTACCGGAGTGTGTTCAAAAAGCAGCTGAAATTTTTTCTCCGTTTCAGAGAAATCAAGTTCCGGCGAATGTTCGGATATGTCCGAAAAAAGATTCTCTAAATCATCAATCTGCTTTAAAAGGCCATCTCGATTATCATCAACTGAAAATTCTGCCTGTGACAGTTTGTTCCTGATCGCCTGGAGTTTTTCATGAATCGATGAAACCTCTTGGTTTTGCATAATACCTTAATTACATAATAAAATATTCAGGGAAGGTGACTAATAATATTGAACTATAATGTAGTTCGTTGAAAAATAATACAAATGATGATAAAACCTATACTTTTCAACAAATTCCATCAGTGTAATTTCGTTTTCATACCGGTGAAATATAGTTTGGTGTGAATATTTTGTATATCTCAGCGGAAAAGAAGGTTGTATAAAGAGCCTTTGTCGTTCTATATTGTAAGAACTTCAATTAGATTTATATTATGGATAACTTACAGAAAATTAAGGAGTTCAAGGCATCGGATGATGTAATTGCCAACCTGAAAAAAGTGGGTGTGGTTAAAAAACTTCAGGAAGGAGACACGCTGATACAGGAACACAGTTTTATCCGGAGCATTCCCATTATTCTGAAGGGGAGCATCCGGGTGTATCAAACCGACGATGACTACCGCGAAATGCTTCTTTATTATCTGAAGGAGGGAGATACCTGCATCATGTCGTTCATGGCAGGATTGTACAACGTTACCAGTAAATTGAAAGCTGTGGCACACGAAGAGAGCGAAGTGCTGATGGTGCCGGTGGAAAAAGCAGGAATCCTGATGAAAAACCATCCGCAGTGGACGGAATACATTTTCCGGGTTTATCATCAGCGGTTTGAAGAACTGCTGGATGTGGTGAATGCCGTTGCCTTTAAAAAAATGGATGAACGGCTGCTATCATTCATAAAAAAACGGGTTGAGGTATCCGGGGAAAATTCTATTCAGATTACACATGAAGAGCTTGCCAATGAGCTGGGAACCGCCCGTGTGGTTGTTTCAAGGTTGCTGAAACAGATGGAAAGTGAGGGGCTGGTAGAACTCGGCAGGAACCGCATTACTCTTCTGTAACAAAAGTGACTGAGTTTAGTGATTCTGGTCTTTATATTATCTATTCACTTATAATGCGAATTGAGCTTAATCACGGAATCACTTCATGTTTGAAACAATTAAAAATCAACTTTTTACAAACTGGCATCCCATGCGCTGGGTAGCCCTTGGCTTTGGCCTGTTTTTAGGTTTTAACTGGCTGGCCAACAGTGCGCCCATTTCCGGGTTTTTGTCACTCTTTTTTCTGTTTCAGGCTGTAACCAACACAGGCTGCATGGCAGGTCAGTGTGCACCGGCAGTGCCGCAATCCAGTCCGGAAAAAAGCAACATCGAAGATATTGAATACGAAGAAATCAAAAATTGAAAAATTATGAATAACACAGATTTAAAACAGCAATCCTTTTCCGATATCATTAAAGGCGACACGCCCGTTTTGGTTGATTTTTATGCAGACTGGTGCGGTCCTTGTAAAATGATGGCCCCGATTCTGCAGGAGCTGAAAAACCGGATGGGAGATTCCATTCACATCGTTAAAATTGACACTGAGAAAAATCCTGAAGTAGCTATTCACTACCAGGTGCGCGGCATTCCAACACTGATTCTGTTCAGCAAGGGCGACATTTTGTGGCAACAGGCCGGCGTGATGCAGGCAGCTCAGCTCGAATCTATCATCAACCAAAAACTGGCCGAACATGCAGAAGTCTGAAGAACATATCTACGACGTAACCATCAACTGGAACGAGGGAAAAACCGGAGTGATGAACTCCGAAAAACTGGAGCAGGAAGTTGAAGTGGCCACACCGCCGGAATTTCCGGGCGGCGTTGAAGGAATCTGGTCACCCGAACACCTCTTTACAGCATCGGTAGGCAGTTGCCTGATGACATCGTTTACCGCCATTGCCGAATACTCCAAATTTGAGTTCGATAGCCTCAAGGTTAAAACGCTCGGTACCATGAGCAAAGTTGACGGAAAATTTGTGATGAGCAAAATTACCTTGAAGCCTTTATTGACCATCAGTGATGAGAAATATGAAAAGAAAGCGCACCGGCTGCTCAAAAAAGCTGAAAATATCTGCCTGATTTCGCGATCCATTAAATCAGAAATAGTTTTTGAACCGGAAGTGAAGGTTTTAGTATCTGAATGAGAGCCGGGTAATTGTTACCTTCTCAATCAAACAAAAACCTTTAAAAAACAGTTATGCGATTCGAAACCAAAGCCATCCATGCAGGCCTTGAACTGGGCAATCCTACGAAAGCCATCATACCGCCCATTTCGCCCAGCACCATTTTTGAAATTGATGAAGAGGGGCGCGATGAGAGTGATCTGCATTACACCCGGCTTGGAAACCCGAACCGCCTGCAGTTTGAGCATTTGATTTCTGCACTTGAAGGAGGCCGGACGGCGGCAGCTTTCTCATCCGGCATTGCGGCGGCAAAAGCCATTTTACAGGCTCTGGATCCGGGCGATCACATCATCATTCCCGAGGACGTGTACGCCGGAAACCGTAAAATGGTGAAGAACATTATGGCGCGGTGGGGGCTGGAGTCATCATTTATTAACATGACCTCCCTTGAAGCCATCGAGGCACATATTCAGCCCAATACCAAATTGATCTGGATCGAAACTCCGTCCAACCCGCTGATGCGAATCACGGATATCCGGGCGGTGGCCGAACTTGCCGGAAAACATAACCTGATAACGGTGGCCGATAACACCTGGCCTACTCCGGTCAACCAGCTGCCGCTTGAACTTGGGGTGGATCTGGTTTTGCACTCCACATCCAAATATTTTGGCGGGCACAGTGATATTCTGGGTGGCGCTGTTGTAGCCAAGGAGGAAGATGAATTTTTTGAAAGAATTCGGCTGATCCAGAGAATGGGAGGCGCAGTGCCATCCCCACAGGACTGCTGGATGCTGAGCCGCAGCACCCGAACTCTGGCCTATCGAATGAGGGGACATAATGAACATGCAGCACAAGTTGCAGACTTTCTCGTCAATCATGGAAAAGTTGCTGATGTGTACTACCCCGGTCTTGAATCGCACCGCGGCCACGTAATTGCCAAAAAACAGATGAAAGGATATGGAGGGATGATCTCGTTCATTGTGAATGGAGATCAAAAAGAGTCAATTGAGATTGTGGGACGATCGAAACTGATTAAACGGGCCACCAGCCTCGGCGGTGTGGAAAGCACATGGGAACACCGGCAGAGCAGTGAGGGCGAAGGTTCCGTCACCCCCGAAAACCTGATCCGCATCAGCGTGGGCCTAGAACACCCCGATGATATCATCGAAGACCTGGAAAAGGCATTAAATTAACGTGAGTTCGAGATAAAATCGTTGAAATAAGTATCCAAAAGTGCACACAACGGGATAATGAATGTTCGATTCCGTCATACCGGACCTGATCCGGCATCTCAGACTCATTTTTTAATTTCTTATGTCGAACTGACGTTAAATTAACAACCTGGCAGAGTACGGATGGCCTATCGTGAGGACACAATTTTGTGAGGTCATTATCTGTATTGACATTTAAAAACTGTAAAGTCCTGAAAGGACGTCCAGCTTGCGCCAGTAACAGGTAAATGGACAGGAATCCGCGACTCTGCCAGGAACCCCGACAAACGCATCGCGGCACTCTGGCAGGACGCTAACTCCACTGGCAGGACGCTTGTTGTTAAAACTTTTTGAAAAAGCCGGATAATCGGATAAAAAAACCGCCAAATCTTTTTACATTTAAGGTTTAACACCTCTCATTCAGTTCATTATTTGATTAACTGCAGGGGGCAAATCTATATGAAAAAAACATCATCATGCCAGTAAAGAAAATCCATTTTCTACTCATTCTTTTATTTTCGATTTCAATTTATATGACGTCCTGTTCGGGAACCAAAGAAGTGGCCGACGTTCAGGAGCATACGGAAGAGAGAACTGAAGAAACCATCACAGAAACCCGAATAGAATCTCCTTTTCCGGAGTATGAATCTGTACCTGCCGGGGAGTTCGACAACGGCCGGATGTGGACGTTTGAACATCCTCCCATCGATTATTTCAGCGAAACCTATAGCTTTAACCCCGATCAGGATTGGTTTGACAATGCCCGCCTGAGCACCGTTCGCCTGCCTAACTGCTCCGGGTCGTTTGTATCGGAAGCCGGCCTGGTGATGACCAACCACCACTGCGCGCGCGAGCAAATAACACAGGTGAGCCGCGACGGCGAAAATCTGCTGGATGATGGTTTTTATGCCGAAACTCTGAACGATGAACGACCCATTGAAAACTATTACGTGGATAAGCTGGTGGAAATTCGTGATGTAACCGGCCTGATTCTGGACGAAGTGGACGCTGTTCCGGTTGAAGAACGCGCACAGGTGAGACAGTCAGCCATTAATGAACTGGAAAATGAACTGCAGGCTGATCAGGATGATGATATTGTTGTACAGGTTGTGTCTCTATACAACGGAGCACTCTATTCGGCCTACTTCTTTCAGCGGTTTGATGATGTTCGCCTTGTGATGGCACCGGAATTGCAAATTGGTTACTACGGCGGAGATGAAGACAATTTTACCTATCCGCGATACAATCTCGATATGACGTTTTACCGGGTTTATGACGGAGATGACCCGCTGGATACCCCTGTTTATTTTCCATTTTCAGATACCGGTGTGGAAGAGGGCGATGCGGTATTCATGATAGGGAATCCCGGAAGCACCTCACGTCTCGAAACCATGACTCAGTTAAACTACCGTGCATTCTATTCGGATGTGTACCGGCATAATCTTTTCACAAGAGTCATCAACGGACTGGAACAGTTTTATGAAGTTGATCCTGAAGAAGGGGACGAACGGGATATGCGAAATTTCATTTTTTCTCTGAAAAATGCCGAAAAGCTATACGGTGGACAGATTGAGGCACTGCGTGATCCCTTTTTAATGGGACGTCGGGCAGACAACGAAAACAGCTTCCGAAAAGATTTACAGGCCGATCCCGAACTTGCCGAATACTATCTGCCGATGATGGATCGTCTCAACGAAATTCAGGCTGAGAAAATTGAATTTGCCGATTTCAATTACCCATCTCTCGGCATCTCCCCGAATTCCGATTTTTCATCCGCCACACTGCAGCGGGCCATGTTTGCATATATGTATGCCAGTGAAATTGAGAATGGAGCAGCAGCGGAAGAGCTCACTCCGTTTATGTTTCAGATACTTGCTGTTGAGGATAATCCCGTAGAACTCGACCGTAATCTGTTGACTGAGCGAATTAAGCTGTTTCAGGATATTTTGGGAGAGGACCATTCTTTGATGCAGGATATATTGAAAGGCCGTACGGCTGAAGAAGTAGCTGATGAAATCATCGGTCAGTCTGCCTTTGTTACTGCTGAGAAGACGGAGGCGATTCTTGAAAATGATATACTCGGTTCGGGTGATCCAGCAATTGAATTTGCCGGTTTGATTACTCCAAACATTATGGAAGCCCAGCAATTTTACTCCATGCTGATGGGAGAGGAGCAGGAGCTGATGAATGAACTCGGCCGTGCCTGGTTTGCCGTTTATGGTACCCAGCGGCCGCCGGATGCTACCTTTTCACCGAGAATTTCGGATGGAGTGGTAACCGGATATGATTACAACGGAACCAAAGCACCCATTTACACTACATTTTTCGGACTTTACGACCGGGCACACTCTCACAGTGATCCGCTTTGGGATCTGCCGGATCGATGGTCTGAACCCTCTTCCACACTGGATTTATCCACGCCGGTAAACTTCGTATCCACAAACGATATAATTGGCGGAAATTCAGGATCGCCTGTTGTGAATATTAGTCTGGAAGTTGTCGGCCTTGCCTTCGATAGTAACATTGAAGGAATGGGTTCCAGTGATTTTATACTGGATGACCGATCTGCCAGAGCCGTAAACGTGGATAGCCGCGGGATGCTCGAATCACTGAAGCATGTTTACCAAGCCGAACGGTTGGTGGAGGAATTGCTGAATCCATCCGGAGATTAAAGTAAAGGAGCAAGTGAGGGCTTATGCATTAGAATTAGGTATAAACGTATCCACTCACGGCCTGGTGCAAGCAGCCTGTACTGAGCGGAGTCGAACGTATCGGCTTGTGCCTTTGGTGCCTGTCCCTTGTTGGCCCAAATCGGACAGTCTA
>SL_3KL_010_SEDDRAFT_10003758_pt1 | contig 13776 bp, 9 predicted proteins | sample SodLakKL_010_SED_2_FD_10381 | JGI IMG/M metagenome (IMG submission 10381)
TGAACCCGACTCTGCTACCCTGCTCATCGGTGCCACCTACAGACAAAACGCCGATTGCGTCGGCAGGAGAACCGATATATCGCCAGTTTTGCGCACCATAATTACCGCCACTGCTCACCACGAGCATGCCTCTATCTGAAGCCATATTTGCTGCACGTGCTACTACAGTAGTTTGTCCATCCATGTCAGCATAGGTGTAGTTTTGCAATGAATCATCAAAAACCGTATAACCTAATGACGAATTGATGATGTCGGCTCCCACGCTATCAGCAAATTCGGCTCCAGCCAGCCAGTTGTATTCTTCTATGCGATACTCAGATGCAGCATCTTCAGTTCGCAGTAACCAGTAGGATGCTTCTATAGCAGCACCTGAAAAGGTTTCCGGTAGATGACCCGCCATTACTGATAATACATATGTGCCATGGGCATGTCCCTGGTATAGTTTTGCTTTGGATTGCACAAAATCATAATATCCCAGTAGTCGGTTTTGTTCTCTTAGCCACTGAAATGCTTCCAGGCTGTCCGTATTTCTGTATCCCGCATCTAACAAAGCGATTACGATATCTTTACCCGCATAGCCTTTATTATGTAAAGCATCACCTCTGAGCATCGTGGTTTGATTTTCAGCTTCTCCATAGGCAGGGTAATCGGCCCAGCTACCGGAAATGGGAAATGGAAAACTCCCAAACGCTCGGTCAAGGGTGTATTGTGACATAAACTTCATTGGGTATTGGGTGCACCCCATCGACTGAACAGGCACAATTGGAGTTATTGTATCTGCGGGTAAAGGTTTTACAATTTCTGTTCGGAAAACAAAATCATGATGCTCAATCAAGTCCACCGAGCTTTGGCTTTTTGTTTTAAGCAATACTCCATTAAACCAACGGCTGGTGTAGTAAAGCTGTAGTGTAGTATCTGATAGTAATAACTCAATATAACCCGGTGAAACAGGCAAATCATAAAAGTCAAGAGATATGTTCTGTTTCAGTCTCCGTTCAATAGCTCTTTCCGACAAAAACTCATGTGGCCTGCTCAGGCTGTAAGGCGAAGATTCCTTATCCTTAAACTCTACCCACACCATTACAGCGGTATCTGCCCTGGCAGCGGCAAAACTAAAAATAAGTATTATGATTGTTACAAACCTGATTACCATAAAGGTTCTTTTCAATAAGTTATCTGAATGTCATTTCATCCTGAAACAGGTTTTCATCAATCCCATAATCAACAAGGGTATAAGTATAATCCACTCCTCGTATAATTGTTCCATCCACTTCTTTTTCCAGTTCCTTATATTTTCTTATAACCATACCTACATGCTTTGAATATATCTCATACTTAAGCTCTTCACCAATCAGGGTTTGGAAATCGATATGCAGCACAGTAAGGGTCGAGTCGAGCTTGTGGTTGGGTAAATCAATGGGCTGGTGTATTTGGGTAACTGTATATGGTTTTTCTTCCCGGGTATTGTAGGCATTGCCATCCCACCTCTGGTTTTCTTTTAGCGGAAAAGCCAGTTTAACGTATGTAATGTTCTCTTCCGTTTTTTTTGCTTTGTTATCCAAAAGCACAGAGTTCCATATATTTTTCATTTTCCATTGCTGACCATCATTTTTTCTCCAAAATCTTTCCAGACGCATAGCTTCTTCATCCTGGCTGTTGATATAAGTTTCTTTGTTCCACTCCAACACCTGGTATTGGTAGTGAAAAATTTCACCCAAAAAATCATCATAGACTGTTGAGTCAACATCATAAATTATCCACTTTCCTGGCGTTTGCCCAAAGTATTCCTGGCCCATAAAAACCGGTGGGGCATCTTCTGTTTCACAAGCGAAAAAAATCATTGCAAAAGCTGGTAGAAGAATAAAGGTGTTCAAGCTGCTTATGTCAAAATTTCGGAGTACCATATGGGGTAAAAATACAAAATTTCTGAAAATAGAAAACATCACTGATAAACACCTTACCCCCATAACTTGCATGAGCAAGAGCCTGCCTATTCTTTTGATAAGTACAAAACACCTGTAAAGGGGGTCTTCGGGCTTATTTATTCAGGTTAACAAAACAATAACCTTTTGCTCAAAAACAACAATGAATTGGATAAATCAGAACCCACCCGGAGAAAAGGAATCGTCATGCAAACTTGGGCCAGGACGTAATGGAATTGCCTCATCGTCTTCTTGTTCGATAAAAATCTCTTCATCTTCAACTTCTCCGTTATTATAAAAAATTCTTTTTTCTATATCCCCGGTTTTGGTATAAAAGGTCCATGTTTTATCAGCCAGATTTTCTTCATAAAAGCCTACCACTCTTCTCTGGCCTTCCGGGTAAAACACTTCATATCTGCCTTGGAGCTGGTCATGCTCGTAATAGGCTCTAATTTGCAGTTCACCATTGACAAAGTATCTTTCAAACAATCCATGCTGTTCTCCCCTGTGCCAGGTCTGTAGTTCAGCTTTTTGACCGTCATCATAATAGGTTTTCCAAATCCCGTGGTTAACCCCGTTTTGATAATAGTTTTCAATGAGAAGGACTTCGTCTTCACTAAAGTATCTCCATAGACCTTCTTTCTGCTGATCAACAAAAAAACCTTCACCAAGGATAGCTCCATTGCGATGATAATAGGTGGCTTTAACACCTTCCTCTCCATCCTGGTGTATAAGCTCAGTTCTTAACTCACCCTGGGGGTAATAGTATTTAAAAACCCCTGTGGGCTCCCCATCCTTGAAATAACCCTCATAACGGATGGTTCCTCTTTCAAAATGGTCACGCCAATAGCCCTGTCGCTGTCCGTGTTCATCTATTTGGTTGATAGTGTCGGACTGGCCAGTAACTGATAATGCTACCAGCATCAGGGTAAAAGTAAAAATGGTTTGTACACTTAATGTTTCCAGTTTAATCATGGTATAAATAGCAACTTTAAATTTTGGCTTGAAAAGTTTTTTTATGAACGGTGGTTCTAAAATTAGATTGCAGGAGTGTCAGAAATTTTTGTTTTCAGATAATCAGAAAACTCCGTCAGGCTATTGAAAGAAAAGTCGATCAGGCTGTCGTTCAGGATAAGTTCACGCTGGTCAAGTCCCACATAAACAGTAAGCATTTTTAAGCATTTACCAAACCTCATATCGCTGATAGTATCCCCCACCATAACAGATTTGGAAAAATTGATTTGAGGAAACTCCTTTTTGGCCAGCAAACCCATGCCAGGTTTAGGTTTTCTGTAAAAGCTTTTTGCCTCTTTTAAGGCCGGACAATAGTAAATCCGGTCAATATGTCCCCCTTTTTCATGGATTTCTGCAAGCATTTTCTGATGAATCTTATCAAGGTGTTGCTCTGTCATTATCCCCTTGCCTATCCCCTGCTGGTTTGTAACGACCACTACCTGGCCAAAAACCTTTGAAAGCCAGGCAATGCTTTCACGAACTCCACCAATCCATTGAAAATCTTCGGGCTTCTTTACATAATCATTCAAAGGGCGTTGATTAATCACACCATCCCTGTCCAGAAAAAGGGTCCATGAATCATCGGGTTGCAAATGCCGTATCTTTTTCATCTTTTAGGGAAAAGCTTTTTTTCAATTTGCTCACACAATATATGACCAAGCATGATATGTGATTCTTGTATGCGGGGTGTCACTTCTGAAGGAACATTCAGGATGATGTCACAGTCATTTTTCATTTTCCCTCCGGATTGACCAGTCAGTCCGATTACCAGCATTTTTTTTTGTTTGGCCGCTTCGATGGCATGCAATATATTGGGTGAGTTTCCTGAAGTGGATAAGACAACAAGCACATCCCCCTCACACCCTGCGGCCTGAATCATTCGTGCAAACACTTGGTCATAACCATAGTCGTTGGCCACCGCCGTTACAAAGGAAGTGTTCACATGCAGAGCTTCAGCATTGAGTGGGGGGCGATCATAATAGAACCGACCTGAGAGTTCTGCTGCCAGGTGCTGGGCATCAGCCGCACTGCCCCCATTACCACAAAATAATACTTTGCCATTTTTTTTATACACCTGGATTAGCTTTTCAATGGCATGTTCCAGTGAGTGAATGAGAACGGGATTTTTCAAAATTTCGTTTTTCACAGCTATCGAATCCCTGATGTTTTGTAAAATTTCTTGTTGCATGGCTGGGAGAAAATTACTAAGATGGTTTTGCTGCCTGAAAAACAGCATTGACAAGATTTTTCCAGGAAAATCTTCCTTTCTGTGTTTGCACGCCTTTTGTTAAGTTATCCAACATATTTTCCTTATAAATCTTTGCAATGGCTTTTGCTACTTCTCCTGCTTCAGGCTCTACCACCAACCCCGCCACATTGTGAGGTACCATTTCGGGCAATGCACCTTTGTTGGTTACGATCATGGGAACATCAAAATGGTAGGCAACTTGTGTGACGCCACTTTGGGTGGCATCCTTGTAAGGTTGCACCACAAGATCTGAAGCGCAAAAATAAGCAGCAACTTTATCATTTGAAATAAACTGTGTATGCAAGATGGTTTTTGTCCCTATACCTTTTTCACCAATAATTTTCAGGTAAGGCAAGTCAGATGAATAAAACTCCCCTGCCACAATCAACTTGACTGGTAAATCATCCATAGCGGGTTCTCCCATGGCTTTGAGCAATATGTCAAGCCCCTTATAATCCCTGATAAATCCAAAAAACAAGATATACCTGTAATCCGCAGATAGTTTTAATATTTTCAGGGCTTCATCCCGGGACATCTTGTCTCCGAAATTATCATAGAGGGGGTGTGGTGAAAAAACCTTAGGTTTGTTTTTTTTGTCAAACTGCTCCAAATCCTTTAATACTGAACGGCTGAGTGTCACAAATCCATCACTCCTTTTTACAAAATAGCGTGTAAGGAATGTATCACCCGGCCTTTTTTCGTGGGGTATAATGTTATCGGCAATGGTCACAACCCGGGTCTTTTTATTTTTTTTCACCCGGGCAGCAATAGTTCCCAGGCAGGGAGCCATAAATGGCAGCCAGTAACGGATGACAAGTAAGTCAGCCATCTCTTTCCTGATTTCTTTAGCGGTTATCCACCAGTTTATGGGATTGATGCTGTTCACCCTCACTTTAATGGGGAGATTCAGGGGTGCGGGTCTTGTGGCATACTGTGTTTTGCCAGGAAATAAAAATCCCGGGTATTGCAAAGAAAAGGTATAGATGATAACTTCATGCCCAAGAGAGATGAACTCCTCGGCCAAACGTTCATTGAACGTGGATAAGCCACCTGCTCTGAGGGGGTATGCTGAGCCTAAAATGATGATTTTTGCCAATTGTCTTCCGTGGTTTTTTCTATTAAGTAATTGTTACGATCGGGTGAGTTCCTGGATATTAAATCAGCCAAAAAGCCAGCCACAAATAACTGTGTACCCAAAATCATAGCCAGTAAACCAAAATAAAACAACGGCCGTTGGGTCATATGGTAGCCAGCCAAAAATATTTTGGCATAAACCAGGTATAGTGCAATAAAGAATCCGACGGTAAACAAAATGGTTCCGAACAGACCAAATAAATGCATAGGCTTACGGCCAAAGCGCAATACAAAGGTAATGGACATTAAATCCAAAAAGCCATTTAAAAACCTTTCTACCCCAAACTTTGTCTGGCCATACTTGCGTTTTTGATGAAAAACCTCTTTCTCTCCAATATTTTTGAAACCAGCCCATTTTACCATAACCGGGATGTATCGGTGCATTTCGCCGTACACCTCAATACTTTTTACCACTTCAACCCGGTATGCTTTCAATCCGCAGTTGAAGTCATGTAGCTTGATTCCGGTAACAAACCGTGTGGCCCAATTGTACAACTTTGTGGGAAAGGTTTTAGAAAAAGGATCGTGGCGTTTCCGTTTCCAACCACTCACTAAATCATAACCACCGTTTAAAACCATATCATAGAGTTCCGGAATTTCATTGGGACTATCCTGCAAGTCTGCATCCATGGTTATTACTACCTGGCCGCAAACATAAGTGAATCCCACATTCAGTGCTGCAGACTTACCGTAATTGCGCCTGAACTTGATTGCCTTAACGATGTTGTAATCCTTTTTAAGCTGCTCTATTACTCTCCATGAACCATCGGTACTGCCATCATCTATAAGTATTACTTCGGTTTGATAACGGTCTTTAACTACCCGGTCTATCCAGCTTATCAATTCTGGTAAGGATTCTTCCTCATTATACAGGGGTATGACAATCGATAAATCCATGCATGTTTCTTTTCTGAGACAAAATCAATACAAACTTCCATACGGTTGTCTGCGGTAAAATGGATGACAAATGTACAAATTTATCGGGTATTAAAGAGTGGCAAAGACTATAAATGATTTTCTCTTAACTGCTATAACTAAAGTCGTTTTTAAAGTGTTTGTTTGACAATGCACAATGAATTACAAAACTTTGTTAGCAAGTTTGTTTCTATTTTTCTTTTCTTCCAGGATTTTGCCTATCCCCTTGCTGACATGTATCTTTAATATTATTTAAACTTCTCCGGATTTACTATAAACAATAAACCGTATTAATAAGTTACTTTTGCATTGGAATTATAGGAACAATCAATACCCGTGTTTTTGCCGCACTACTTAAATCTTTACTTTAAGTATGACTTGTTTAAAACTGTATATCACCTATACTAATGCACGACTTAACCCGAGGCCCTGAAGGGAAACAAATCTTTATATTTGCATTACCCATGTTATTGGGAAATGTTTTTCAGCAGCTCTACCACATTGTGGATACCCTCATCATTGGGCATTATTTGGGTACTGAAGCCCTTGCTGCATCCGGAGCTTCCTTTCCCGTAATATTTGTGCTTATCAGTTTAATGATAGGTATAACAACCGGAATCAATGTCGTTATCAGCCAATACTTTGGTAGCAAAGATTATAAAAATGTTAAAAAAGCCATCGATACCGCATTGATATTTCTCTTTGTATCTTCCATTGGTTTATCTATCCTGGGTTTGTTATTGAGCGAACATATTTTTCGCCTGATTGGATTACCCGAAGAACTTATGAGCCAGGCCACGCAATATTTTAATGTATATGTGGCAGGTCTGATATTTATGTCAGGCTACAATGGGACTAGTGCCATACTACGCGGTATGGGCGACTCCAAAACACCCCTGTATTTTTTAATCATTGCCACATTTCTTAATATTGGTTTTGACTTGTTGTTTGTGGCCGTCTTCAAATGGGGTATTGCGGGTATATCCTTTGCTACAGTGCTGGCACAAGCCATCGCTTTCGGACTCTCGGTGATATACCTTAACCGCTACCACCCGTTGATTAAATTTAGTTTCAGTGGGTTAACCTTTAACACATATATCTTCAGACAAAGTCTGCGTATTGGTATACCTACAGGTCTGCAACATACCTTTGTTTCTATAGGAATGGCTGCATTGATGACCATCGTTAATATGTTTGGAACACCAACCATTGCAGCATACTCCATTGCCTGGAGAATAGATTCATTTGCCACTTTGCCTGCAATGAACTTTGGGATGGCCCTTTCTACCTTTGTGGGACAGAACATTGGCGCCAATAAAGTAGACAGGGTAAGAAGGGGGCTCATTTCCACCCTTAAAATGACAACCTCCTTTTCACTGGTGGTCACTGTTATTGCCTGGACTTTCGGTAAGAACCTCATGGGCTTTTTTACCGACGATGTGGAAGTGATTGAAATTGGTTACAGCTATTTAACCACTGTTAGTTCATTTTATGTTGTATTTGGAGCTATGTTTATGATGCATGGCACCCTGCGGGGTGCAGGAGACACTTTAATCCCCATGTTTATTACACTTTTGTCCCTATGGGTGTTGCGCATCCCTTTTTCCTATTTTCTATCACAGGAAATGGGCGCAACAGGAATTTGGTGGGGCATTCCTATAGCCTGGACATTTGGCCTGATAGCTACTTTTTCCTATTACAAAACGGGGCGATGGAAAAGAAAAGCGGTAGTAAAGCACCCGCATGTTGAAGCTGAAGACCTGGAAAAAGCCGACATCGAATAAAGACATGAAAGACCTACCCCTCTGAATGCTTTGNAGTTATTGCCTGAAAGACTCCCTGAAACGGTGATACGGTGAAAAAAATCCCCAAAAATTTGTTCGCGCTGTTTGTTGCTTAATAAAAAAGCTCTATCTTTGCAACCGCAAAACAAGGACATGGCTCCGTAGCTTAACTGAATAGAGCACCTGACTACGGATCAGGAGGTTCCAGGTTTGAATCCTGGCGGAGTCACCACATAATGAACCACTTACAGTAATATATTGTAAGTGGTTTTTTTATGAGAGGGGATTTTTGAAACACGAACAGGTAATATCACTTGAACAGTAGTACCCCAATCTAAATGATTGACTTCGTTCATTATCTAAATCTGTAAGAATGATTGCAGGCGGTAATTTACCTTTTCCCAAAAACAAAGTGATTTTCATCCGGAGGGTGCTCAACTTCATATACCAGGTCGCTGTAACTTTCTCCTCTTATGAGCACTACTATTTCACAAATTAAGTTTAATTTTGTGCTTTTGCTTTAAGAATAACATCTGAAAAACAATAGCTATGCTAAATATCATTATGTTTGGCCCTCCCGGAGCAGGAAAAGGCACCCAGTCACGAAGATTGATGGAGAAGTACAACCTAACCTACATCAGCACTGGTGAATTACTTCGCAAAGAAATCAAGGAAGGTACCCAGATAGGGAAAAAGGTAAAGGAGCAAATTGAAGGGGGCGGCCTGGCAGATGATGAAACCATCGTAAAATTAATAAACAAAGCCATAAAAGATCACGAAAGCAGTGAAGGTTTCCTGTTTGATGGTTTTCCACGCACATACGTGCAGGCATATATCCTCGACGGGCTGTTTATAAGATTAAGACAAAAAATAACATCCATATTTATCCTGGAACTTCCCGATGAAGTTTGTAAGCAAAGATTGCTTCAAAGAGCCAAGGAGCAGGATAGAAAAGATGACAATGAAGCTGTTATAAAGAAACGACTGGAGGAATATCACCAAAAGACCCTGCCCCTTTTAGAGTTTTACAAGGACACGGGATTGCTTACCCATATCGATGGTACAGGTACTGAGGATGATATTTTCCGGCGAATAAGTAAGCATGTAAATGAAGACCTCAAGAAAAAAGCGACCAATGTAGTGATGTTTGGTTACCCGGGTGCAGGAATGACCACGCAAGCCAACCGGCTGGCCCATGAACTGAACCTTAAAGTTATTTCTACCAGGGAAATGTTGCAGGAAGAGGTAAGGTTACAAACCAGCATCGGCAAGCAAGTACAGCCCTATATGGAAAAGGGGTTGTTGCTGCCCGATGAAATTGTTATACGCTTGCTTGAGAAAAAACTGCTGGAAAACAACAGCAGCGAAAGAGGCTATGTTTTTAAAGGTTACCCCCGTACACTGGTGCAAGCCTATATTCTGGACGGAATTTTACAAAAAAAAGGGCAGGACATTACCTGTGTTATAAATCTGAATGTTAGCTACATAGAGTTAATGAAAAGGCTTGATGAAAGGAGCCGGACATCAAGAAGAATGCCTTATGACAGTTCGGCATCCACCATTGTTTCACGGTTGGAAGAGCATGAAACACATAGTCGCGGCGTCTTGGAGTATTACAGGGAACAAAACCAGGTGATTGACGTGGATGGCACTGGCGATATCGATGAAGTGTACCAACGAATCAAAGAACCTGTTCTCAGGGCCAGCAAAAACCTCAGGCAGATACTTTAGTGAATGATTTCCAGCTTTTTATGTATTATCCCCGATTGGGTAAAAACGCCTGCAAGGTAAATACCTTTTTCCAGGTGGCTCACATCAAGGGTATATTCTTTGGTGTTTAATACAGACGTTAACTGTACCCTGCCTGAAATGTCAGAAATTACCAGTTTTTCAATTACTTCTTCACTTTGAATTATTACAGTTGCTGAAGCGGGATTAGGGAATAAAAGGGGTTTTTCATTTACCGACTCTGATTGGGCAAAAGTAGTTAAAGGCTCCAAAACCACCGTTTTTAAGACATCAGCCTGGTTTACTTCCACAACACCTTCCTCGTCCTGAAAACCCGCATGTGCAACAACATAAGGATATGAACCACTAAAGAGATCTGTAAAATGGTACATTCCATCCGGATGCTCTTCCCCATCAAGGGTAATTGATGCATCTGTTATTTCATCTCCGTGGTTATCTTTTACATTGAATGTAAGCTGATAAGTTTCTGTTGATGCCGGGGCAAATACTGCGTGTATGGTATGGTCGGCTTCAACATTCATAAAAGTGTAGCTGTCGATGACACCCATGGAATTATCATCTATTTGCACATCACTAATAACGAATCCGTTAAAAGGTTCTAAAACGAAAGTTTGGTTCTCTCCCTGGTTTACTTCAATATCACCTTCTGGGTTAATATTGCCATTTTCGGTGGAGGTTGCGTGGATGGTGAAAGCAATCTGTTCGTATACGGTAACCGTTGCTGTGTTTGATGGATATGACAGCCCTTGTTGTTCATCGTACCAGGCTTTGATGGTATATTCGTATGTGCCTGGAGTAAGATTCTCCTCGAAAAAATACAAATCAGACGTTTCATCCAACATTTGACCATCCCGAAAGACTTGGTAGTGGCTTGGCTGATCAAAGGCATAGTGGTTATCATCATTGCCAACAGCAGGGCTCTCCCACTCCAGGTAAACACTGTTTTGGTTATTCATGTATGCAACCAGATCTACAGGTGGTGCAAAGGGATTTTGTCCGGTCATCTGCACATCCAGTTCTACTGTTTGGTAGTTGGCAACAGTAATGTTCTCTATCACCAAAGTATCATAATCCTGGGCTACAAATTTCAGGTCATACACCCCCTCATTCAGCGGCCTGTAAAAATCGCCATAAGGCAAAGAACTGTAAACATGAGAGTTTGAATGATCATGGTCCAGTACTTTTACTTTGGTCTCAATGGCTTCACCCGAATACATATCACTAACTGTACCGGTAATCCCATAGCCTGCCTGCCTGATATAGTTAATCAATGAGCGGTGGTTATACTCCCAGTGGGCGGGCAGTTCAGCAGGGTCAAGCAATTTCTGGTCACTCAGCTCCAGGGTAAACTCCCGCGTTGATTTGTAATAATTGAAATAATCCTGGCGGCTGCCATAAACCACATACCAGTCTCCACCGTGGGTTACACCATCTCCCATTCCGGTCATATAGTTTGCCGGGGCATACTCCCTTACCGTGTCCACGTATTCATACATCGTAAACTCCCACCATAAGTGGTCAGCATGGGAATGATCAGAGGAAGTCCAACTATCAAAGGGAAAATTCACCAATTCAATACCTCCATGCATATTGGCAGATGCCACGAAATCCAGTGTATCGGAAAATCCACGCATGGCAGAAGTTTCCAGCTGTTCTTCAGTTACAGGATTGTTTACCGGGTTGGGGTAATTACGGTTAAGGTCTACTCCGTTGGCGTTGCCCCGAATGGCACCATCAACCGTTGAATTATCATTGGTATAAGTTCCATCGGGGTTTTCATTGGGGCATATCCAAATTTCCATGTTATCAACCAATTGGGTGATGGGTTCAAGTTCACCGTAATTGCTGAGAAGATAATGAATCAGGCGCAAAGAAAGCACAAAGCCTGCTGTTTCGTCTCCGTGCATGGTGGATGTATACATAAAACGGGGCTTTTGTGTACTTTCTTCCACATCGGAAGAAATTTGGGCAAAAAGCAATTTGCGATCACTGGGAAGGGTGAGGATGTTGTGTATTTTTACTAAATCAGGAAACTCATTTGCAAATTGGTACATGAGTGCCTCATAGCTTTCATAGGTGGGGTAAAAATCCCAATCCTCAGTTAAATCCTTGGCAAGCAATTCTTCCACATCTTTCATGTTCAACTCAAAATCAACTTCACCAGGAGCTTTCTCAAGCTGAAATTCAATCCCATACTCAAGAATACGCATAAAAGCATCAGCATTACAATACGCTTTCACCTCTTCAGAGCAAATGTAATCGATGGATAGATGCTGTTTTAAATCCGGGTTTTCTTCCAGGTGGTGTGTTGAAAAACTGATGTAAACCTCAGCTTTTGATTGCAGCTTTTGTTGAGCTTTTTCGATTTCTGTTTCTGGGGTATCAAATGCAGTAACATTCTGGGCAATAGTATGGGATGCTATAAAATATGTAAGAATTACAAAAGGGAAACTGATTAAATGCATGAGTCTGGTTTTGGAATCAATAATTATATTATCGCAAATGTATAGAAAATTGTTTAGCAGTGGATATGAACTTATTGTTTCAGGCTAATTTTCAACATGAAAAACGCTAAATTTCCTTTTAACAATATTTAGCAGCGAGGTTAAAAGACTGTATGGCCCTGATTATGTGGTTAGTTTTGATGTTGATAGAAATACTTAAACGAACATAAACTTATTAACCATCCAGGAGCAAGGAAAAATCCTTAGAAAATTAATTGTATGTATATATTTGAGAAATTTTTCAAGGAAGAAGCAACCATTCGTTAACTTAACAACCAATACCTACTCATCCATGCAATACTTTCCAAGAATTACCCTTTGGGTTCTATTTACAGTTATTGTTTTTGGGCTTAGTGCCCAGTCGCACCGTAAACCAGGCCTCACTGACAACACACCCACTGTTTTTGCTTTTACCAATGCACAAATAATTGTATCTGCCGATGTTCAATACAAAGATGCCACCATGATAGTGCGTGATGGCTGGATAGAAGATGTGGGTTCTGATATTACCATTCCGGCTGATGCCTGGATTACCGATATGACGGGAAAAACCATTTATCCTGGGTTTATCGACATATACACGAACCTGGGACTGCCTAATGCTGAGCAGATTGCTGAAAGAGATGAAAAGTTCCCCAACGGAAACCATCATTGGAACCCACAAGTGAGAAGCTTTTATGATGGCCAATCTGATTACACCCATTGTGAAAAGCAAAGCACGGACTTGCGTTCGCAAGGCTTTGTGGCTGCCCACATTGTACCTCCTACCGGTGTTTTCCGCGGGTATGGTTCACTGGTAAAACTGGCCGATGACGTGTCATCACAACAAATTTTAGCAACCGGATTAACACAAAATATTTCTTTTCGGATGAGCCGTGAACTGGGAAGAGGTTATCCTACTTCAGCCATGGGAGCAATCGCTCTTATCAGGCAATGCTTTTATGACGCACAGTGGTACAAGGGTGCAAAGCAAGCATGGCAAAAAGCTCCGGCTACTGTTGAGGGTTATGAATTTAACCCTGCGCTGGATGCTCTTTCAAATTCAATGGATAAAGATATTCCCTTTGTTTTTGAAACCGAAGATGAACAGTGGTTTTTACGTGCCATAAATGTAGCAAATGAATTTGGTATCCAACCTGTAATCAAAGGTAGTGGATATGAGTACCGTCGGGTTGAAGCCATAAAGCAAGCCAATATTCCTATTATTTTACCTTTAAACTTTCCGGACAAACACGGGACAGATAAGCCAGAGAAAGCACTCAACATCTCTCTGGAAGATTTGCGGCATTGGTATCTAGCTCCCGAAAATCCTGCCATCCTTACATCTCACAATATTCCCTTTGCCCTGACATCTTATGGAATGGAAGATGCAAAACAGTTTCACAAAAATCTAAGGAAAGCTGTAACCAGAGGTCTGCCGAAAAATGAAGCTCTAAGAGCACTCACACAAACGCCAGCTCAACTGCTCAATATTTCTGACAGATATGGCAGCCTTGAAAAAGGGA
>SL_3KL_010_SEDDRAFT_10003759_pt1 | contig 13775 bp, 8 predicted proteins | sample SodLakKL_010_SED_2_FD_10381 | JGI IMG/M metagenome (IMG submission 10381)
CCGGGGCCTCAACTCAGCCTCGGTTGCGTACCCGAGCCAACCGCATTGGCCGCAGCAGCAACAACAGGGCGATGCCCGCCACCACGATGGGCAGGAGATCCTGCGGCATATCGAGCACCCAGGCCGGCCGTCCATGCCTCGATGAACAGCCACAGCGCGGGTATTACAGCAAGCACAGGATGCGCCCTGGGCTGGGCCAGGACCAGGATCCCCAGTATGAACAGCATCGTCGGCCCGCACCTGCGACATCACGTTCCAGGCGAAACGATGTCCCACCACGAAACGCCCATATCCAGGCGATCAACTAGGCCTGCATCGCAAACAGCCCGGCGTAGATGCCGGCACTGAAATTGATCCACGAAAAATGTTGCCAGTGGAAGCCGATCGCGGCCCACAGCCAGGCGAGCGCCAGGATTGTGCCCACCACCCTTCCGGCCTGCCGCCAGGGGTACAGGGTCAACGCCAGGCTCATCCCCGCCAAGACCGGGAAAAGGATCTGAATCGGCCAGATCCCCTGGTTGTACTTCCCGTAAAGCGCACATAGCACTTCGCCCGAATAGGGCAGCATCTTTCCGCTCTCTTCAGAGGCCCTCGGCGTAGTCGGCCATCCGACGACACATGCCAGCATCGGGCTAGGGACCGTACAGAGCACCCATGTTCCCGTGCATGTGATCGACACGCGATGTCGCGGGGATGGTGCAGGTCGCGTCCCGATGCGACACGATGAACTTCAGCAGGAACTGAGGCCAGTTTTTGCATTGAATCTCGTCGGCCCAGACCGGCAGCCGAGGGCGTTCGAACTGCGTGATCAAGGCCTTTTGGCGAAACGGTCGGTTCGCAATCCCGGCGATGCCGCGCTCCGCCGCCACCGGCAGAGGCGTGTCTCTGCCTCCCGATCGAGAATGTTGTAGCTCAGTTGTACAAAGTCAATGTCCTCGTTACGCATGATCCTTTAGAACTCGTCATGCCGCCTGCCGTGCGAGGTCGTTACGCCCATGTAGCGAACGCAGCCCTGATCCCCTATCCCGCCGCAGGTACCGATGCCGATAACGGGCAGCATTCTCCGGAGACCGGTATCGGCTTTCTCAAGGGAGTTCCGGCAAGGGATTTCACCGGTACCAGTCCGACTCCGAGAGCGGCACATCCTCCGCCGACTGTTCGCAGAAATTTGCGTCGACTCCAGCCTTCCCTCGTCCACCGTCTCATACGGATCGACCCATCGTCGAACGTTCCGCAGCAACCTTCAGATGCCGAGAAGCGCAGGACCAACACCCAGAACCATCACGGCAAGCCATACCAGAAAGACCACGATCGGCACCATGAGTGCCACCAGAAGAATCCGCCGCTCCCGAAATCCCCGCCCCGGAGCCCCCTTCAGAAAGGCTACGACCAGCGCCATCAAGGTAATCAGAACGACAATCAGCAGCAGCATGAGTGGAATAAATTGCGGACTTCTGACCAATCAAGGCCAGCTCCAATCCCTTCCATATTTTACGTCAAAGACATCCCTCAAGAACTCTCTCGACTCCTCCCTTACACGTCTGTCATAAGCCATCCAAAGCATGCGCTCTGGAGAAATCTTTATGACTTCGCCATTTCCAAGATACACCTTGAAAGAAACAACTGAGCCAAAATTCTTTTCGCTTACTTTACTGACATCACCTATGTCAAAGTAAATTTTTTTAAAGCCAATCAAGGTGGGACGGGATATCCTAACTTGACCATTTATTATAAGCATAAAGGCGTCGCGTCTTCGACCTCTAAAATAAAGATATATTTGAACGAATGCCAAGGAGAGAAATAGCGCCTCCAAAGCATAGAGAATCCGGCTCTCTCGATCCACAATGTATACAATCACGATCAGTATAGCGACAACGATCACTGCATAGAAAACACGCTGCCTTCGAAAGTCAGCGCTGACCATGGTTTTTTTCCTCAATTTGCACCCAGTTTTGAGTCAACATATGTGATAAAACGATAGATACTGTCCGCGACACGCACAATATAGGATTGACTGCGCGCCACCATGAACTCAGCTCTGGCCCACCATCGGACCGCGGTCCGCAGATCCCCTTCAAGTTGCTCGGACGCCTGATACAAGCCCAGTGAAGCCCAGAGCGAAAAAACTACCGCAACGCCCTTCATGCCCAAAAAAACGTATGTCGCCGCGCCAACAAGACCTATCGCTGGAGCCATGACGATTGCTGCAAGAAGGAAAAACCCCGCTAAGGCAAGAAATCCCCCATTCGCACCGCCGGCGATCTTCCATGCACCTGCGCCCGTCTGCGGGTCGAAGATGATGTAGCCGGCACCTTGCCAGCCCGGAACGCTGATCGGGTCGGTATGAACGATCACCTCACGCCCGACGGCGAGCGAGGATCGGATTTCGTTCATCGTCAGTGCATTCTGCCGGATGTGGGGGAGCGCGTCAGCCTGGTTCGCTGGGGTGATGTGGTAGACGCGCTGGCCCATCGCAACCGCCTTCTGGAGGGCACGGACCGCGGAGACGCCCTCCGCCGTCGCATCCTCGGGGAGGAACATCTGCTCGGGCACTGCGTGCTCCAGTCCCGAGGCGAGTGCACCCAGCTGAAAATTTAGCGCAGCCCTCATCTCCTGCCCCTGGCCATCCGTACTGGAGATATGTGCCACGCGGTCGAGATCCATCACGACACCGCCCGCCATGATCGAGCGCGGGATCCCGAACAGGTACGTGACCGTGGGCACATAACCGAAGGTACCGGCCGAAGTGGTCAGTTGAAAATGAGAATCCTGGCTTCGCGCCTTGAGGCTACCCAGCGCCTGATACTGCCCGAAGTAACTCAACAGGCCCGCATGAAAGAGGTCTCCCAGCAGGTCCTCGCGCGTGAGGCTTCCCAGCAGGGTCTGGTCACCGGTGCTCAGGATCTGGGCCGTCTCGCGCAGACGCGCCTCTGCGGACTCGAGGCCGCCCGCTGCAACACCCCCGCCAATCACACCCAGGGCCAGATAGGCACCCGCGACCACCTTGTTCGGGTAGTGCCGGGTGCCATGGACCGGATCGGTCACGCTGTAGGAAAAGGCAAGCTCTTCGCCGAGCGGCATGGCCGGCCCAACCAGCACCGTGTCACCGTCGATCTTCAATTCGGGTATCACGTGGATCAGGTACGCCGGGATGCTGGAGGGCAGCTGGCTCGGGTCCTCGATGTCGCCCTCGGGCAGCAATGCCTCGAGCGCCGCCTGATCGTCGTCGGTCGCCGGACGGAACGAGAGAGTGACCTTTTGGTTGTTGAGGCTGGCCCAGGGAAAGGCGACCTCGTGCAGCGGTTGTCCCAGGACGTCCGCACCCAGTCCAAGGGTGATTCGTGGCTGCAATGATGCGGGCAACGCGGCGTACCTGGCACCCTCGATCGCCCGTTGGTAGGGGAGTCCGGAGGGCAGCACCTGCGCCTCGCGCAGAACCACCTTGTTGCCGCCGATGACGTCCGCAGCCGTCGAGGCCTGCAACTGCTCGACATGTTCTGCCAGGTGTTCCTCGGCTTCGCGTTGCGCAGCGAGCACCCCGGCGGCATCCAGTCCCTGGATCCATCCTTCGGCCTCGTTCACGGTGCCCGTGGCCAACAGGTCCAGCAGCAGTCCATCGCCATCGAGACCCGTGATCAGGGACACGTCCAGCCCGGGAACAATCTCGTACTGCTTGTAACTGGCATCCAGCGGGAGCCAGGTGTCCGCCTCCCGCATCACGGCACCGCGCGATGGAAGAAAGTCGACGGCCGCCTCGACCCAGACGTGCTCCATCCGTACGTGGGTGATCCGGCCACCCTGGAGGAGACCGGTCACGGGAACACCGCCCGAGGCGGCATAGTTCATGGCTTCCTCGATCCGTTCGAAGCCGCCTGTCCAGTTGCGGAAGGCCTCCGCGGGCAGCTCGATCGTTCCATGCACGTAGCGGGCTGGAACACCGGAGGCACGCAGCAGGGCCAACAGCAGGCTGGCGACATCCATGGCGTTTCCCCGGTGTGCGGAGAGGGTCAGATCGGCATTCTGAACCGCACCCCAGGTGGGAACCCACTCGATGTGGTTACGCACCCAGTGGTAGATGGCGACGGGATCGTGGGCCAGTTCCGCGGCCCTGGCGCGAATCGCGGCGGAGAGCCGCACCTCGTCGGTATCCGCGAGATAACGAGGATCCTCTGCGCCCGGGAGGCCTTCCAGAAGATACCCTTCGAGCGCGGCGAGATGCATCAGGGGCGTATCGAAGAGCCCTGCTGTAATAAAGCTGTCCCTGTCGATTCTGGGCAGGTTGTCCTGCCTCGGCCGCTGCGCCTCGTGTGGCAGCTCGGTAGGATCGAAAGGGTGCTGACTTGCCTGCAACCGGCGCTCGGACAGTCGCTGGTGGACTCGCTCGATCGGCAGCGCAACGGGTTCATCGTCGCCCGCAGCCTCGATGATTGCCAGATCGTCGAGCACGGCCTGCATCTCCTGCTGGTAGAGCGAGACGGCTTCCCGATGCCGGTCGAGTATTCGGGCCGGAACTCCGCGCGCCCCGAGCGTGTCACCGATGGCGGCGAACTCCGCCATCACATGGGTGTTCAGTTCGCTCGCGTGTTTGCGCAGGGCAGCGAGCTCCAGGCGCTCCTGCGCAATGGACTCGCCGCGGCGAAGCCGCGCATCCGCAGCCCCCAACAGCTCCCTCGCCTCACGCAGCGTGCCCGATAGAAGTTCGCCGGCGGAGCGGGCATTTTCGGCCTCATCGACGGACGGCTGCGGCGGATCACTGAGCGCGGCAGCCAGGGGCTCCGTGACGAGAAGGATCAAGGCGACGATCAAAATGCTCGCCACAATCCGGCTGAACAGACTGTCCCGCAGCAGCGGAAAAAGGGGTTTCCCTGTCCTCATGAGTACACATCCTTGTCGACTCGTGATTCCCGTTTGTCCTGGGGCCGTTATTCAGCCCCAAGCTCCCTGGCCAGGGCGTGGATCAGCCACGCCAGGGCCTCCCGAATGACCTCCGCATCCGGCTCATCCATGGCCGCCAACCGGTCCGCTGCCTTCAGCAGCCGGAACACCGCCCGGTTGGTGTCTCCGCCCAGATATTTCAGCCTCGCGGACTCGACGTCCTCGAGGACCAGGCGGTCATCATCGTCGAGGTTCAGTCTCGCCTCGACCAGTGCATGCACTTCTTCGAATCCAGGAAGGGCCTCGATGGTCAGGTCATGGAAAATGACGTCATAGAGACTCGTCTGGACTCCTTCACGAAGGTACAAAGTGGCCATGATCCGGGCTGCATCGGGGTCCATGGGTAACCGCCACCAGAACAGCAGTTCCCTGTGCCCACCCGCCGGCAAGTCGATGTTGTAAGAGATGTGTCGCGGACCCTTCACGGTAGCGGACCCGGGGTCGGCGATGGTCCCGCCGATCACTGCAAGATCCACCTGGACCGATCCGGCGTCGCCCCGGTTGACCAGCACCCAGCGCATGGGAATCGCCATACCGGGGCGTTGTATCACCGGGTCGGGCCGGGTGTATTCCAGGGCGTCCCGCAGCAGGGCTGCGAAACCCCCAGAGGGGCCCGAGGCCTTTGCCGCGGCCAGCAGATCGAATCCGGCCAGAAGACTGCGTCCCAGTCCAAAGTCGTGCACCGTCATGGCCGCGGTATCGAGTGTCTGCCCGCCGTCGATTCGATACTCTCCAATCACGGTGCCACCTTGCAGGCGCAGCACCACCGCCCGTGCCTCGGGGACGAAGGCTTGATCCGGCACTGCAATGGGGACGGGAAGCACTGGACGGATACCGACTGCATGCGGTTGGATCCCCAGCAATTCGGCTCCAAAGACCTCGAGCAAATGGTGATTGCGGCGATCCCGGGCCGCCGCCTGCACAATACCTCGGCCGCCGAAGACCGCCTCACGCAATTCCCGGCTCACCTGGTTGTCGAGCTTCACCCCTTCCGCGAGCAGGAGGAAGCTGGCATAACCGCCGGTGCGCATTTCTTGGGCGAAGGCATGGGCGTGGGTGACGATGGTGTAGGACCAGCCCTCGGCGTCCAGCATGGCTTCCAGAAACGCGCGTCGGAGCAGGCTTGGACCCTCGGCCACGACGGCCGCATCCCGCACGCTGAAGTCGCCCAGCACATCTCCGGATTGGGGCATCTCTGCACACCCGGCCGGAACCGGCTCGGACGTGAACTGCCGGACAAATCCTTCCTGATGGAAGGTGGCGATCAGTTGGAATCGATCCGACCGGAGCGCCTTCCCCTCCCGGAAATCGATGCCGGTGACCAGCCCCTGACGGGATAGGCCCTGCAGGATCAGATTGGGTCCGGCGCCCTGACTCAGGTCGGACGGAAGCGAATCCCCACCCCGCAGCGACTCCGAATCCAGAAGCTGTCCATTTCCGTCGTACAGGTCCAGCTGCAGCTGATCTCCGTACCCCAGTGAAGTCAGCGCCGGCAGAACCAGTTCCAACTGCTCGACCGCCAGGCATTCGCGATGCCCGGGAGGATCCAGGAGCACCAGCAGTCGGCCACGACCCTCGACCGTCGGACTTGAGACGAAGCGGTCCTCCACCCGTATCGATGCACTGGCGAGGTTCCGCAGTTCCCCGCGGATCTCAGCGCGCAACACCGCCACCAGCGTGGTCCCCGCGGGAACGTCGATCGTCCAGTCTGCCGGAAGGAAAAGCGTCTCGTTTTGGTCCAGATCCACTGTGTGAGACCAACTGGCAAGTTCCCGTCCAGCACCGGGGTCGATCAGCGACAGGGTCGCGGGCAGCCCCTGCAGGCTGGAATTCCCGTCATTGGTGATCTCTGCCTGCAGGTACAGCTTCTCGCTCCGCAGTGCCGGTTCCGGAGAGATCGAAATCTCGCCCCAGAGGCCGGCTCCAGTCTCGCTCGTGGGCAACACCTGAAAGCGGGTCTCGGCGGTTGCGGCGAGGAGATCGTCCGCGTCGCGGACGACCAGAAGGACTCGATAGTGCCCGGGGGCTGCCAGCCCGAGGTCGAACGGGCGGACGACGTCCTGAAGCGCGTTCGGCAGAAGGACACCCGGAGTCGCCTCCTCACGCCAGACCTCTGCGCCTTCCGGATCGATGACACTCAGGCTGACCTGATGCCCGCTGACCTGCAGACCCGAGGCAGTGTTCTCGATCCTGCCCGTGAGTGTGACCGTCTCGTAAGGATCGTAGGCAGGCCGATCCGTGGCGACGGCGGCCTCGAGACCACTGCCGGATGGAACGGCCAGCCGGAAATCAGCGAGCACCTCGATCGTCACTGACGTGAGCGGGTCCCGAAGGTGCGCGACCACGGCGTAATCGCCTGCGTATAGCCCGGTCGTGTCGAATGCATCGGCGGTCAGGACATGCTTCTGACCCGGTTCGAACACCATTTCTTCAGGGGTGGGCAGAGGCGACACCGGGTACCCAGCGACGTCGCGGATTTCCCATCCGATCACGGGGGTGCTGGCTGCAGATCCCCGATTCTTGACCGCGAGCGTGACCGCGACCGGCTCTCCGACCGCGTAGCTGGTCCGGTCTGTGGCCAGTTCCAGAAGGTAGAAGGACTGCAGGACCTCGACATGCAATGGACCCAGCGTCTGCCGATGCGCCTGTCCCAGGAGATCGAGATAGCTGATCACGACCTCTTCAACGACAGCACGGTCCTCGCCCGGCTCCGGGTCGGTGACGCTGACCCGGAAATCGAGATTTTCGATGGCGCCGAGGGCGAAGTCGGGGAAGAGCCACTCGATCTCGGTGACATCGCCCACACTTTCCATCCTTGCCGGCTCGATCGCAAAGGATCCCGGTTCGATGACGAAACCGGCATTGGCGAGACGGGCGGTCACCCGGAGATCGCGGTATTCGGGTTCGGCACCGATGGGCTTGCCTCCCACCATCACCCCGTCGAAGGCAAGACCGCTCTGGAAAGCCGTGTCGGACCAATTGACGACACCAAACTCCAGCACATATTCACCCGTCTCCGGGATCGTGTACCGGGAGTTCACCCAGTCCGTGTAGCCGCAGCCGCTGGCATAACAGCGACCGGAGTCGCCGCCCAGAGGCGACCATCGGGGCCCGCCCCCGATAATGTTGACGGTCTCCGGGGTGATTTCGGCGCCGATGTCTGGCATCCCGAAACCCGGGACGATGTTCCCGCTCGAACGCGTACGCGCGGTGAACAGCAGGGCGACGGGCTCCATGGAGGCATCCAGCAGCCGCGCCCACGCGTAATCCGCGAATCCGGCACCGTCCGACGTGATGTAGTTGAACTGGAATTCGAGGGGCTCGCCGCTACCGGCGGCAAACACCGGAGAACGAAGCCGCGAGCCATTGGTGCCGCCGATCCCGGGCAGGCCCAGGGAGCGCAGCGGACTGCCGGTCGTCGCGACCCAGCCGTATTGCTCCCCCCCGGACGGAGCGAGAGTCACCACACCATCGACGACCCCGGTGCCGCAGGAACCTTCGCAGATCCAGCCTTCCGGAATACCGTTGTAGAAGGTGCCTGCATGCGTCTGCGAAAATAGGCTGGCTGCGAGCGTCGCGAGGACGGCCCATCGATACACGATCCCTGTCATTGGGCATCCTCCATGCCTTCAATCCTGAGTCTGACCGCAATCCCCGCGTCCTCCCGGGGCAGAATCTGCCCCGGATCCAGGCCGTGCGTTCCCTGGACGCGAATATTGGGCGCAACATCGATCCCGCGAACGTCCAGGGCCTCTACCGTTGCCCCCGCCAACCCCAGGATCTCGACGGGGTATGCTCCGGCCAGGTCGAAATCATGGGAAAAACGGGCGACAGAAAATTGCTGGAGGCCCGTGAGAGGCTCGACCTCCAGTTGCACACGCTCTTGGTGGATCGGTTGCCCGGAAGGGTTGCGGACGACGACGTCGAAGTCCAGGATCGTCCGCACGTTCGAGGCATTATTCAGCGAGGCCACCAGCTCCACTTCGGTGAAGACACCACGCACGAGTTCGCGGGGTCCCGGCTGCACGACGAACGCGCCGATGCGGGCCGTTTCGGCGATCGTCACGGCCCCGACACCTTCCGACAAGACCGTGGCCCTGTCCCCTGCCCAAGCCTGCACCACCATCCGGTACAGGCCAGGCGGAACGTTGCCGGTAAACCACGAGACTGCGCGCAGGACCTGCTCGCCGGGGGCCAGCACGAAGGTTGCGTCTCGGTGACCACCGGGAACGGGAACCACGAAATCTTCGCGAAAGTCGGTCGCCATACCCTGGACGCTGACAACCAGAACCAGTGGCATCTCTTGCTCGCCGCGGTTCTCGACGCCCACGGTGAAACGCGCCTCTTCGAAGGCACCGTATTGTTCCTGGTGTTCGAGGATCTCGACGACCCGGATGCCGCCGATACTCGTGGGTTCCAGAGAGACGTCGAGCCGGGTCCACCCATGTTGCTGCAAGACTAGGCTACCTGCGAGGGTCCGGTACCCGATGGCGTCCGCGACGACCTCGAATGCCAGGTCCTCGATCCCGTCAATCCGGAAGTGCCCGTCGGGATCGGCGTGTGCGACTCGCGGTCCTGCACTGACCCTGGCACCCGGCACCGGCGCACCGGATTCCCGGTCCGTCACCAGGCCCAGAAGGGTCGTGCTCGAGCGGGGATCCGGAAGGAGGTACCAGTCGCCCAGATCCACATCGGTCCCGGCAGTAGTCAGGAGGCTGAACGTGACCGGCTGATACCCAGAGTGAAGCGACTCAACCCGAATCTGACCCGCATCCGCAAGCGTCAGCCGGAAGGATCCATCGACGCCAGACAATGTCATCAGGTCGGTGCCCACCACCCGGACCACCGAGCCAGGGATCGTCAAGCCGGTTTCGGCATCCAGGAGTCGCCCGTTCAGGGTGACCGAGGGCTCTGTTTCCGTGCTGCCACTCCGGCTCATGACCGGCGAAAACAGCAGCCGGTCGCCCGGTTCGATCCAGGCGGCGGCATGGACTGGCGGGTAATCGGTGGCCGTCACCGACAGCTCGATTGCGCCCGCTGGAACCAGGAGCGCGAAGTGTCCGTCGGGTCCTGCGCTCGACGCCGCGATCCCGGTGCCCTCCAAGGCGACGACTGCAGCAATTCCTTCGCCCGTCACCGCATCGGTCACCCTCCCGGTGACGAGGGCGCTCTCCGGCTCCATTTCGAGGACAACCGCACCGAGGTCGGAACGCTGCCCGGCCTCCAGCTCGACGTTGCGCGTCAGCGCCTGGAAGCCTGTTGCACTGAACGTCAGTATGTACGACCCCGGTTCCAGATCCTGCAGCAGAAAGTGCCCGTCAGGGCCGGTCGTGACTGTCCCGCCCCCGGCCCCGCCCCCGTGCGCGGTCACGGTGCCTCCCGAAACAACGACGCCGTGGTGGCTGTCGATCACCTGGCCGAGGAGCGTCGCCGAGCCGGCCGAGGACATAGGGTCTTGGGCTGCCGCCAGACCCAGCGCGCGCAATGCCAGCGCAGTGGCGTAGACACTGCCGTCCCAGGAACCATCGTGCCCCTGTGCCGCTCGCAGCGCGTCCACAGCGACCGCGTGGCGGCCGGTGTCAGCGGTACTCGGCAGAAGCGCCAGCAGGGCCTGCGCGCTCTGCCAGTTTCGCCCCCAAGCCCCATCATTTTCACGGGCGGTGAGGAAATCGACCGCTGCCTGCAGCATCCCCGACAACCCATACTCGATCCGATACCGTTGCAGGCCAGCTACCGCGCGTGCCGTCAGATAGACGGAGGAAGGACTGCCTGCCGATGCCGCGAAGCCACCATCGCTACGCTGGCGCGCAGCGACGAAGGCGATGGCGGGCTGGAGCACGTCGAAATCGCCAAACCCGACTGCTGCGAGGGCCTCCAGTGCGTCGAGCGTGTCGAGGACACTGCTCTGGTGGTCGGGTTCGGAGGCGAATCCGCCGTCCGGGCTCTGATGCCGGCGCAGCTCCGCAAGACCTGCTGCATCGAATTCGCCCGACAGGGTCAGGGCGATCAACCGACGCGGGACATCCGGAATTCCCGCACCCGAAGCCTGCTCGACGAACTGCCGCAGCTCCGCCCATGCCTCCGCCTGATCGATGGCGGGCTGGAGCACGCGCAGCGCCTCAAGGCTGGCGTGCGAGGGGGTGGTTTCGTCCGCCGGAGTGGCCATTCGCCCGTCGTGCCCCTGCTGTTCGAACAGCCAAGTGACACCGGACTCGTTGGCCTTCGCCACGGTCGTGGGGAACGGGGAAGCGATGCACACGGCGATCGCGAAGAAGAAAAGCCAGCGGCACATCCCGTGCCGATTCCAACCCTGAGCATCCATGCCCGTATCCTTTGTGTTCGTCCTGCGCAATTTCTAGCACAGTCAAAACCGGCTCACAACCCCTCCTCCACACCGGTTACACCACCCTTCGCACGGCCCGCTACGATTCTGGCGGAGGCTCCTCCCCGCCTTCCAGCGACCGTGAGGGTAGGGGCAGCGCGGCATCGGCCGTTTCGGAGGGCAGGTCGACCAATTCGCGCAGATCGTCCAATGGCGGGAGTTCGTCCAGCCGACCCAGGCCAAGATCATCGAGGAAGGTTCGTGTCGTCGCGTAGAGTCCGGGACGGCCAGGAACTTCCTTGTGCCCGACCACGTGTACCCACTCCCGCTCCGTAAGGGTACGCATGATTTGCGTGCTCACCGCGACGCCCCGAATATCCTCGATCTCGGCACGGGTCACCGGTTGCCGGTAGGCGATGATGGCGAGGGTCTCCAGCAAGGCCCGGGAGAGCCGTGGCGGCCGTTCCGGTTGGGCCGCCTGCACCTGTGCGGAAAAGCGCGGACGCACCCGGAAGCGGTATCCCCCCGCCGATCGAACCAACTCGATCGACCGGTGGAGATAATGCGCCGCCAGGCGCTCGAGCGCGGCATCCAGCTCTTCCCGTTCGGGTCCGCCGGACTCCACGGTACTGCATGCCGCGAGTAGATCCTTGATCGGAACCGGCTCCGAGGCGGCGAACAGGATGGCCTCCAGGACCAACTCCAGTTCCTCCGTACGCGGTTCCACGGTGGCCGGCTCGACGTCCTTCACGAGTCGATGACCGCGGCCATCCGACGCCGGACCTGAATGGGGCTGAAGGCTTCGCTCTGGCCCCACTCCAACAGCCCTCCCTTGCTCAACTCCAGCACCGCCAGAAACGCCACAACAACGCCGGGCCGGCCTTCGCTGACCACGAGCAGACTGACAAAATCGACGAACTCCTCGTGTTCCAGCGTCTCGAGGATGCGCGCCATTCGCTCGCGCACGGAGAGCGCCTCGGCACTGATCTGATGGTGTGCGCTCAGACTGGCGCGGCGCAGTACCCCAACCAGCGCTTCGATCAGGTCGTCCAGCGCCGGCGCTGGTGCCGGCGGGGCGGCAAGGGCGTCTCGCGACGCGTGCGCATGGAAGACGTCCCGTTCCAGGCGTGGGATGTCGTCGATCCGCTCGGCGGCAGCCTTGAAGCGCTCGTATTCCTGCAGTTGCCGGATCAGCGCCAGGCGCGGATCTTCCTCGTCGTCCTCGGCAGACCCGGCGGGGCGCGGCAACAGCATGCGTGATTTGATTTCCGCCAGCAGCGCGGCCATCACCAGATACTCTCCCGCGAGTTCCAGACGCAGCGCCTGCATCACCTCGATGTACGCCATGTACTGGCGGGTGATCTCGGCAATGGGGATCGCAAGGATGTCCAGGTTCTGGCGCCGGATCAGGTACAACAGCAGATCCAGCGGACCCTCGAAGGATTCCAGAAAGACCTCCAGGGCGTCCGGCGGGATGTAGAGGTCCGCCGGCATGTCTCCCATCGGACTGCCGTTCACCCGACACGACCAGTCGGCCTCCAGCGGGCGCTCGATCTCCTCGACTTCCGTCTCGGTCACGCGCGGATCTCCTCGGCCAGGCCTGGCTCGGCCATCAGCGCAGGTAGTCCAGGCCCATGGCGCGGCGCACTTCCTCGAGCGTTTCCCTGGCCTCCTCCCGCGCCGCGTCGGAGCCCTCGGTGATGATGTTCTTCACCAAAGCCGGATCGGAGGCGTATTCACGTGCGCGTTCCTGGATCGGCCGCAACTCGGCCAGGACGGCCTCGATCAGCGGACGTTTGCAGTCGACGCAACCGATCCCGGCCGAACGGCAGCCGGCCGCGAGTTCCACGCGCGTGGACTCCGGTGTGTAGACCTGGTGCAGCGCCCAGACCGGACACTTGTCGGGCTCTCCGGGATCCGTGCGCCGAACCCGGGCGGGGTCGGTGGGCATGGTCCTGATCTGGGCTTCGACCTGCGCCGGTTCGGCGCGCAGGCTGATCGCATTGTTGTAGCTCTTGGACATCTTGCGCCCATCCAGCCCAGGCATCTTCGCGGTCGGGGTAAGCATGGCCTGCGGTTCCGGCAGGATGATCTTGCCACCGCCCTCCAGATAACCGAACAGCCGCTCACGGTCGCCGAGGGAAATGTTCTGCTGCCCTTCCAGCAGCGCTCGTCCCACGTCCAGGGCCTCTTCCTCGCCCTGCTCCTGGAAGCGCCGGCGCAACTCGCGATAGCGCTTCGCGATCTTCTTGCCCATCTTGTCGATCGCCGCCTCGGCCTTTTCCGCAAAACCGGGTTCGCGTCCGTACAGGTGGTTGAAACGGCGCGCAATCTCCCGGGTCACCTCCAGATGCGCGACCTGGTCCTCGCCCACGGGGACGAGTCCTGCACGGTAGGCGAGAATGTCGGCGCTCTGCAGGACCGGATACCCGAGGAATCCGTAGGTGGCGAGGTCGCGCTCGCGCAGTTGTTCCTGCTGATCCTTGTAGCTGGGCACGCGCTCCAGCCATCCCAGGGG
>SL_3KL_010_SEDDRAFT_10003760_pt1 | contig 13770 bp, 3 predicted proteins | sample SodLakKL_010_SED_2_FD_10381 | JGI IMG/M metagenome (IMG submission 10381)
TCGACGTGTGCCGGTGCCCGGTTTGGATATGGGTACACGAATCAACGGGTGGGGACATACTCAACATGGGCCGTCGGCCGCGTAGGGCCGACCTACGTTGGGGGGTGTGGCTGTAGGTCGGGGCTACGTCCCCGACGGACGAGATTTCCAGTATCGACAAGAGTTCGACGTGTGCCGGTGCCCGGTTTGGATATGGGTACACGAATCAACGGGTGGGGACATACTCAACATGGGCCGTCGGCCGCGTAGGGCCGACCTACGGATAGACCAGGTTGGGTGCGCCCGCACCGGATTGTTCTCGTGTTTCAACTAGGTTCCGGCATCCGTGCCAAACGGGACCGTGTCGATGGTTGCATCATCGGCCGTCGGACGCGTAGGGCCGACCTACGATTGGGGGTGTAGTTCCAACATCGGCCGTCGACCGCACGCGCGGTCGATTTCCGGTCATGCCCTTCTTGCCTTCGGCAAACCGCACATAACCTCCCATCTGCGCTGGGCCGACCTACGTTGGGGGGTGTAGCTGAATGCACCGTGAAACGCCCCGGCCGGTGGCCGGGGCGTTTTTTTTTGGCTTACTGGTTGAGGATCAGGTCGACGCGGTCTGCGGTGTCGATGCTTGATACCGGGTGGGTGGCGGTTCTGGACAGGGGGAGTTCGAGGGTGAGGTCCTCTCCCACCAGGATGTAGATACCCAGTTCGGCATCGAATTCGAAGGCCAGAACCCGGTCGTCATTTGCAAGTTCTTGCCAGGTTGAGTGGGTCCATCCGCCGAGGGAATCGCGCATGGACAGGCGGACCCACTGCTGATCTCCGGCGCCAGCCAGGACAGCCCGGAAGACCGGGCGTCCAGCGGCATCGCGACCGATGACCAGCGGCTGCACCGGGTGCAGCTGCCGGCTCTGGGCGGGCAGTTCCAGGATGCCCTGGACCTGGTGCCCGTCGATCGATTCCGTGTCGGCTTCATCTTCGAAGCGATCCTGGAAGATGCCGTCTTCAGTGATGATGACCTGGGTGGTCACGCTATCGCTGAGTCCAGCCGGATCACTTGGATCGACATCGGCCGGCAGCTGTACGCTGGCCTCGACCACGATGGTCTGGGTCGGTCCCATCAGCACGTCGGCCTCCAGGATGTAGACCAGTGAGGAGTTGGCCGGCAGGTCAACTGTATCGTTGATTTCACCCACGCCATCGGCCGAGCAGGTTGCACCCAGTGACGGGAAGCAATTCCAATCAGCAGTTGCCGCATCGAGCTCGGGCGGCAAGCTGCCCTGTGCGGTCGCACCCGTTACCGAACTCGGACCGGCATTGCTGATAACCAGCACGTAGGTATTGCGCTCGCCCACCTCGATGGTGTCACGGTTGTCCTCGATGGTGACGCTGATATCGGCAATGGCCTCGATGCTGATCGGATCACTGCTGTCGCTGGCCAGCACCGGATAGTCTCCGGCCAGCGCCGCACTCAGGCTGACATCGGCAGGATCAATACCCGTGACATCGTAGCTGGTCAACACCAGCGTGTAGGTGCCCACCGGTGCATCCGGCTCAAACTCGAACAACAGATCAACGTTAATCGTCTGCGGCGACACCACGTTGTCCTCGGTGGTGCCCGACAGGCCGCGGATGTAGTTCAACGGATCGGATTCGAAGCTTACGAACAGATCGTCATAGAGCGGGCCCGGAATCGGGTTGCCCTGATCATCCAGCACCACGAACACGTTGAAGATCTGCTCGATGGTGGCCGCGCTGTCCGGATCACTGTAGACAAACTGCGCTTGCTCGCCGCCTGCCTGAGCATCGCCCTGGACATAGGACGACAGCAAGCCGTCCAGATCCACGCTCAACGTGTCGCGTTCAAGCACTTCAATGGTGGCATCGAGCTGGCTGACCGTGTTGACGATCGAACCACCGTCGACTTCGACCAGGAAGAAACGCAGCGTCCATTCACCGCTATCTGCCGTCTCAAGCACCGTGACGGTGTCGTTGAACAGCTCGATGTCGTCGGTGAAGGTGTTGCCGAGGCTGATGACAGCGTCCAGGGCCGTGCAGTCGGCCGACTCCAGCAACTGATCGCAGATCACGTTGCCGTCAACCGGGCTGGTATCGCCCGGGGCAAAGCCGTCAAACACCACGGCCAGTTCAGCTCCCAGCGGGGCTTCCACATCATCGACCGAGATGTTGAGCAGGCGGCTGTCGCCGCGAACGATGGACTCACCGTCCAGCGGGGCACCATCGGCGGTGACAGCCAGGGTGCCGGCCGGCTCGACAATGGTAAACTCCAGCGCCGTCTGGGCGCCCGGTTCGATGTTCGGGTTGGCATCGTTGGTCGCCACAATGCGGTAGTCACCGGCCGTGGTCAGCTCTTCACCGGAGCTGTACGGCACCTCGGCGCCGCCGTCCAGGCTGACCGTGGCGCTGACATCTGCGGCAAACTCCACCGCAACCGGAGCGCGTGCAACCCCACCGAACTCGATGCCGGTCACAAACGGACGCTGAAGCAGCGTGGTGCGGTCGATGAAGGTGGCCGTGGCCGGGCCGTAGTCCGGACCGGTGGCCAGGCTGTAGTCCACATCGAACTCGACCTTGAACGGATTGTCGGCTGCATCCGGACCATCCAGCGGCTGAGCGCCGGACTCGGTCACGAAGGCTGATGTGCCGATCCACTCGACATCGATGCGGGTGGCACCGGTGTTGCCTTGATCGAGGCTGAAGTCCAGTTCAATGATGCCGGCTTCAAAGGTGACGCTCAGCGAGTCGCTGGTACCGTCAACAAGCACCTTGTCCCAATCGGTGCCGAATGCATCCAGGTCGGCCGCGTCAACCGGCGTCGGAACGCCACCCACGCTGATCCAGATCTGGAAGAACTCGTCCAGGAAGGCCTGCTTGCCGGTCGTATCGGTCGCCTGAGCGGCGATATCGGCCGGGCTGAGTCCGTCGTAGGAACCGCCACTGGCCAGCACATCCGTCGAGAACTGGACCGTCAGGGTGTCAGTACCCAGCCCGTCAAGGGCCAGGGTGGCTTCGTCGATGGTCAGCTCGACACTCAGGGTGTCGACCACATGACCCGGAGTGCTGCCGCCGGCGCCGTCATCCAGCGCTTCGACCAGGAAGAAGTTGAGCGTCCAGGTGCCGGTCTCGGCATCAGGACGGATGCTGACCTCGCCATCGAACAGGGTCGAGTCGCCGGCATCAACTGGATGGTCAAAACCGATGAAGTCGGCCAGCAAGGCACAGTCGGTCAGACCCAACAGATCCTCGCAGATCCCTTGGCCCGGCTGGGGCGAGCCATCGCTCGGGCGCTGACCGTCAAAGACCACGAACAGCTCCTTGCCGGTGCGCGGCAGCACGTCGGATGCCGACAGGCTCAGGTCGAACGCATCACCAATGGTCAGTGACTGACCGTCGGCATCGGCGCCGTTGATTTCGGCGGCGACCGAACCTTCCGGTGAAGTGACCACTTCGATCTGCTCTTCGAACAGACCATAGACCCAGACCGGGTCGGCATTCTGGTCAGCTGTCTCGACCGTGACGGTCAGATCGTAGAGATCGTTATCGAAGTTGATCCGGATCGGAGTCGGGAACGACTCACCCGCACCAATCGGAAAGCCCTCGATGGGATGCGGACCCGGACCACTGGGATCAGCCTCGGGGCGTCCAAGGAACCAGGCATCACGGCCGTAGTCCCACCAGAACGAGCTGTCACCAGCCCAGCCCAGGCGCTGCCACACGGTACCAGTGAAGTACTCGATCTCAAGATCACCGGCCACTTTGGCAGCATCGTCGATACCATCAACCGCCACCCACAGGGCCACGTTCTCGGGCAGCTCATCGCCCAGGTTGACCAGGGTGGCCGTGTAGTAGGCCCAACCTTCGTCTTCGTCAGGCACTGCCGGATCAACGCCGGCAATGATGTCGAAGGCCAGGTCTGTGGCGGCGATGCTGATGAAATCACTGGCCAGCACGGAATCACTATCCGCACCAAGCGCATTGACCGCCACATCGTAATTGCCCGCAGTCACGAAGCTGACCCGGAAGAAGGTGGTGGCGTCATAGCCGGGCTCAACCGGGAAGCCCGCACCCGGTCCGTAGGTGGCGGTCAGAACGCCACCGTCATCGACCAGGTTGAGCGGCACCCAGTTTGCACAGTTCTCGGGCACACCGGCTGCTTCGGAGTCGGCACAGTAATCGACGACCACATCTCCCACCGCGATGCCGGCAGCCCGGTCCACGATGACCTGGCCAAGCACATTTTCCGAAGGCTCGGTACTCAAGAGATTTTGCAGTCGCACTTCGTAGAACTGCTTGTCGACCACCGGCGCCAGAGTCGGTCCATCAATGCTGATGACCAGCTCGGACTCAATGGTGAAGCGGATCGTGGTCGAGGCGCCCGGCTCGACATTCGGGTTGGAATCGTTGGTCACGGTCAGCTCGTAGAAGCCGGCTTCGGTCAACGGATCACCCGAGCTGTAGGCCACCGGTGTGCCACTGTCGAGGCTGTACTCGGCAACCAGACCCGTGGCGTACGAGCCCACGGCATAGTTGATGGCGACCGGATCCGTGGTGGTCGTCCCTGACTCGATGCCCGGGGCGAACGGACGGATGATCGGCTTGGCCGCATCGATGAAGGTCGTGGTCACCGGGGCCGAGTAATCCACACCGGTGGTGTCGGAGTACGGCACGGTGAACTCGAGCTTGAAGGCCGACTCGGCCGGACCATCCAGCGGCTGGCCGGATAGGGTCTCGAACTCATCGGTGCCGTCCCAGGCCGCATCGATGCGTGAAGCCCCGGTATTGCCCTGGTCCAGCGCAAAGGTCTTGTCGAACAGCCCCGGGGCGAAGGTCACGCTCAGCTCGGTATCCGTACCGGCAACCGACACAACACCCCAGTCTTCGATCAGCGCCAGCTCGGCCGGGTTGAAGTCGAAGAAGGTCAGCAGGAAGGTTTCCTTGCTGGCCGGATCGACCGCGGTGTCAGCAACCTGGGCCGGGGTCATGCCCACATAGCCTGAGGCGTTCGAAACCACTTCGGTCGAGAACTCGGCCGTCAACGTGCTGCTATCGAGACCCTGCAGGCTGACACTTGGCGCCGGACCGATGGTCACGTCAAAATGGGTCACCGCATGCACTATGCGGTTTCCGGATGAGCCAAAGCGCCCATCGATCAGGCGGAACGAGAGAGTCTCTACATCAAGCTGATCGGCGTTGGGGCCAATCTCCAGCGTGGCGCCATTCAATAGGACGAAACTGTCATTGCCGCCGAGGGTAAAGTTGTTGCCTTCACCGAGCAGGCCATCCAGTGCAATCAAGGTGTCAGCAGTGAACAGGCCGTCGTTGATGTAGTCGACCTGGTTACCTAGACTGTCGAATACGGTCAGTGAGACATAGAAATCCACGTCTGCGCCGCCGTCGTTACGGGCCACGCTCAGATCCACATCATTCACATCGCGGTCAGCGAAGAAGCTCTGGCCGGCCAACGGCTGGCCCTCGGCCGCGGCTGTGAAGCTTGCCGAAACCGACGAGGAAAGCAGGAAGTCAATATCGACCTGGCTTTCGCCTTCACCGAAAGCGACGACCTGCTGCGAGGTCGCAAAGCCGGCCAGGCTGGCTTCAATATCAACATTACCCTCTGGCAGGTCAACAAGCGTGTAGATGCCTGTAGCATCCGAGATGTCGCTATCGAAATCAACTCCACCCTGGAAGGCCTCAACAAGGACACCTGCAACCGGCAGCACCGGAGCGCCGATGCCTTGAACCGAGGTGGTGCCCTCCGCGCTGGCGCCCAGGAACTCTAGGATCACATTGCCCAGATCGCCATTGACACGGTTGTCGATAATGCGGGCGCGTGTCGCAGCGCGTTCTGCTTCGTCCTGATCAGCGCCAGCGACACCATCCCAGATGTTGCCCTGCGCGTCGACATCGGCGAAGAACGGCTGGGACTCGGTTTGCGCGAATGGCGGTTCATCGATGATGCCGGTGGTGTCGTCGAGAACCACGTACTGGGTCAGGCCGCCATCGAAGCTGTTCGGCGAAACGCCGCCGACGCGCAAATCGGCGAAGGTGGCGGTGGTGGTGCCGGAACCAACCGGCTCGCAACAGTTGTTGTTGTCGAACACCAAGGCCACGCCGTCGGCACTGCTGCTGCCGAAGTCATTGCCGTCGATGGCAATGTCGATGGTATGCGGCGACAGGTAGTTGGTCACGTGAACCCGGTTGCTGACTACGATATGACGGTAATCGGCATCATCGGTCGGGGCAAAGTCGTTGTCGGCAATCGACACGGCCGGGAAGTTTTCCGCGCGAATGCCGGTGGCGTGACCGGAGAAGGTGTTTCCGGTGACGCTGGTTGCAATGGCATTGGGATTGTTTTGCAGGCGAAGCGACGACTGCGACGAACCCAGTGCGGTAATGAAGCCTGGATCGGGCAGGAAGTCATTGCCGCTGACCGTGACCGGCCCGGTGGCATTGAATTCGGACAACTGGATACCGCCACCGCGAGAAGTATTGCCGCTGACGACCAGGTTTCCACCCAGCGTGAAGCGCGCGATCACGTCGTGGTTCCAGGACATGACATCGTTGCCGCTGATGGTACCGGTGCTGGTATCCATGGCCACGCCGGCCCGGAAGAATCCGCCAATACCGACGCCGGTCGGTGTCGCTTCGATCAGGTTATCCTCGATGGTTACCGCAAACCCGTTCTGTACCGGGCTGCGGTTGAGTGTATCGACGGCAATGGCGTTGCGAATGCCGAAGCCAATCAGCGAGCCCGGATCGGAGGCGCTGGCAACGATGCGGTTGTTGCGCACGGCAAGTCCGCCGGCATCACCGACGGTGCGAATGGCCTCGCCGACATAGGTCTGGTCGACCTGTAGCTCCAGACCGTCGATGGTGACGTTCTGAGCGGCCACGCGGATCAGCGTTTCTTCACCGGCCGTCAAAGGCTCGGCCCAGGTCACCATCGGCCGGTCCGCACCGCTGGGATCACCCAGCAGGGTGACGGACTTGTCGACCAGGACTGTTTCGTCATAGGTGCCCGCCGAAATCTCGATAACATCGCCATCTGACGCATCATCGACGGCTCCCTGTATGGTGTTGTAACCCAGCTCTTGGGTTATATTGACTACAGGGGCAAATGCAATTTGGTAAGGCGGCACGATGACCATGCCATCTGGATAGGTATTGCCGTTTCCGAAAAGCGGTTCCAGCTCAAACTCAAGGGGCGTAATCTCACTGAACTGAACCCCCACTTCTATATTTGCGAACGTGTTGTCTGTAAACGTAATGTTATCGACATTCTGTGAAGCATCACCATTGATGTTTCTAAAGAACATCCCTCTGATGGCCGGCCAGCCCGTTGCTGATGAGGTCGCGCCATCGGCATCAATAATGTTATTGACAAAATCCGCTTTTGGTTCGCCATTGGCGGCCGTTTCGATATAGGTTTCGACCCGGATTCCTTCGAAATGACGGACGGTTGCATTCCACGTCTGTTCGTCCCAGACAGGCTCAGCAGATGGAGCTGTCACAATGTTCCCGGAAAAAACCCATTCCGACTCGAAATCCGGTGAGGTTGTGCCATTCGCATAGTTGTAGTAAAGCCCACTGGAATACATCGAAAATTCATTGTCATTTACAACACCCGATGCATTCGTGCGGTAGGGCTGGACTTGTATTCCCCCGTGCACATCCACCAACCGGTTGTATTCAATCACTCCACCCGCTGCCTGATAATAGATCGCGTGAAAGACCGCCCCACCTTCAAGATAGTTGTATCGGGTGATATTGTCTTCCGTTGCAAACTCCTGGGTCTGCGCAGCCGCACCAGGCTGCGTCATATGCACGGCAATGTTGTTGAAACCCGAGAACCGGTTATTTTCCACCACGGTGTTGGAGCCAAAGCTCATGATTCCCCGGGCTGACAAGGGAAGCGGCCATGTGCCGTCATACGTCAAGCCTGGCGTCAGGTTGTCATTCAAGGTAAAGCCACTGATAGTCACTCCGTCGGAGTCGATCGCCACGAGAACATGCGACCCATCTGTTATGCCCGCTGGAAATTCAATGACGGCTTCACCAACACGACTCGCATCATCATAGCCGGCGATACCATCGTTTGGCCCCCGAAGCGTGAGAGGCTTGTCGATAGCGAGTGTTTCTGCATAGACGCCTTCAGTCACATCAATCCCATCACCACTGCCAGCGGCATCAATAGCTGCCTGGATCGACATGAAATCAGCAACATGGAAATCGCCGTCGACTTCGCGGGCAAACACCAGGGGCTTCGCTGCCGGGTCATTGGTGATGATGGCTTCGGCTGCATCCAGGGCATCTTCCAATGAACCCTGGTAGTAACTAGAGATACCCCACCCGGTGATATGCGAACCAATGGCCGCGGGAACCTGGACGTTGCTGATGCTGCCGGTGATTTGTTGTTCGTAGATCGTAACGTCTTCGGCAATGTTGATTGTGCCGGTAATTACAACGCCATCGGTAATATCCGGTGTGCAGGTGCCTGCATTCGAAAAAATGCCGACTCCGGCGTTGAACGTGGTGAACATGTTGCCTGAGGTTGTCAGACCATCGATGGTGACATCGGTGCAGTTGCTGATCGAGACGCCGTTGCCGCCATTGTCGTAGGACTGGATACTTTCCAGCAGGATATTGTCGGAGCAGTTCATGGCAAAGCCACTGCTTCCGCTGTTTTGAACGGTGGTGTCGGAAATGACCAGGTTGTTGCTGCCCGGCGCCTGATGAATGCCAAAAGTCCCGGCCTGCTGGACGGTCAAATTGCGGACTTCCACATCGGAGCTTTCGATCCGCACCCCATAACTGGCGGAGGTGGAGGTTAGTACATGATCGTTACCATCGAGGGTGATGGCCTTGTCCAGCGTGACCAGGCCTTCAGTAATATCGGTGGCCAGCACCAGGGTGTCACCGCTGGTCACTGCTTCAATTGCCGTTCCGATGGATGGCCATACGCCGCCCTGTACCATCGCATAGACTGCCTCGCCAACATTGTTGTCGGCAATGAACTGTTCAGCGTCAAGATCGGCATCGCCGTAAATTTGTACGTACGCATCGTTATCGACAAAGCTGTTGTCGATGATATTCGGGCCACTGGCCGTACCGGCAGTACCGTCGTAGAAATAGCCAATAGCCTCCACGCTATTGTTGACGAAGTCATTGTTGGAAATGGTGACATCGCTGTAATTGTCGCCACCGATACCGGCAACGTTATCGGAGATTGTGTTGCCGTCGATCAGGATGTTGGCATTGCTGGATCGATTGACGTAAATGCCGCTTGTCCAGTTGCTGATGTCGTTGCCGAGAATGTCGCTGTTGCTGACCCCGATGCCGACCAGAATGCCCCTGGACCCTGTCGGGCCACTTCCGGTGATCTGGTTGTCTTCGATCAGGTGACCCTCGGTTCCGCCCAAGATGTAGACGCCTGCCGTCTCACTAGCAAAGGATTCAGCACCGTTGATGATATTGAGGCCAAGCAAGGTGACGCCGTCAGTGCTTAACTGGAAGCCACCGTCAATGACCGGCTCGGCATTTGCATCTACGCGCTCGATCGCCACCCCGACATCCACGATCACGTCTTCCTCGTACGTGCCTGTATCGATGCGGATCACATCACCGTCATCTGACTGATTCACGGTGTATTGCACGGTCGCGCAGGGATTCCCAATACCTATACAATCGCCTGTATCCGACCCAGTCGGCGTGACGTATCGAGTATTGGCATGCGCCGACAGCGCAACGCCAGCCATCAGGATACAGGCCATGAGGACGCTCATCACCGGATGGATAAGCGATTGATTCGGTTTTGTATTGCCAAGTGAACCGGAAGATTTTTCCATCATTGTTTTTCCCTAATGCACAAGCGCGCCCGCACGGGCGCTTTCAATCAACGAAAAGAATGGGGCCTGCGCGCCAGGCATGCATGTGCGCATTGCCTGAACGTGACGCAGGGAGCGTCTCAGCAGCGGCGGCGAGTAGAATCTGGTGGTGGCTTTCCCCTTGAACACTATCCCCGTTTCCCCTGGACCCTGCTCGGCGGACGAGGCCTCCGAAACCCCAGGATCCTAATTCAATTTATAAAAGTCGAGACTCTGAACTTGCAAAGTCACCTGCCAGGATGACTGCTTTTTTTGATCCCTTTAGCCTCAAACGCTAAATTACCCTACCGGAAAAAAACTCCGGACTCAAGGGTATTTGGGCGAAAAATTTTAGACTGAAAAAAGGCTGTTGGAATGCTCATTTTCTCGGTGGGGAAGAAACGTAGACGTGGGTCAGGGTGGGAGGGGTGGTGAAAGAGGAAAAAGAAAAGGATCGGTTTCCGGTTTCCGGTTTCCGGGAAACAGGTGCAAGGTTTAGGGGGTTGTAGACGTGTGCCGGTGCCCGGTTTGGATATGGGTACACGAATCAACGGGTGGGGACATGCTCAACATGGGCCGTCGGCCGCGTAGGGCCGACCTACGGATAGACCAGGTTGGGTGCGCCCGCACCGGATTGTTCTTGTGTTTCAACTAGGTTCCGGCATCCGTGCCAAACGGGACCGTGTCGATGGTTGCATCATCGGCCGTCGGCCGCACGCGCGGCCGATTTCCGGTCACGCGCTTCTTGCCTTCGGCAAACCGCACGTGACCTCCCATCTGCGCTGGGCCGACCCCTACGGGTAGAATGTCTGTTGGTTCGTCCCGAATTTGCCATAACCCATGAACATTGCTTATGCCCTGACTGAACAGGCTCGAGCGCAGCCTGATTCCACCGCACTGATCATTCCGGTCAAGCGGACGAAGCAGGGGTGGAAGGATCGGCGGTTTAGTTATCGGGAGTTGAATGATCTGAGTGATCGGCTGGCGGCCGGGCTGGCGGGTTGCGGAATTGTGCCGGGGACGCGGGTGGCGTTTATGGTGCCGCCGTCGCTAGAGTTCTTTGCACTGTTCTTTGCGCTGTTCAAGGCCGGTGCGGTGCCGGTGTTGATTGATCCGGGCATTGGGCTGAAACCGCTGAAAACCTGTCTGGGCGAGGCGCGGCCCGAGGTGTTCATTGGCATTACCAAGGCCCATGTTGCGCGGATTGTGCTGGGCTGGGGGCGCGGGCATGTGCGGCGGCTGGTGACGGTCGGGCCGCGCTTGTTCTGGGGAGGGACGGCTTACAAGCGGCTACGCGCCACCTCGACCGAAGGTTTTTCGCCACCGGAGGTTCAACCGGATGATCCGGCCGCCATTCTGTTCACCTCGGGCTCGACCGGCATTCCCAAGGGGGTGGTGTATCGTCATCGACACTTTGCCGCCCAGGTTGATCTGGTCCGCGATACCTATGGCATGAAGCCGGGAGAAGTCGATCTGCCGACTTTTCCACCGTTTGCGCTGTTCGACCCGGCGCTGGGCATGACGACCGTGATTCCGCCCATGGATTTCACTCGACCGGCCCGCGTGGATCCGGTCATGCTGGTGAGCCTGATTCGTGAATACGGGGTGACCAACCTGTTCGGCTCCCCTGCCCTGATGAACACTCTGACGCGGCATCTCGAGCAGGAAAAGATTCGTCTGCCCGGATTGCAGCGGGTGCTGTCGGCCGGGGCGCCGGTGCATCCGAAAGTCATCGAGCGCATGCTGGCCGCGCTCGGAGATCATGCCGATATCCATACCCCGTACGGCGCCACCGAATGCTTGCCGGTGGCCACCATCGGCGGGCGGGAACTGGTCGGGGAGCTCTCCGACGGCAATCGCCAGGGTAAGGGGATTTGTGTCGGTCGGCCGCTTGCGGCCAACCAGGTGCGGGTGATCCGAATCAGTGATGACGCCATCGGCCTGGCCGAGCATGCTACCGATGTCGACCCCGGTGAAATCGGCGAAATCTGCGTCAAGGGTCCGACCGTGACCGATACCTACTGGGAGCGTGAAGAGCAGACTCGCCAGGCCAAGATGGCCGATGCCGATGGCCGGGTCTGGCACCGCATGGGCGACCTGGGCTGGCAGGACGAGGCCGGGCGCTTGTGGTTTTGCGGACGCAAGTCCGAGCGGGTTCGCACACCGGATGAAACCCTGTATACCGAGTGCATTGAAGGGCCGATCAATGCCATCGACGGGGTGTATCGAAGCGCGTTGGCGGGCATTGGCAAACCCGAACAGCAGCGACCGGCAGTGGCGTTGGAGTTGGATCCGGGCGCGGACCGGGAAGCGGTGTTACGTGCGGTTCGCGAACATCTCGAAGGGTCGTCCATCGAGCGGGTCGAGGTGTTGGAGAAGTTTCCGGTTGATATTCGGCATAACGCGAAGATTCGGCGGCATGAGATTGCGGAGAAGATAGGGTGAAAGGGGAAAGGTGAAAGGGGAAAGGAAAAGATGGGCTAATGGGCTAATGGGCTAATGGGCTAATGGGCTAATGGGCTAATGGGCTAATGGGCGAATGGGTTAAGGGGTTAAGTGGTTAAGAGGTTTCGTAGGTCGGGGCTACGTCCCCGACGGACGAGGTATCCAATATCGACATAAATTCGACGTGTGTCGGTGTCCGGTTCGGGTATGGACACGTGAACGAACGGGCGGGGGTGAATTCGACATGGTCCGTCGGGGACGTAGCCCCGACCTACGATTTTGGTGGTGTGGTTTTGTATATCTTGGTTTATCGAGGTTCGTGAGGTTCTCCGGCCTGGGTGGGGCCATCGGGTTCTTTGGTGCCCCAGCAGTGAGGATAGTTTCCGCGTGCCACCCAGGTATGGAAGCTCGACCAGCGCCATTGGTGGGCGATGGTGACGTAGCCGTGGCGGACGGGGTTGTAATGGATGTAGTCCATGTGCTGACGGAAGTCGTTTTCGTTGCGGATGATGTGATCGTAGAAGCGTTTTTGCCATAGCTCGCGGGCGGGCCAGCGGCGTTCCATGCGTCCGTGCAGGACACTCTTTTTGAACGCCGTGACGATATCGGAGAAGGTGTAGCCACCATCGGGTTGGAACAGCCAGTGCATGTGGTCATCAAGGATGACGTGGGCGTAGTGCCTGAAATGACAATGGCGTTTGGTGTTGCGCAGGCATTCGATCAAGTGGCGTTTGTCACGATCGCCGGCCAGCCACCGCCGCCGGTTGGCGGTGACCAGGGTGATGAATACCGGATAGCCGGGTTCGTGGTAGCGGCGATAGCGTGGCATGCGGGCATGATGGCGCCGCGACCGCGATCGGTGCATCGGAGGAATTCCGGTTGTGGCATCGGAAAATTGCCCGGAGGGCCGTATGGTTGGTTTGTTCGTAGGTCGGGGTTACATCCCCGACGGATGAGAAATCAAATATCGACATAAATTCGACGTGTGTCGGTGCCCGGTTCAGGTATGGGAACGCGAACCAACGGGTGGGGGTGAATTCGACATGGTCCGTCGGCCACGTAGGGCCGACCTACGGTTGGGGTGGTGCGGGCACGGGTTCGGCTTGAATCGCTTTCCGAGTTCCGGTTTACGGAAAAGGTTCAGGGTTCAGTCCACAGTCCGGACTACTGACTACTGACTACTGACTACTGACCTCCGACCACCGACCACCGACCACCGACCTCTGGCCTCAGGACTTGAGGAAGGCCTGGACGCGTGGGATGATTTTTTCTGGGGCGTCTTCGAGGACGTAGTGGCCGGCGTCTTCGAAATACTCGATTTCGGCCTTGGGGAGTTTTTCTTTCCAGATGGACAGGACTTTGTCGTTGAAGACGAAATCCTTCGCGCCCCACAGGATGAGGACGGGTTTGTTGGAGAGCAGGCCGAGGCGGTTTTCGGTTTCGTCGAGGACGG
>SL_3KL_010_SEDDRAFT_10003761_pt1 | contig 13768 bp, 7 predicted proteins | sample SodLakKL_010_SED_2_FD_10381 | JGI IMG/M metagenome (IMG submission 10381)
GATGAGCCCATTGAGCTACCATTATTGGCTCCCCAGGGCAGTATCGAATTAATTGTTCCCGCCACAACCTCCTTGGAAACACCCCTGGAGTCTGCTGAAAGTTTGTTTATAACTGCCCAGTCAGGCCTTTACACTTTTGAAGACTACCAGAATGTCATCATTGGTGAAGTTCCTGTATTTTCTGATGGCCCTATTCCTACAACCTTTAATTCATCCCCCAACAGCAGCTCACATGCTACTCAACCAGGGCAGTTAACGGTAAACATTCCGAAGGATGCCACTATTACTGGTGTTGACGTAGAGTACAAAATGACATCAACCAGCGCTGCATGGATGAGTGAGCAAAGATCGTTTATCAGGTGTGTTTCAGAAGGTGGAACAACCGAACCCCAGGTTTACCAGGGTAGCAACAACTCGGGAGGAACCTATACCTATGAACGAACTAACCTTGACATCGCAAACAATGTAACCGGTGGTGGAGATATTGAATTTGAACTTCACGCTTTCCGAACATGGGGTGGCAGCGGCACAAACACTCAATATGCTTATGTTCCCAACAACTCCTGGCGCCTAACCTTACACTATGAACTTCCCGACATAGACATCACTTTCAAAGTCAGTAACCAAATCAATGAAACGGTTGAAGGTGCCGTGGTAAAAGTCTCTGAAGGTGAACAAAACACAAATGAACAAGGCGAAACAACCTTTACAATAATCCCCGGTGGTTACTTCTATTCTGTCATGGCTGATAAACATGTGCCCATCGAAAATCAACATATTCATATTAACCAGGACACCATTGTCGAAGTTTTGATGGAAAGATTATTTTATGCCAGCTTTAACATCAGTGATCCGGATGGAAGCACCATCGATGAAGCCTTGCTAAAGGTTGAAGGTGAAGTTATTGAAGGTCATCAACTGATAGATCTGCGCAACGGAATCTTTGAATATACCATTGAAGCAGAGGGATATGCCCCCTTTGAAAACCAATTTGAAATTAACGATGCTGACCTGGTTATTGATGTGGAAATGAATCCTTTCTACAAAGTTCATTTTGCTGTTTTTGACCAATGGAGTACTCCGGTTGAAAATGCAACATTTACGATTGAAGAAAGCACTTACGAGGAAGGAGTCTTTAGCTTTGAGCAAATGCTTGCCGGAACCTATAACTACACAGTCTATGCAGATTACTACCAGGAATACCATGACACTTTTACAATCATAGACGATGATCTTCAATTAGAAATTTACCTGGATGCAGATGGTACAGATGTAATCCAAGCCGACCCCGATGAGAATATTCGTATTTACCCTAACCCGGCAAAAGACCAGGTGAATATTGAATTGGACAGGATGGACAACAATTCTTACCAAGTGACTTTGCTTAACCAACTTGGCCAAGCTATAAAAAGCATTGACTCAGGAAGCAGTCAGAATGCTATAAAACTAGAATTAAATGTATCGAAACTAAATGCCGGAATTTATTTTCTGCGCATTGAAAATCAACATATGAATTATTCACACAAACTTATTGTGCGGTAATTTTATATCTTCGTTAAACTCTGTAAAAGCTACTTTTATTCAAAAACAACCTCCATTTCACTGTTTTCTTTCAAAGGGAAAGCCTAGGGAGGTTGTTTTTTATCCATCTGCGGCTCTTACAAAGTTTCGGGTAAAAAGTTTAATACTACCTTTGCAAAAAAAATAAACTGTGAACTTCCAGGAATTCAACCTTACCACACCGCTGCAGAATGCCATACAGGATATGGGCTTCAGTCAGCCCACAGCCATCCAGGAAAAGGCTTTCCCTATTATTATGTCAGGAAAAGATGTTGTAGGTATTGCACAAACAGGCACCGGTAAAACCCTTGCCTACCTGTTACCTTTGATTCGACAACTAAAATACTCCGAGCAACGACACCCCAGGATCTTAATTATGGTACCCACCCGGGAGTTGGTAATGCAGGTAGTGGAAGAAGCCAAAAAGCTGACAACCTATATGAACGTCCGTATTGATGGTGTATACGGTGGCACCAACATCAATACCCAAAGTCAGCGTATTTATCAGGGATTAGATATCCTGGTGGCAACCCCGGGCAGGCTTTTTGACCTTTCCATGAAAGGAACCCTGCGCCTGAAATCCATTCAGAAACTTGTTATTGACGAAGTAGACGAAATGCTTACCCTGGGTTTCCGGCATCAGTTGGTAAACATACTTGAGCTGTTGCCCCCAAAACGGCAAACACTCATGTTTTCGGCTACACTGGCCGATGAAGTGGAATCTATCATCAAAGATTTTTTCCGCGCCCCCCAATGGATAGATATCCATTACAGAGGCACACCCATCAGTCGCATTAAGCAATTGCTGTATAAAGCACCCAACTTTGCTACCCAGTTTAACCTTCTCAGCCTTTTGCTGGAAGAAGACGAGGTGTTTGAAAAAGTGTTGGTTTTTGCCCCTTCACGAAAAGCAGCCGACAAAATTTTCAATAAACTCACCCCAAAGTATGGTGATGAATTGGGGCTGATACACTCCAACAAAAGCCAAAATCAACGCTTTGGAGCATTGGAGGATCTTAAAAACGGCACTACCAGGATTTTAATATCCACTGACCTTGTGGCAAGGGGTGTGGATATTTTTGAGGTAAGTCATGTGATTAATTTCGGTTTGCCTGATATCCCCGGGGCATATATACACCGCATTGGGCGAACAGGCCGGGTGGACCGGGATGGTATTGCCATCACCCTGATGGCGGAGCATGAAGAAAATAAAAGGCTGGCCATTGAAAGCTACATGCAAAAAGCCATCCCCCTGGAGCCACTCCCCGAAGATCTTATCATTAGTAAGGCTGAAGACATATGGGATGAACCAACCCCCAGTGCAGGAGACAAACCCTACCTCAAGCCCCTGAAACTTCCACAGGGAGGAGGTGCTTTCCACACCAAAAAAAAAGAAAACCTGAAAACCAACCAGGGAGGCCCTGGAAGAAAAAAACGGGTAGCCCTCAAAAAAAGACAAAAAAGACGAAAGTAGGATAATCGCGGGATACGGAAAAGAAACATCTATTATCAAAGATGAAGTTTACTGTTTTCCCAATTGGCGAAATTGTTCAGGATCTAATCGGTAATTATAGGATCCGATTTTTCTTGCGGACGATATGTTGGCAATAACTGCGTGGCCAACCATGATATACATCCTAATTTTAACACATCCCATGGGTAACATCCATTTTAATCCCCCCCCCGCAACATCAACCCGGTCGTTTTTGAACGGTGACCCAAATGACAAAGCAATTTTTTGGAATGCTATTTAAAGGAGCCTCAAAGGGTTTCTTTAGTGGATTTTGCCTTTCTATGATTGATATTTTAAGGTATTGATTTTTAAACTATTCATGTGTTTTTCAACAATCCAAGCTTTTATATAAGGAGGCCTACCAAACATCTTTTTCTTTAACAACCGGCACCCTGCTTTGCACAAAACTTCTTCTCCAATTCAAAAAACAATAATGCGTACCTTTGCCTCCTATGCAAGGAAAACCACCCACCATACACGTTGCTTTACCTGCCATGAATGAGCGGGACTACATCGGGCGTACACTGGAATGCTTACAAAAGCAATCATTCGGCGACTTTCATACCTGGATTTGCGTCAACCAGCCCGAGAGTTTTCATGAAAATCCGGAAAAACAACACATTTGCCAGAACAACGCCCAAACACTCAGCCTGCTAAAAAATTACAAGTTGCCAAACCTGCACATCATTGACAAGTCCTCAAAGGGCAAAGGCTGGGAAGAGGGCAAACTGGGTGTAGGCATGGCTCGAAAAACCATTATGGATACTATTGCTTCTGTGGCCAGTGACCAAGATATCATATTATCACTGGATGCCGACACCCTTTTCGGCGAAAACTACCTGGCGTCTGTTTGTCGAATATTCCTGCAAAACCCTGATGCAATGGGGCTTTCCAATCCTTACTATCACCCGCTGGGAGATGATAACAAACTTAACCGTGCCATGCTTCGGTACGAAATATATATGCGCTACTATGCCCTCAACATGCGCTTCACAGGCACCCCCTATTACTTTACCCCACTGGGAAGTGCGATGGCAGCCCCGGTTGATGCCTATAAGAAAATCAACGGGCTGACAGCCAAGAAAAGTGGCGAAGATTTTTATTTCCTGCAAAAACTTGCAAAAGCCGGCCAGGTCCTTATGTATAACACCGAAATAATATATCCGGGTAATCGTTTGTCCAACAGGGTTTTTTTCGGAACCGGACCTGCAATGATAAAAGGTCTGTCAGGACAATGGAGTGCTTACCCGCTTTTTAACCCTGAGTTTTTCAAAGAGATAAAAAAAACCATCTCCATATTCCCTGATTTGTTTCATGGCCCCCACCCTACCCCAATGGATAATTTCCTTAGTAATCACTTTCGGTGCCCTGACATTTTTGAGCCCCTGCGCAAAAACCACAAAAACCCTGACCGCTTTGTGAAAGCATGTCATGAAAAAGTAGATGGTCTGCGAATTTTACAATATTTGAAAGTGCAACAAGAGCAAAATCCCGGTTGTGACGAAGAAAACCTGGCAACATTTCTCACTGAGAACTTCCCGGATAACAACCTCACAATAGAACTTAAAGAATTGAATTTTTCAGCTTCTCCCATAGATATCTTAAATAAAATCCGTAAATTTCTGTTTGAAACCGAACTGAAATTCCAAAAAGAAGATGCAAAACAAATATGACCTTATCGTGATTACCGGTCCCACAGCCACCGGAAAAACAAGGCTGGCAGCAGAGATGGCCGACAGCGTGGAGGGAGAAATCATAAGTGCTGATTCGCGGCAGGTTTATAAAGGGATGGACATTGGTACCGGGAAAGACCTGGCTGAATACGTGGTAAACGGCCGTATTGTACCGGTGCACCTTGTGGATATTGTTGAGCCCGGCTATGAGTTCAATGTGTTTGAGTTCCAGGAACACTTTCTGAAAGCATTCAACCATATCCGGAAGAGAAAGAAGCAGGCTTTTCTTTGCGGAGGAACGGGTCTGTATATTGAAGCTGCCCTGGCCAGGTATCAGCTGCTTAAGACGCCTGAAAATACCGAACTGCGCAAAAGCTTAGAGCTTCTCACCCATGAAGAACTTGTGGAAAAGCTGGCGGGGCTTCGCCCGTTGCATAACACCACCGATTCCAGTGATCGCAACAGACTAATCAGGGCCATCGAAATCGAAACCTACCAATTGGCAAATGCCCATAAAAAGAAAAAGTTTCCAGACTTCTCTCACATCATTTTTGCAGTAGATTTCCCTCGCGAGACCATCAGAAAGCGTATTACCCAAAGGCTGGAAAACAGACTTGAAAACGGGATGCTGACAGAAATACAAAACTTGCTGAAAAAAGGGCTCAAACCTGAGCAATTAACCTTCTACGGACTGGAGTATAAGTACATAACCCAGTATATCACAGGAGAAATTGACTATGAAGAAATGTTCCGGAAATTGAACACAGCCATCCACCAGTATGCCAAAAGGCAAATGACCTGGTTTCGCAGAATGGAGCGAAAAGGTTTCACCATTCACTGGATTGATGGTACCCTTTGCAATGCCGAAAAAATTGCTCAAATGCATGAACGACTTGCATAGCCTACAGATGTTTGCACAATCCAACACCATCTCAATTTAATAACACTTCAGGTAACCACTTAATGAAAAACCAGGGATGCTGCTTTTTATTTTACCCAAACCATCCCCAATAACCCATTTTGATTTGTACGGAAGTTTGCCGCATTGGGGCCGTGAGTTTTCAAACATGACATAAGATATCCGTCCATCAACTACCCATGTAATCCGACTGCCAATACCACCACCATCGGGTGCAGTTGAGATTATCTTTCGTATTCAGCGATTTGATTAGGTAAATACCTATAAAAAACTATTGATATATTTGCGGTAAAAAAACTACAAAACTGTTTATTAACCATCTTGTTGACCATGAAAAAAACGGCTCTTATCCTCCTGCTATTAATTTTGATGCTTTCCTGCTCCCGTCCAATTGAGTCACCCACAGTGCTCAGGGACTTTAAAACTCCGGCTATATCGGAAGAAGTAGTCGATTTTTCAATAACAGCTGCAGAAAAATCCCGGCATCTATCCTTTGAAAGCATAGGCACAAGTGTTGAGGGCAAAGACCTTGTGACCATAAGTGCATCCAAAGATGTTCCTCCAGACTCCATCCTGAGGGTACTTATTTTTGCCCAGCAACATGGCAACGAACAAAGCGGCAAGGAGGCCAGCATGCTGCTAATCCGCGATTTGGCACAGGGCAAAAATCTACACTGGCTCGACAGGATGCAGCTCTGGATAATTCCGCAGCTCAATCCAGATGGTGCCGACAGAAATGAAAGACGTAATAGTGAGGGAGTTGATTTAAACCGGGATCACATCTTACAGCATGCTCCCGAAACCCGGGCACTCCATGAATTATTTAGAAGAATTCAACCCCACGTTACCATCGACATCCATGAGTACCAGCCATATCGTGAGTCGTGGAGAGAGTTCGGCGGATATAAGAATTTTGATGTGCAGGTTGGGGTACCAACCAATCCAAATGTAAGCGAAAACCTCCGTGAGTTTGCCCTTCGTCAGGCCCTTCCGGCAATAGAAACCCATCTTAACGAAAAAGGATTCAGCTTTCACAATTACCTGGTAGGTCCCGTACCCACTGAAGGTCGTACACGCCATTCCACAGTGGATTTTGATGATGGCAGGCAAAGTTTTGCCATTTTAAATACCCTTTCATTCATTTATGAAGGGATAAACGGACCTGATGGGTATGTTGAAAACCTTCAGGAACGCACCTATAGTCAGGTTGAAGCACTCACAGCCCTGCTCGATTTTTTACATCATAATGCCCCTGAAGCTGTTGACAAAGTAGATAAAGCCAGGAAGAAGCTAATACAGTACGAGCCTGGAAAAGAAGTGGCTATCCGAATGGAACACTTTCCCGACGGAAGGGAGCTGTTACTCCCCCTGACTTCTTCACATACAGGAAATGATACAATTGTAACTGTAAAAAACTATCATCCCAGGGCAGAACCCGTGGTGAGTGTAACACAACCCAGGGCTTACCTGGTGCCTGTTGCTGACAGCCTGTTAATGGACTTTTTACACCTTCATCATATAAATTACCAGAAAGATTTTGATACTCCAGGTAAAAAGGTTCACAGGTATTTTGTTGAAAATATTGAAACAAGTGTGGATGAAGAGCTGGAAAACCGTCTGCCGTCTGTTACCAGGAAAGAAAAAACCCCCGGTATGTTGGCAGGCGATTATGTTTGGGTACCCACAAGCCAGATACATGCCTACTTTCTGGTAAGCCTGTTTGAACCAAAATCTATGCTGGGCCTGGCCCAACGAAAGGGATACGAGTATTTGCTGGAAGAAGGAAATTATTTCCCGATATTAAGAGTGGAGAATTAAAATGGCTTACGGGATGTGAATAGAAAATAATTCGTACTTTTGCAGCCGAAAAAATCTGGCAATTATGGCGTTAAAATGTGGAATTGTAGGGCTTTCCGGCACCGGCAAAACAACAGTATTCAACTGTTTATCGAAAAGCAAAGTGGGCGCAGGAGCTCCCAAAGCAACCAACCTTGGGCAAATAGAGGTACCCGACCCACGTCTGGAGAAACTTTACGAATTGGGCAAGTCGGCCAAAATGGTACCCACCACCGTTGAGATAGTGGATATACCCGGGCTGATGAAAGGAAGCAGCCAAATAAAGGGGGGCAGCCAGTTTTTGGCAGATATCCGGCAAACCGATGCCATCCTGCATGTATTAAGGTGTTTTGACGATGAAATGGTTCCTCATCTGGAGGGGAGTGTCAACCCGGTGAGAGACAAAGAGATAATCGATTTAGAGCTCATCAGTCGTGACATCGAAACACTGGAAAAGAAAATTTTGCGACTTGAGAAAGTAGCCAAAAGTGGCGATAAGGATGCAAAAACAGGGATTGAGGTAATCAACCAGCTCAAAGACCATCTTGAGGGAGGTGAGAGTGCTCGCTCCTATGACATGGAAGAAAAGAACCAGAAGTATATTGATGATTGCTTCCTGCTTACTGTAAAACCTGTTCTTTATGTATGTAATGTTGACGAGGGTTCAGCTGCCAGTGGCAACGATTATGTGGAACAGGTGAAAAAATCCATTGAAGGAGAGGATTCGGGATTACTTATCATTGCAGCCCAGGCGGAAGCAGATATTGCCGAACTGGAAGATGAATCCGATCGCCAGGAGTTTCTTAAAGACCTGGGACTGGAAGAACCGGGTGTGAATAAGCTCATAAGGGCTGCCTACGATCTATTGAATTTAAAAACATTTTTTACCGTAGGCCCCAAAGAGGCCCATGCCTGGACCATCAAAGAGGGGATGACAGCACCCCAGGCGGCCGGGGTTATCCACAGCGATCTGGAAAGAGGCTTTATCAGGGCTGAGGTAATGAAGTATGACGATTTTGTTGAGCTGGGATCGGAGCATGCCTGCAAAACAGCTGGGAAGTTCTACATTGAAGGTAAAAACTACATCGTAAAGGATGGTGACATTCTCAATGTCCGTTTTAATGTATAAAGGTAAAAACCTTTCCCCGATCAGTTACATCTCAAAACAAAGCATTCTTGGTGCAGGTAGCTTGCGGTCATTTATCTTATGAAGCACTCCACATCTAACCTAACCGTAAAACAAACCTTTGAGTTTTTAAGGAATTTGGGCCCGGGGTATGGCAAAATAGAGTTTTTCAAAGATTGAGCTTATTAACCAGATTTGCAAAGTCGTTTTCTTTCACTGGTTTGGTAATATACTCATCCATACCCATGCTCATATATTTTTCTCTGTCACCTTCAAAGGCATTTGCACTCAAACCAACTATGGGAGGAAGGTTGGTATATTTTTCTCTAAGGCGGTGAGTTGCTGCAATTCCATCCATCACAGGCATCTGAATATCCATCAGTACCAGGTCAAATTTGCCGGGCTCAAAGAATTCAAGCGCTTGTTGTCCGTTTTCAACGATATCCACCTTGTGGTTCTGAGAATGGAGAAGCAACTGAATAACTTTTTGATTGACTTTCTTATCTTCCACCAAAAGCACCCGCAGTGATTTTTCGCCAACAACCTCTTTAATGGGCTGTTTCAAGTCATCTTTTTTGGGCATGTCAACTTTTTTTGCCCTGAAGGTAAACCAAAAAGTACTTCCCTTGCCCGGTGTGCTTTTGAAATCAACATTACCTCCCAGTAATTTTGCAACCTCCCTGCATATGCTAAGCCCCAGGCCTGTACCTTCATGGGATCTATCATAAGTTTGCTCGGCCTGGTAAAAAGGTTGAAAAAGCTCTTTCTGCTTCTCCGGTGATATCCCTATTCCTGTATCAGATACAGAAACTTTAATGTAACAATAAGATTTTTGGGTTTCAATGGGTTGCTGAAAATCCATAGCAGATACATGGATATTAATTTTGCCTTTCGGGGTAAATTTCACCGCATTGGACAAAAGGTTACTGATAATTTGAAAAACCCGCTTATAATCACTTTGGATATATGGAGGCACATTTTGTTCAATGGAGATATTCAAATGAATCTCTTTTTTGCTGATGGAAAAGAAGAGTTTTTCTGTTTCGCGAAAAAGCTTCTCAACAGCAAAAGCCTCCTCTTTGATATTCACCTTGCCGGCCTCAATCTTTGAATAATCCAGCACCAGGTTAATGGTTTCCCGCAGGTTTTCTCCTGAATGTATGAGCGTATCCAAATAATCCGATTGCTCCGGTGTCAGGGATGTTTTCTTCATAACCTCTGCCATACCCAATATCCCGGTCAGCGGAGTGCGTATTTCGTGGCTCATATTGGCAAGAAAATTTTTTTTGAACTCCAGGGATTTTTGGGCAACCTCAACCTCCTTTTGTAATAATAATTCTTCCTGCTTTTTTTCTTCCCGTTTTCGGGCTTGCTCCTTTCGCCAAAAATATACCCAAAAAGAAAACCCCAGCAGGAGAATAAAATACATGGCCAAAGCCCAGGTACTACTCCACCAGGGCCTTTTTATGGTAAAGGGAAACTGCAGTTCCTCACTCGTAGAACCGTCAATATTCACCGCTTTCACTCTAAAATTGTAGCTGCCAGGTGAAAGATTGCCGTAAAATGCTCTTCTGGCATAAGTAACATTGTTCCAGTCATTTTCAAAACCTTCCAGCTTGTAGGTATAGCCAACTTTGCCTTTGGCGGCAGGAGAGATCCCTACAAAGTTGAAACAAATATAATTGTTGTAATGGGCCAGGGTGAGATTATGTGGCAGTCCATACCATGGGGAGACTCCATCAAAATTAAAATTGCTGATTTCCATACCATTGGCTAATCGAAGCAAAGTATCCTGGTTATGATAAAACGCTAACCATGGTACAGATTCATTAAACAACCCCAAAGCCTGTATTTGTACTTCGGGAGCCTCTTCTGACAGGGGCAGCTTATGGGGGTTAAAAACCGTAAGAATATCATTGGAACCAATCCAAATGGTATTATCCGAAGCTTTGTACATAGCACTGGAGTTAACCCCTGTACCCATAAAGCCGTCATTACGGCTGTATGCTTTAAAAAATATCCCTTTGGAGTGAGCCCAGGAGGTAGTGTAATAATTTCCATTGCCCGATTTTTCTATATAGTCAGCATCTAGAAATTGATTTAACCCCAGGCGTGTTCCTATCCATACATTCCTGTTGTTGTCCTCAATAAATGAATAAACAAAGTTATTGCTCAAACCATGTCGTTCAGTAAAGTGAAACAATCTATTCTCCTTTATCTTAATCAGACCACTTCCATACGTGCCAGCCCATATAGTGTTTTCACCATCAATAAACAACGACAAATACTCATTGGCAGGCAACCCCTCATTTTCTGTATAGTGAACAAACGAGTCCCCATCAAACATATTGATACCGCCTCTCCGCGTAGCAAACCACATATTGCCACTTTGATCCTCTGCTATTTCCACAACATGATCGCTGGACAAACCCTGCTCGGTTGAATAATTTATGAAACGCTCACCATCAAAACAGAACACCCCATCTCCACCTGTGGCAAGCCATATATCCCCGTTACTGGATTGCTGAATGTGAAGAACTCTACTTGTGGCCAACAGCGCATCCCGGGGCGGAAGATAAAAATATCCGTCATCAAAAATGGCTAATCCATGATTCAAAAATCCCAGCCAAAGTTTGCCTGAATCCTCCTTAAACACGCTTCTTAGCCGGTTATCGGGCAAGCCATGCTCTGTGGTATACTGTAACAAATACCCTTTGTGCAATTTAAACAAACCCTGCGAATGGGATCCCAGCCAGGGATAATCACTATCCTCTGCTGCTGTGATTGACCGGATAAAACCATGGGGAAGTCCCTCATACTCACTATAATGACGAAAAACATCTCCCTGGTAATAGCCCAGTCCACCCCCATAGGTTCCAAACCATAAATTGCTGTTTTTATCCTCGGAAAGCACGGTAATAAAACTGTTTATCAATCCCTGGGCTTCTGTAAATGATGTAAAACTTTGCCCATCGTACCTGATAATTCCGGCCTGCCGTGTACCAATCCAAACATCCCCCCCGGAACTGGTAAGCAGGCACAGTATATCATCATCAGGAAAACCTGCATTTTGTCCGTAATGTGTAAAAAAAACGCCATCAAAAGTCATCAGACCGCCGCCGTCGGTCCCTACCCACATAAGACCATTATCATCCTGGGCGAAATCAAGGATATAGTTACTACTTAGCCCCTGCTGGGTTGTATAATTGAAAAAATGCTCACCGTTAAATACCGATATACCGCCTCCTCGTGTACCCAACCAAATGTTTTGATCAGCATCTTCTTCTATGGTATAAACAACATCATGGGCCAACCCATGGTAACTGGTAAATTGAGTAAAAAGGTCCCCATCATGCCGAACCACACCACCCCCAAAGGTTCCCAGCCAGATGTTTCCCTGGGAGTCTTCAAAAATAGTCTCCACACTTGCTATGGGAAAACCTTGTTCTTCATCAAAGACAGAAAATTTTTTCCCATCGAAAATCACCAGGCCGGATCTTCTGGTACCCATCCAAATCCTTCCATCATCGGTAGCATGAACCGTTAAAATATCGTTTTCAGGTAACCCTTGCTCGGTGGTATAATGACTAAAAGTTGAACCATCAAATCTAATCAGCCCACCACCGTATGTTCCCAACCATAAATTCCCCATGGGATCCTCTGCAAGGGCACTGATATCATCATGGGCCAGTCCCTGGTGACGCGTATAAAAACCAAAGCTGTAAGAGTTTTCCGCTTTCAGGTAAGGATCTTTTGAAGTGGTAATAACAGGAAGGCCGGTCCTGACAGTTTTGGGTGAAATTTCCACTGGAACAGGAGCTGTAAAACCCTGGGCAATTCGCACCCTTGCATCACCCGCACGGGTGACTTGTTTTGTTGCATCTAAAGTAACAGGTTCTTTTAAAGGAATGATTTGAGGATCAGCAGCAGTTACTTTTTCCAGCTGATTGGCTCTTAGCATGTATGAAGAGTCGGGTTCAGTGGCAGCGATAAGAGTACCTTCTATAGGCATGAAAGGGATAAGATGGCTATCCACTTCCTCTCTGTCATGAATAACCTCAGAACAAGCAGATAAAACCAATACAATTACGGGGGCAAAAAAAAGCGATACTTTCATTGCTTATAATGTTATAACCAGAAAAATGGTATTCAACTGATAAAGCAAACCTTACACTTCCCCTTATTCAAATCATACTCAATAGCTTTTTTCTTTTAATATTTGAAAATCATATCAATTGCTTGTTCCCTGGTCTTTTCCAAAAACATCCATTGATTTTTATATTAAAAAACCCATTAAACATCAGACTTTCACAAAAGCATTCATTGAATTCAACCCTCCTGCCAGCGGTGTTTGATAAACATGATTCCACCCACATCCATCAATGGGCCATTATACAATGGTATGATTTCAATTTCATGTTCCAAAGAACTTTTAAATTCCTCTCCTCCCGGTAAGTTGTTCAAACTACCACAAATATATAGTTTTTTCATCCAAAAACCACAACAGCCACCGAAAAAGCCATTGGCAACCCCCTTTAGCAAAACTTTTGAAGGCTCAACAAAAACACTTTCAATCTCCTGTTTTGTTAATACTTTTTCAATCCCTCTGTCTGAAGTAATCATTGTCTTTCCGGCCTGAAGGGTGTTGCACCGGACATAACCCTGCCGGCAATGAATCAATGGATATCCGAGATTTTTAATAACAGGATCCGTATATTTTGTGTTATGGAGTATCCCCTGCGAGGTATAAAGCGCATTGTAATGAGCAGTAAAAGGGTATTTCTGCCCTACAATAAAGGCCCCTTCCTGAAAAGATATACCTTCCTCCTGCAGTAACTGTTTATACTTTCCTGGCAAATTAGGAGCCACAACCAACCCTCCCGGCCATTGAAAAAAAAATATATCAGGGTGCCCGGAAATGGCATCATAGCAAATACCATCAGTGGCAAATTCAACGACTTTACCTACTTGTGACAATTTATATTTAGCCTTATCCGGCGCCTTTTGATCAATGATAATCAGCATACAATTGGTTTGGATTTACTTCCGTACGAGCCTGAAAAACAACTTTGTCAAATTGCCCTTCCAGCCTTTTGCGGTTGAGGGCTTTATGCCCTATTGCTGCATTTATATTGGATGGA
>SL_3KL_010_SEDDRAFT_10003762_pt1 | contig 13768 bp, 9 predicted proteins | sample SodLakKL_010_SED_2_FD_10381 | JGI IMG/M metagenome (IMG submission 10381)
CTAATGGTTGGCGATTATGAACCCCCATAGTGGACTTGCACCACCAAGTTATATACCATGCACGGCACACACAAAAAAACCCCGGCAGGATGAACCTGCCGGGGCTGACTGTGATCTGGCCTGAAAATTTAAAGCCTGTCTACAAAGCCTTTTATATTTTCCTCAATTCGTCCCGTCACATCATCGCTTTTGGCTTTGCTGAATTTGTTGCCTGTTATTTTTTCATACAGCTCGATATACCTTTCGGATACACTTTCGATAAACTGGTCTGGTATGGCAGGTATTTTTTCACCATCCTTCCCGCTGAAGCCTTTATCAATAAGCCATTCACGAACGAACTCCTTTGAAAGCTGCCTTTGGGACTCGCCTTTTTCAAGGCGTTCTTCATATCCTTCTGAGTAAAAATACCTTGATGAATCGGGTGTATGAACCTCATCTATCAGCATTATTTGCCCGTCCCTTTTGCCAAATTCATATTTGGTATCTACAAGTATCAGCCCTTTTTCGGCAGCCATTTGCGTCCCTTTTTCAAAAAGTGCGTATGTATAATGCTCAAGTTTTTCGTAATCCTCTTTGGTTACAAGTCCGATTGAGATGATCTCCTCCTTTGATATATCCTCGTCATGACCTTCGGTAGCCTTGGTTGTAGGTGTGATTAGAGGTTCAGGGAACTTTTCATGTTCCCTCATCCCGTCAGGCAAAGGCACTCCGCATATTTCACGTTTGCCCGACTTGTATTCCCGCCATACATGTCCAGTAAGATATCCCCTTATTACCATTTCAACCTTGAAAGGTTCCGCAAAGTAGCCGGCAGTGACCATTGGATCGGGCGATTCGATTTTCCAGTTTGGTACTATACCGGATGTTGCATCAAGGAATACCGAAGCTATCTGGTTAAGAACCTGTCCTTTGAAAGGCACCCCCTTCGGCAGGACAATATCGAAAGCTGAGATGCGGTCGGTTACAACCATAACAAGGTATCCTCCGTCAAGATGGTACACATCCCTTACTTTCCCGACATAACGCTCTTTTAGCCTGGGCAGGCGGAAATTTGTTTCAATTATTGCTTTTTCCATCGTATTGTTTAAAATAAATTTTGGTTAATGACTCTTCTATCTTTATTAAATATAATTAAGCAACAAATTATTTTCCCTTTTGTTGGCTTTTGCCGGACGATCTTTTTATTTCTGCACCGCCATGCAATTCACTGAAGTGGTCTTCATAAGCCCTTACAATGCGCTTTACCAGCCTGTGCCTTATAATATCCCTCTCATCGAGGTATATTACCGAAATGCCCTTGATTTCTGAAAGTATTTTGAGCGCGGGCAGGAGACCTGAATGCCTTTTGTCCGGAAGATCGATCTGCGTTATATCGCCGTTCACGATAAATTTCGCATTTTTCCCCATTCTTGTAAGGAACATTTTAAGTTGCTTCACAGTTGCATTCTGGGCTTCGTCAAGAATAACCGCAGCATTGTCAAGTGTGCGGCCCCGCATATATGCAAGTGGCGCTATCTGTATTGTGCCTTCGGTAAGGTAATCCTGGAGCTTTCTTGGCGGTATCATGTCGTTCAGTGCATCATAAAGAGGCTGAAGGTAAGGATCAAGCTTTTCCCTGACATCACCCGGCAGGAAACCGAGATGTTCTCCTGCTTCAACTGCGGGCCGGGTAAGGATTATCTTTTTAACCTCTCTCTCTTTGAAAGCCTTTACTGCAAGGGCTATTGCAGTGTATGTTTTGCCGGTTCCGGCAGGACCTATGGCAAAGATAAGGTCGTTATCACTGTATTCCTTTGCCATTTTTTTCTGATTAACGGTTTTTGCCTTTATCTGTTTGCCCTGATTGCCAAATACAAGAGTATCTTCATCCTTGTCATCTATAGCCGCAACGGTTTCCCCTTCTCCCATTATTTCTTCAACATCATTCTCAGTAAGGCGATTATATTTCTGAAGGTGTTCAATAAGCCCCCGTATCTTGTCCTCAAAAAGGATGATCTGTTCCTCCTCGCCATACACCCTGATCTCGTTACCCCTTGCAACAATTTTTAACTTCGGGAAATAGCCCTTGATCTTATCCAGGAGATTGTTATTCACCCCGTAAAGTACAACCGGATCTACACCTTCCAAATATATGAGATGCTCTATCATAAAATTGTTAAATTATGTTTACTTTTGGTCATTGCAAAATAATTATATTTTTTTCACTTTTTCATCAACTACAGAACAATAATAACATATAAAGGTCTCTCTTCATTGAAATGCCTGTTATAACTCTTACAAGTGACTGGAATCAGGACGATTATTATTGCGGAGCCGTGAAAGGACAAATTGTGTCCGGTTGCCCTGAAGTTACTATTGTGGACATTTCTCACAATATACAACCTTTCAATACAGCACGTGCCGCTTTTGTTCTGAAAAACAGCTATCATTATTTTCCTGCCGGCACCGTCCACACAATATGGGTGAACTGCGAATCAGGGAAACCGCCTGTTTTCATGGCAGTAAGATATGATGAACATTACTTTGTAGGGGCCGACAACGGTTTGTTCGGCCTGCTTTTCAGGAGGGAACCCGATGCAATTGTAAGACTTGAATCCGATCCTGAAGAATCATCTTTCAGTTCCCTTAAGCCATTTTGCCGCGCAGCCTGTCATCTTGCAAAGGGCAAGGAGATAAATGAACTTGGAGATGAGACTGATGAATATGTTAAAAGCATACCTCGGCGCGCCACTATTGACGAAAACATTATTACCGGCAGCGTAATATATATAGACTCTTACAGGAACGCCATTACAAATATAACACTTGACCTTTTTGAGCGTGTGGGTAAAGGACGTCCTTTTGAGATACTTGTGCAAAGCAACCACTACCGTATTGGCAGGCTTGGCAAAATATACGATACCACTCCGCCCGGAGAGATGCTTGCACTTTTCAATTCACTTAACCTGATGGAGATAGCTATGAACAAAGGAGATTTGGCCGACCTGCTCAATCTTGACACAAATTCAAGTGTAAGGGTCAAGTTCCGGGACAGACAATAATTATTAAAAAATTTTGAATTGCCATATTATGGATAAAAGGTTAACAACCTTCAAAAGGCTTCTTGATATAATGGATGAACTCAGGGAAAAGTGCCCCTGGGACAGAAAGCAAACTTTTGAAAGCCTGAGAAATTTAACGATAGAGGAAACCTACGAACTTGCTGACGCAATTTCCAGAAACAACCCTGATGATATAAAAGGCGAGCTGGGTGACCTTCTGCTTCACATCGTCTTTTATTCAAAAATTGGATCTGAAATAAAAGAATTTGATATTAGTGACGTGGCTGAAGCAATTAACAGCAAGCTGATATCACGGCATCCTCATGTATTTGGCGACACGGATGCCGCAAATGAAGAGGAGGTAAAGCAAAACTGGGAACATTTGAAAATACAGGAATCCGATCGCAATGTCCTATCCGGTGTACCGTCATCCCTCCCTGCCCTTATCAAGGCAAACAGGATACAGGACAAGGTAAGGGGAGTCGGGTTTGACTGGGAAGAGCAGCACCAGATATGGGACAAGGTGATGGAGGAGATCAGTGAGCTGAGGGATGAGATAGACAAGCATGAGAGTAAAAAGGTGGAGGCTGAGTTTGGTGATCTTTTCTTTTCTCTTGTCAATGCTGCAAGGCTCTATGGAGTTGACCCGGAGAATGCCCTGGAAAAAACCAACCAGAAATTCATGAAACGTTTCGGGTATCTTGAAGAGAAAACAATTAAGGCCGGAAAATCGCTAAAGGAGATGAGCCTTGACGAGATGAACGTTATATGGGAAGAAGCCAAGCAGTTCGATAAAAAATGAAACCCAGATAAAACAGATAACTTTAAAACTCAGTGTTATGAAAAGAACCGTTACCACTATTTTAGCCTTAACAATATTTATAAGTCTGGCAACCCCCTGTACCTCGGTAATTATATCAGGGAAGCACACACCTGACGGCCGCCCGCTTATGTGGAAGCACAGGGACACCCAGGCATTTGACAACAAGCTTGTTTTTATAAATGACGGCAAATACAATGCAATTGCACTTGTAAATTCAGATGATCCCGATGCCGGGAAGATCTGGATAGGATTCAACAGCGCAGGTTTTTCCATAATGAACACCCTCTCCTACAATATTGAAGGTGATGGCGCCAACAACGGCAGTTTTATGAGGGAAGCACTGACTGAATGTGAAACAGTTGAGGATTTTGAAAGATTCATTGAGGATTATCCCCAACCACGGAATGTAAGGTCCAATTTTGGTGTTATTGACGCGCAAGGTGGCGCTGCTTTTTTTGAAACAGGCCATTACACTTATACCCGTTTTGACGCCGATGACAAAAGAGTTGCCCCTCACGGATACATAGTGCGCACCAACTTTTCCTTTGACGGGGAGATGAATGAGGGCGCCGGCTACATCCGTTTTGGAACTGCCGAGAAAATGTTTTACAAGGCTTCGGGAGAAGGCAAACTGTCACTTCAGTTCCTGCTTGAAGAAGCGCTCATATCTCTTGAAAATTCGCTGACAGGACAAAATGCAAGAGAGAATATGCTTCCCGCCGGTCAGGAAAATTATATGTACTTCCAGGATTTCATTAACCGCTTTACTTCAACATCATCGCTTGTTGTGCAGGGTGTTAAAGAAGGAGAATCACCTCTTCTTACCACAATGTGGTCAATGGTGGGGTTTCCGCTTGGTTCAGTGGCAATACCCGTATGGCTGACACCCGGCGGGCACCTGCCCGAAACGGTAACAGCCCCGGGCATTGAAAATTCAGAGATATGCGACTTCTCACTGGAGGTGAAAAAGAAGATGATACCTTCCAGAAGGGGATCGACACAGTATTACATAAACACTACTAAGGCATTCAATGCAGATAACACCGGAATTACCCAGCAGCTTCTTGAAGTTACGCGCAACATATACAACATGACTGCTGAGAAAACCGGACAGTGGCAAACTGACGGAAAGCCAAATGAAAACGAAGTAAGGAGCCTTTACAACTCTTTTGACCTTATGGTACGGGAAGCTTACGGGAAAATTCTCGGGGAATAGTTTATATATTTAAATGTTAAGGAAGGTGATCCCTGAAAAGGGGTCACCTTTTTTTTAAGTGCCGCTTGCTATTCGATCCCAGTGCTGAGTGTAATTCAGCCTTGTATTTTTCCCTGTATATATCAGATTGTTTTGCTTATTAATTTGCGGAATTAAAATATATAATGGGAAAAATTATAAACATTTGTTAATGTTTATACAGTTCTTTATTCATATCCGATTTTTTTTGTAACTACTTTTGCCCGGCAGGCGCAGGATTCAGATGGCTTAGAAAAAACAGGCGACTAATTATAAACAAAACAAGGAAATGAACAAAAATCGAAAAATACTGCAATCAACTACTGCATTAATTTTTTATTTTATAATGCTTATCACTGTAATTGCCTTTATTGCAGTCAACTTTTACCTTTGAAGCAGGATATATCAAAAAAACAGTAAGATAGTAGTTTAATTGATTTAACAGATGGAAAAATTTTTACCAAATATTATTTAATCCAACTATAAATAAATTGCCTTTTATAGTGCATAATAATATTTTTTGTATTTTACATGTTATTAGGAGTAAAAAGTATGTTATTTCTCCTCCTTGAATCTCAAAACTAACCCACATCACTATGGACAAATCACTGGATCGCAGAAACTTTATCAAATTGTCTGCCGCAGGTGCAGCAGGCAGTATACTGGCAGGCAGCGGAGCCTTGCGTGCCGCTGAATTGAAAAATGCACAACCGGACGGGGACAACGGGATTATTCACCGTACACTCGGAAAGACAGGGATAAGGGTCCCGGTTGTAAATCTGGGTGTTATGCGTGCTGACAATCCCAGGATCGTTACTATGGCTCTTGACGGGGGTATGACTCTGCTTGATACGGCACACAGTTATCAGAACGGGCGGAACGAAGAGATGCTGGGGGAACTGCTGAAAGACAGGCCAAGGGACTCCTTTTACCTTGCAACCAAAATCAGGGGCAACAATGAAGAGGAACTCATGGGGCAGTTTAATACCAGCATGAAAAGACTGCAACTTGATTATGTGGATATACTTTATTTTCACCGGCCTACTGCTGAACAGACCCTTGATCCCGAGCTGCTGGGTATTATGAAGAAGATCAGGGACAGCGGCAGGGCAAAATTCCTTGCAGTAAGTACCCATTCAAATATGCCTGAAGTGATAAGAGCTGCAATCAAAAGTAACGTGTATGACTTGGTATGCACCTCCTATAACTTCAACCTGGAAAACCTGGGAGATTTGAATCAGGCTGTTGCCGAAGCGGCTGAAGCCGGAATAGGCGTTATTGCAATGAAAACAATGGCCGGTGCTTATTGGGACAGGGAAAGACAGGATCCGATAAACACTAAGGCAGCCCTTAAATTTGCCCTCCAGAACGAGAACATTCATACGTCTATTCCTGGTGTAACTGCATTTCATGAACTGGAAGAAAACTTTGAAGTGAACAGGGATATCACAATGACCGAACAGGAGATAAAAGACCTGAGACTTGACCAGCAAACCGCCGGTCTCTTCTGCCTTGGCTGTGAAAGTTGCATTGCGCAATGCCCGCAAAAAATGCCGGTACCTGACATAATGCGCTCATATATGTATGCCTACGGGTACAAAGACCTTTCCCTTGCCAGATCGACTATGGATTCCCTCAGTCTTCAGGGGGATGCATGCAGCAACTGCTCTTCATGCAGTGTTAAATGTGTACAGGGATTCAATGTAGCACAAAGGATAAAAGATATTGACAGGATACGTCAAATACCGGGTGATTTTCTGGCATAGCAGGATTTGTTCCCGGTTTTATAATTGCAAATCACAGAAAAGTTGCATATATGGAAGAAATAAAAGGAAAATACAGTAAAACAAAAATTTTGAACTCACTTGCAGCTGTTTTATTTGTTTTTGCAGTAACGGCATACCCGGCTGCAGCAGAACACGACAAATTATTCCCTGATATTGAAGGATGGGAAATGCAGGATGATGTGGTTGTATATACTCCCGAAACCTTGTGGGATATTATCAACGGGGCAGCAGACCTCTTTTACGCATACGATTTCCGGGAAATGTACTGGGGGGAATATTTGAACTCAGAGGATAACAGCGTATACATAGTTATGGAAATCTATATGCAGGGATGTCCGGTAACAGCATTTGGTGTATATACCCAGGAGAGGCCAATGGAACCGGAGCTGATTGATATCGGTGTTGAGGGTTACACGGCCGAAGGGATTCTTCATTTTTTTGCAGGCGATGGTTATGTCAAAATAAGGAGTCATGACTATTCCGAAGAGACAAAAGAAGCAATGGAGAATCTGGCAAGGCATGCTGCAGCGAAGCTGGATCCTGATCCCCGGTTCCCGGACATAGTCTACTCTCTGCCTGAAGATGGAAAAGTAGAATATTCGGAGGAGTTTATCAATACCAATTTCCTTGGTCATACATTCCTTTCCGGAGCATTTGTCTCCTCCTACGAAGTTGACGGGAACAGTTTTAACCTGTTTGTAATTGAAAATGACAGCAGTGAAGAAAGTAAAGAAATTCTTGTTGATTACTATAACTTCAGCGGTCAGGATGCAGAAATAACCGAAGGTATTCACAGGATTGAGGACAGGTGGAACGGGGAAGTTGGAATAGTATGGAAAGGGAACAGACTTTACGGATACTACAACCTGGAAGATGATAATCTGCAGGAAAAATACCTGGAGTTCTTTTCAGGTAAATAGAGCTATGCTACTTAATTACTGATTACCACGCTTGTTATGAGTAAGGAGGCTCCCGGAAAGGAAGCCTCCTTTTTTATGATTCAATAATATGCCTGTTACGCTTATTTTATAACANTAACCCCTCTGATCTATTTCAACCGGGGTCCTGCTGCAACAAGCCGTTTACCCTCGTCTGAATCGGTAAACATTTCAAAATTATCAATGAATTTTCCTGCAAGTTCGCAGCACAAACTGTCGTACTCCTCCTTATCCTTCCACATGTTCCTTGGATTAAGTATCTTGTCATCAACGCCTTTCAGTGTTTTTGGTATTTGCAGGTTAAAAACAGGCATAGTTTCAAATTCAGCATCCAGGATAGAGCCTTCATGTATTGCATCAATTATTGTTCTTGTTGAAGGTATGTCAATTCTTTTACCTACCCCATACTTACCTCCTACCCAACCGGTATTAACCAGGTAGGCTTTCGAATCATGGTCATCCATCTTCTTAGCAAGCTCACGGGCATAAACCGTTGGGTGCAGTAACAGGAAAGCCGCTCCAAACGCAGCTGAAAAAGTAGGCTTGGGCTCTGTTATGCCTCTTTCTGTTCCGGCCACTTTTGCTGTGTAACCACTCAGGAAATGGTACATAGTCTGATCCCGTGTCAGTTTTGACACGGGAGGGAGTACACCGAATGCATCTGCTGTCAGAAAAATTATGTTCTTTGCATGACCTCCCTTGGAAACCGGCTTAACAATATTATTAATATGATAAATAGGATAAGACATGCGGGTATTTTCGGTCTTTGAACCGTCGCTGAAATCAACTTCGCCCGTTTTTTCGTCATATACCACATTTTCCAGCAAAGCATTACGCTTAATCGCATTGTAAATATCCGGTTCATTTTCTTTACTGAGATTTATCACCTTGGCATAGCAGCCTCCCTCAAAATTGAATATTCCGTCGTCATCCCATCCGTGTTCATCATCTCCAATAAGCTTTCTTTTGGGATCAGCAGAAAGAGTGGTTTTACCTGTTCCTGAAAGTCCGAACATAATAGCGGTGTCACCTTTCTCTCCAATATTGGCAGAGCAATGCATCGATGCGATATTTTTCAAAGGAAGCAGATAATTCATTATTGAAAAAAAACCCTTTTTAATTTCTCCTCCATACCAGGTCCCTCCGACGCACGCCATACCGGCGCCAATATTGAAAGCAACGTAAACCTCACTGTTTAGCCCCTGCTCTTCCCATTGATGGTTTGTGATCTTCGGTGCATTCAGCATAACAAAATCGGGCTTGAAATTCTCAAGTTCCTCTTCTGTGGGCCTGATAAACATATTTTTAACAAAATGTGCCATCCACGCCACTTCAGTTATTATCCTTATTCCTATTCTTGTATTGTGGTTGGCACCTGCAAATGCGTCCTGCACATAGAGTTTTTTACCGGAAAGCTGCTTTTGGGAAAGTTTCTTGAGGTGTTCCCATATTTCCGGTGATATGGGCTTGTTATCAGAACTTTTCCTTTCAGGCGATTTCCACCATATGTTATTTTCAGATGAGGGTTCTTTTACAATGTATTTGTCTTTCGGAGAACGGCCGGTGAATATTCCGGTATCAACTGCTACCGCTCCCGAACTGGTTACGAAACCTTTTTCCCACCCTTCAAGTTGCGGGTCGGTTTCGTGTTTGAAAAGCTCTTCATATGAAAGATTGTGAAATATCTGCTTCGGATTTTTTATCCCATAGGCAGAAAGGTCGATTTTTGATTTTTGGACAGGATCTTTTGTTTCCATAAAAGGGAATTTTAATTAAAATTGACAGAATATATCATTTTACATTTTCAAAAATAACCAATTAACCCGAACTAACGGCTGAAATGCAAAGAAAAAAGCAGCATTTTTATGAATACTGCTTTTTAAAAGATGAATTGATAAATTATCAATTTCACTCCATATCTTTAATAGCTGCATGTGCGGCTGCAAGTCTTGCAACCGGCACCCTGTAAGGTGAACAACTCACATAGTCCATTCCTGAGCGGTGACAGAACTCCACGGATGAAGGCTCGCCTCCGTGTTCTCCGCAGATGCCGATTTTCAGGTCTTTTTTGGTTTTCCTTCCTTTTTTAACTGCCATCTCAACCAGCTGTCCCACTCCTTCCTGGTCAAGCACCTGGAACGGATCAACTTTCAGAATAGCATTTTCAAGATATATGTCAAGGAAAGTCCCTGCATCATCCCGGGAATACCCATAAGTCATCTGTGTAAGGTCGTTTGTTCCGAATGAAAAGAAATCCGCTGCTTCTGCTATCTTATCGGCTGTAAGGCAGGCTCTCGGGACTTCTATCATTGTTCCGACCAGGTATTCTATCCTGTCATTATAGTCACTGAAAACTTCTTCTGCAGTTTTACGCACTATCTCTTCCTGCATTTTCATTTCTTCCACCGTACCTGTAAGAGGCACCATTATTTCCGGGACTGCCTTTATATTCTTCTTTTTGAGATTGAGTGCAGCCTCTATAATTGCCCTTGCCTGCATTTCTGTAATCTCAGGATAAGTGTTCCCGAGACGGCAGCCCCTGTGCCCCAGCATAGGGTTGGCCTCGTGCAATGATTCCACTTTTGCCTTTACTTCCTCCGGCGATACTCCCATCTCATCTGCCATCTCCTTCTGATTTGCCTCTTCGTGCGGAACGAATTCATGCAGCGGAGGGTCAAGCAGTCTTACTGTAACGGGCAAGTCCTGCATTGCTTCGAAAATACCTTCGAAATCTTCTCTCTGAACAGGCAGCAACTTATCAAGGGCTTTTCTGCGACCCTCTTCATTTTCTGCAAGTATCATCTGGCGCATCAGCCTTATCCTGTCTCCTTCAAAAAACATATGCTCTGTCCGGCATAATCCAATCCCCTGCGCCCCGAAGTTTCTGGCTACCTTTGAATCATTCGGCGTATCGGCATTGGTACGTACATACATTCTTGTATACTTCTCCGTCAGCTCCATTAACTCTCCAAAACTACCTGTCAGTTTAGGGTTGATAGTCGGGATCTTGCCCTCGTAAACATTACCTGTTGTGCCGTTAAGGGAAAACCAGTCACCTTCATTGTAAACTTTTCCGTCAATGGTAACAGTCTTTTCCCTGTAATTTATCTTAAGCTTGCCTGCACCTGAAACACAGCATTTCCCCATTCCTCTTGCTACAACTGCGGCGTGGGAAGTCATCCCCCCCCGTGCTGTAAGAATTCCCCTTGCAAGGTTCATCCCCTTAAGATCTTCAGGTGATGTTTCCACACGTACCAGCAGCACATCCTTTCCATTGGCATGCCACTCTTCTGCATCATCAGCAAAAAATACGATTTGTCCTGTTGCAGCACCCGGCGAAGCAGGCAGTCCCTTTGCAATTACATTTGATTTTTGCAGTTCATCATTATCAAAAACGGGGTGCAGCAGCTCATCAAGCCTGGCCGGTGTGCAACGCAAAACTGCAGTGGGCTCATCAATAAGTCCCTCGTGCATCATGTCCATTGCAATTTTCACCATTGCAGCACCGGTTCTTTTACCGTTACGTGTCTGCAACATCCACAGCTTCCCTTCCTGGATCGTAAACTCTATATCCTGCATATCCTTGTAATGATGCTCAAGCTTCTCCTGAATATCAAAAAGCTCCCTGTATATTTCAGGCATGCTCTCCTCTAATGAGGGATATGTGTTTTTCCTGGTTTCTTCGTCAACTTCTGCAAGCTTAGCCCAGCGGAGCGAGCCCTCTTTTGTTATCTGCTGGGGTGTTCTTGTGCCGGCCACAACATCTTCACCCTGTGCATCAATCAGGTATTCACCGTTGAATATTTTTTCCCCGGTTGCAGCATCCCGTGTAAAGGCAACACCTGTAGCTGAACTTTGTCCCATGTTCCCGTAAACCATTGCCTGAACATTTACTGCGGTTCCCCAGTCACCGGGAATATTGTTTATTTTACGGTAATATGTAGCACGAGGGTTGTTCCAGCTTTCGAAAACCGCTATAACAGATCCCCATAACTGTTCATACGGATCGGTTGGAAAATCGCGTCCCGCTTTTTCCCTTATAATTTTTTTGTACCTGGAAACCAATTCTTTAAAATCGTCCGCTGTCAGTTCGTTGTCATTTTCCACTCCCTTCTCTTCCTTGAGATTTTCCATAACCTCATCAAACGGATCGCTATCTTCCTTCGACTCCGGTTTCAGTCCCATTACCACATCGCCATACATATGGATAAACCTCCTGTAACTGTCCCATGCAAATCTTTCATTGCCGGTCTTTTTTATCAGTGCCTCAACTGTTTCATCATTCATACCCAGATTCAGAACTGTATCCATCATTCCGGGCATAGATGCCTTTGCCCCTGAACGGACCGAAAGGAGACATGGGTTGTCCTTGCTTGTAAATCCAGCTCCCATAATATCTTCAACATATTTTACAGCCTTTTCCACTTCACCCCTGATCATTTCTATGGTTTTCTCCTTTCCCTGTTTGTTGTACATAATACAAGCTTCAGTTGTAATTGTAAAACCGGGGGGAACAGGAATGCCTATCAGATTCATTTCCGCAAGATTTGCCCCTTTGCCGCCCAGAAGATCCTTCATCTCTGCATTACCATCAGCATGCCTGTTACCAAAGGTATATACATGTTTTTCCTTATTCATATTTATTATGTTTTAATGGATTAAAAATCGTTTTTAAAAATCTCCCAAAATTAAGAAAAAAGATCCAAAACGGACAATTTAAAAGACCCTCTATTCCGGTTTGAATCTCTAATTATCATGATTCCGGGCACGATGTCTTATCAGATGCCTTACAGGGTTAACCATTCTTTCAAGCAAGCTCAGGTCATCGGTTGATATTTCGGCTGTTCCGGTAAGCTGTCTTACAACTTCAATTTCGTATCCGTATGAAGTTACCGGCCCTTTAATCAGGTGGAGCACAGCCGGGAATCCGCTTTCAATCGGACCGCTGGATATTGAATGCACACTGGCTTCAAGCATGCCAAACTCCATGAAAGGATATCCGTCCAGTTTGATATTCACCCTTTGTCCGGGACTTACCTTCCCGGCCCCCCTGTGCGGCAAGATCAGTCTTGCATAAAGCTCGCCCTTCTCTTCAGGTACTACTGAAAATACGGGATCGCCTTCCCTGACCTCCTGAAGATCACTCCACACCATCATGTAATTGAGGATGCCTTCAGTAGATGAAACCAGCAGGTATTTCTTTTCCCAGGCAGCAAGCGAGCTTTCGAGCTGCCTCAGGGAACTTGTTATCCGGGTCACAAGGTCCTGCCTTCTTTCTTCCTCCTCCATACTGGTATCTGTTATAGAGTGGTTCAACCTTGCTATTGTAACGGCGGTATTTGAAAGGTTAAGCCTTGCAGATTCAACAGACTGCTTTTTTTCAAGCATTGATGAACGGGACTTTTCAATATCGGATGTGGAAATAACTCCTGACGCATACAGCAGCGAATCTCTTCTGAACTGACTGAGGGTCAACTCAAGATCGTTTACAGCAAGGTCTCTCTGCGACTCCAGTACACTGTAGTAATCCTCATACTCCTTTAGTTCGTTCTTCAGTGCACTTATCTTTTTGGAATAAAAATCCTGGGATTCAAATATATTGAAATCGTTTACCGCTTTGAGAAGCTGATTATATTCCGGCTGGATATCCCCCAGAACCATATCGCCGGGAAAGGAGAAACCGGCAAAAAATTCTTCCGGGTTTTCGTAACTGTTCGCCTCCTTTAGAATATGGCGAAGTCTGAATACATCCCCCGAGCGTGCCGGGTTTTCTATTACAGCAAGAGTGTCATAAGAGCTTACATGGTCGCCGTCCTTTCGGAATATAGTTGCAAGTCTGCCGGTAGAACGGGCTGTAATGAAGGAGGGAGGATTCTCCGTGGTAATAATGACCGGTGCGGTTACAATATCAGGATACTTGAAAACCCCGCTTCCCAGCAGAATTA
>SL_3KL_010_SEDDRAFT_10003763_pt1 | contig 13764 bp, 10 predicted proteins | sample SodLakKL_010_SED_2_FD_10381 | JGI IMG/M metagenome (IMG submission 10381)
GACCTTGGGATTGCCACGATCATCACCGGCGAAATAGCGGTCGGTGCGGATCCAGTGCATTTCACGTCCGCGGCGCACTTCCCGCTTGCCAATGACAGGGATGTTGTTCTCAGCCTGGCAGGCAATGGTGCACACGCCGCAGCCGATGCAGGAGTTCAGGTCGATGGCCATGCCCCATTGCGGCTCATGCTTCGGCCACTCCTTATCGGCAAAGAGCTGTACGGGGTGCTCACGGTCGCCGTAAATGCCCGGAACATAAACCGCTTCCTGGGCAAAGGTGGGATTTTCCCGGTAGTAGTCCAGATCGGCATCCTGTACGTGGGGCCGACCCTCCAGGCTGTGGTGGTCCTGGGTGCTGGCAATGACGTAGGTGCGTCCGGCCCGGTTCACCTGAACATCTGTAGTGAAGAGCGGATTGTCCGTGGTTCGCAGGTTGTAGGTATCCACACCAACCTGATCGGCCACCCGGCCGATGCCGCGGCGTCCGTAGCCGGTGTAAACGGTGATGCTGTTGTCTGCGTGTCCGGGAAGCACCCATGCCGGGATCTCGGTTTCCGCTCCGCCGGGGGTGGTGATGCGTACCACCTGCTGATTGGGATCGCCGAACCTTCTGGTCGGGGGGATGCCAAAACGCTCTGCGGTGTTGGGCGACAGCAGCGCCACATTGTCCCATGTGATCTTGGTCATGGGGTCGGGCAGCTCCTGGAGCCATCCGTTGTTGGCAAAACGGCCATCGTGAAGCTTTGGGTCCGCCTTTACAACCAGTTCTACCGCATCGGATGGCTGGTCGCGGCGTACTACCAAAAATTCTGCGGAAAGGGACTGAAAATTAGCCGCCCGAGAAACGGTCACTTCAGCATAGCGGGTATCTTTCTGGAGTCCGTCATGCAACACCTCGTTCCAGCTGCTTTCAAATCCACCAGTCAAAAGATCTCTCCATGTATCCCTGACGAGATCGTATCCACTCATATCATCACCATCCACAATGGCTTTGAGGAATTCGGCTTCGTTTTTACCGTTGAAAAGGGGTTGGATCATTGGTTGAATGACAGAACGGACACCGGTCCAGGAGTGGCCGTCACCCCACGTCTCCAGAAAATGGGCGCGGTTCACATGCCAGCCCGATGCACGGGAAGTCTCGTCATAGTGCAGGGATAGGTGGATTTTTTCGGATACATTGCCCAGCGCATCCTCAAAATCGAGGTCCGACGGTGCCGAATAAACCGGATTGGTACCGATCATGACCACGGTATCCACCGTGCCTGCTTTCATATCATCGGCCAGCTCACGGAAGGCGTGGTTCTGGTTGTTTTCCGAGATATAGGGTACCTCCATATAGGATACGGTCTCACCGGCATTTCCGAGCGCCAGGTTGATGGCATGGACGGTGGCATGCACGGCCGCATCATGTCCGGCACCGGCTGTGACAATACTTTGTCCGCGGTTGTTGAGCAGCTCTTCGGCCAGGACCGATATCCAGCTGTGGTCGCTGAATTCATTGCTATAGCCGGCATAGGATTCAAGGCCGGATACGTTTTCAGAAAGCCGCGCGGCCAATGCAAATGTAAACAGGGGGATTTCGGATGTCTTGATCCGCAGGCGATGGTCGGCGTTGGATCCGGTGAGCGAGTAGTTGCTCTCGGCAACGTAAAGCCGGGAGGGACGGGCGTCCGTGTCGGGAAGGGCGCGGCTTTTGGCAAAGGCACCGATATAAGCAACGTCGTTGTCACTGTCCTGCATGAAATCGTCGTTCAGTGACAGCGTCATACGGGCCTTGTCGAAGTGATACACGGGACGCAGGCGGCGTCCGAATACCATGCCGGTGCCGCTGTAAACGGACTCGTCATTATATGTTTCAAAGGTCACCCAGCGGGCGTTCGGGAATTTGTCCAGTGCTTTCCGTCGGAGGCGGTCCAGTGTCGGCGATGAGCTGGCTTCCGAGATAAACGCAATCTGGCGCTCCGTATCGGCGAAATGGTCGCGGCAGAACGCCACAAAATCACTCCAGGTGCTGCTTTCCCCGTTCCGGCGCACTTTGCGGGACCGGTCCTGGTCATAGAGTTCCAGTATGGCCGCCTGTTGCCGGATGTTGGTCTTGCCGTTGCTGCCCGGGTGAAGATCATTTCCTTCAATTTTGGTGGGACGCCCTTCGTTGGTCTCCACTACAATGCCGGTCAGGTTGCCGCGGAAAGGTGCGGTGGAGGCGTAATAAAGAGGTATTCCGGGTACGAGATGCTCCGGCTGCCTGGTATAGGGAAGGATTTTCTGCACCGGCTTGCGGCAGGAAGCCAGGCCGGCAAGGGCAACCGAGGCCCCCATGATCTGAAGAAAATTTCTGCGGGAAACCCCGTCTGACAGTTCGGTGGCATTTTCCGGGAATTCACGTTCTGCAAATTTGCGGTATTCCTCGTTTTGTGCTAACTCGTTAAGACTTCGCCAGTACGTTTGCTGTTGCTCTTTTCCCATATTCTGTGACAATGTTGACAAATCGTGATGATAAAAGACTATCGGTGGCAGGCGTTGCAGTAGATGGGTGCGTGGATGTTTCGCTTCTCGATGACCATCTGCGCAAACTGGTAGTGGTCATCGGGCGGTTCCCACGCCATGTTTGTTACTTCTTCCACCGGACGAAGATGGGGGGCCGGATTGTTGTGGCAGTCGAGGCACCAGCCCATACTCATGGACTCGGTTTTCATCACGACTTCCATACGGTCAACCCGTCCATGGCATGTAGCGCATCCGATGCCCACATTCACATGGATGGCGTGATTGAAGTAGGCATGGTCCGGTACGTCATGAACGCGGATCCATTCGACCGGCATGCCCGTTTCCCAACTGTCCCGAAGCGGCTGAAGCAACTCACTGTCAACGGCTACGTATTCGTGGCATGTCATGCAGGTCTCGGTGGATGGAATGGCTGCAATTGCCGATTCCCATGCAGAACCGTGACAATACTGACAATCGAGGCCCAGTTCTGCGACATGGAATTTGTGGCTGTAGGGGATGGGTTGGTTTGGTGCGTATCCAACTTCCAGATACTCCGGCGAACCGAAATACCAGAATCCGAAGATGATGCCGGTGATGATGATAATGGTTGCAAGCTGCAGCCGTTTAGGGATGCTGTTCACCCATTCAGGGAAAATCTGCGCCATAGAGACAGCTTTATCGTGTTCTGAAATATACCTGTATTACCTTGTGGATAATGAATGACACTGCCGGCAACAGGACCTGCCGCTCGTAATTTGATAATTCTTTATCCCTTGCACTTATATATATTGTGCATTCAGAGGATAAAGATACTTGAAATCGACCGCTAAAAAAAAGAAAAAAGTTCAGATTTCAAGACATTCTTTAGAATTTCCAGGCAGTTTTTTCGCTTGCTATCCAATACAAACACGCTAATTCCTTCACGGACATGGAATAATCGATTTTCTTCTCCGAATGCCCCTTTTTCCCTTTTTTTATGCTAAATTTAGCGATCCAGACACAGACCCTCAGTAAAACAAACCCGCAGTAAAACAAACCCGCAGTAAAACAGATCCTCAGTATAACGGAGACTCGCAGATGCTCACGCTTACCGACCTTCCCCAGCTAAATGCCGTCCTGAACAGTATCGCCACGATATTTCTCCTGACTGGCTACATATTCATAAAAAAACAAAACATAGCGGCACACATGCGAATGATGTGGTCGGCTTTCGTGTTTTCCGCACTTTTTCTGGTCAGCTATCTGATTTTCCATTATCAGGTCGGATCGGTCGGTTACGACGGCACCGGTTGGATACGCCCGGTCTATTTCACCATTCTCATTTCGCACATCATCCTGGCCATCGTAAACCTGCCGATGATCCTGCTGACCATGTACCGCGCTGTTCGCAAAGACTATGAGCGGCACCGGAAAATCGCACGCTGGACCTGGCCGGTCTGGATGTATGTATCAGTGACCGGCGTGGTTGTTTATATCATGATGGAGGTCTCGGGCAGCTACGACAAACTGTATCATCTGCCCTGATCAGGATAATTGATCCGCAAAGTCTTCACCTGCTTCGGGGATAATCACGCTGGTCTTGCCGGCGGTGAACTTGTTCACAAGATCCCGGAAGGTCTCTGGTGATCCCGTGAGCACGGGCATCGTTCCATAATGCATGGGAACGGCATAGCGGGCACCCAGCAAGGCTGCGGCATGGGCGGCCTCTTCATGCCCCATAGTGTAATGGTCTCCTATCGGCAAAATGACAACGTCGGGCCGGTAGATCTTTCCGTAAAGCTCAAAATCCGCCATTATGTTGGTATCACCAGCATGATAGAGGCACAAACCGTCAAATCTCAGTATGAAGCCGGCAGGATCACCGGCATATTTCCCCTTCCATGAACTGGAATGATTGGCGCTGGTCATGGTGACCTTCACATCCCCAAGATCAACAGTCCCGCCCTTGTTCATCTCAACGGCCTGATCTTCCGGCAGTCCGTCCTCCTGCAAAAGAGCGGATAACTCTACAATGGATATCACACGCGCACGGGTTTTCCTGGCCAGGGGAATGGTGTCGGCGGCATGATCGTCGTGGCCGTGTGTGACGAGGATGATATCCAGTTCCCCGGGTGACTTCCATGCATCCGGAGTCACAGGATTCCCTTCCAGAAACGGATCGATCAGAATGTTTTTACCCGAATCGGTTGTTACAATGAACGTGGAGTGTCCGAGCCAGCGAATAGATTTCATAGGTTACCTCATTCTTAATTGAAAATTAACCAAAAAGCTGTTTTTTATGACCGCTTAATGTATGCAACAAATAAAAAAAAAGTACCGTTTGCCTCAGGATAGTTCTATTTTAAGGCACTCAGGTAATTTTTGCTAAAACGGTAAAAAACGCTGGTTTTCTGTACGGTGATACGAATCAGCATTACCGATGGCAGTAGACTGGCTGCCATGTCAACCCGAACATAATATTGGATCTACTATGTCAAAACCAAAGCGTTTGGCCATTCTCGTTGCCGGTGGACCGGCACCAGGTATCAATAGCGTCATTGGCGCCGCCACTATCCGTGCCATACATCATGGTTACGAAGTGCTTGGACTCAGAGACGGCTTTAAATGGATCATGCGTGGTGACACTTCGCACTATGAGAAACTCACCATCGAAAAGATCAGCCGCATCCACTTCAGAGGCGGTTCGTTTATCGGGATTGCCCGTGACAACCCCACCAGGAATAAAGAAGACCTGCAAAGAGTGATCGATACGCTCGGAGAACTGGGCGTGGACAAACTGGTCACCATAGGAGGTGACGATACCGCGTTCAGCGCCAAAACCGTAGAGGAGGCATCCCAGGGTAAAATCAAAGTGGTACACGTTCCGAAAACCATTGACAACGACCTTGACCTGCCCCACGGCATACCTACGTTCGGCTTCCAGACCGCCCGGCACATTGGGGTGGATGTGGTCAAAAACCTTATGGTGGATGCCCGAACCACATCGCGTTGGTATTTTGTTGTATCGATGGGACGCAAGGCGGGTCACCTGGCGCTAGGTATCGGAAAATCATCCGGCGCCACGCTGACCCTCATCCCCGAAGAGTTCAAGGAAGAAAAAATACCGCTGAAGAAACTGGTGGATATGCTGGTCGGATCCATTATCAAGCGCAAAGCCCTTGGTCAGGACAATGGTGTCGTGATACTTGCCGAAGGTCTGGTCGAGCGTCTCAACCCGGAAGAGCTGGAAGGACTGGAGGATCTGGAGCGCGACGAGCACGACAACCTCCGTTTTGCAGAGCTCAATATCGGGGATATCCTCAAAAAAGAGGTGAAGAAGCGCCTGGAGGAGTTTAATTTCAAACTGACTATTGTTTCCAAGAATATTGGTTACGAGCTGCGCTGCGCCGATCCCATCCCCTTTGATATGGAGTATACCCGTGACCTCGGGTTCTCGGCCGTTGAGTTCATCGTAAAGGGAGGAACGGCTGCCATGGTTTCTATCCAGGATGGTCATTTTGTCCCGATGTTCTTCAAGGACATTCTTGATAAGGAGACGGGCAAGACACGCATCCGCATGGTAGAAGTCAACTCCATGACCTTTGCCATAGCCAAGCAGTATATGATCAGGTTGAATCATGGTGATTTCGAGGATAAAGCATTGTTCGAGCAATATGCAAACGTGGTAGGTATTTCACCTGACGAGTTTGTTTCGCGCTTTGAGTACGTCACCGAACACGAATCGGAGACCGATGAAGTCGGTCAGAGCATCAAAGCCAACTTTCCTGATGTGCTTGATTGATAAACGCTCCGATCATCAGCATTTTGATGGATGATGGCGGGGCGCCGGTTCGCACCGGCGCCCCGTCCTCCCATCCTCACCAAAGCATATGTGATCATTTTCATACTGAAACGGACTGACCCATATCCAAACGGACTAAAAAGGAGGCAATGATGGCCGAAAAGGTAAAACTCCATCCCGAAACACCTCATCAAAAGAGGATATTCCGTATTGCCGATGACCTTCGCAACGGGGATATCATCCTGCTTCCAACCGATACCCAGTATGCACTCGCCTGCAGCTATACCAACAAGAAGGGGATTGAGCGTATCAGAATGATACGCCAGCTTAAAAATGATCATTTGCTGACGCTCATCTGTGACTCGCTTACGGGCATCTCCAGATTTGCCCGAATGGGTGACAACCAGTTCAAAGTGATCAAAAAACTGATCCCGGGTCCATATACGTTTGTTCTTCCAGCCACAAAGGAGGTGCCCAAACTGTTGCTGAACCCCAAACGGCAGACTATCGGTTTCCGGGTTCCCGCCTATCCTATCTGTCAGAAACTTGTTGAACAGCTTGGCGATCCGCTGATCGCTACAACAGCACGCCATCCCGACTATGAAGGAACGGAAGGAAACGGCACCGACGATCGCCCGGAGCTTTTCCGCCGTTTCGAAAAGCAGGTGGATCTGATTGTCGATAACGAACAGCCGTTGCCGGGTGAGCCATCCACTATTATTGATATGTCGCAGGAAGACCCGGTAGTAATCCGTGCCGGAAGGGGATACGATAAATTCCTTGAAGTGTGCGCGGTGGCGGACCTTAACCCTGTTGAGGCCTGAGTTTTTCCAGATTCTTTGAAAAGTCGGGTCTGATAACACCCTTCTCGGTTACAAATGCCGTAATGAGTTCGTGCGGTGTGACATCAAAGGCCGGATTGTAGACCTGCGTGCCAGGTGGAGCTAATTCCTTGTCTGCCAGTGAACAGACTTCTCCGGCATCCCGCTCTTCTATAGGGATTTTATCGCCTGACGCGATGCTGAAATCGATAGATGAGATGGGTGCTGCCACGTAAAACGGAATATTGTGGTGTTTGGCCAGGATGGCAAGCGCGTATGTCCCGATCTTGTTTGCTGTATCGCCGTTTCGCGCCACACGGTCCGTTCCGACGACCACAAGATCCACCCCTTTCTCTTTCATGACCCAGGCCGCCATGGAGTCGGTGATCAGCCGGTGCGGAACGCCGGTTTTTTTCAGCTCCCAGGTTGTAAGCCGGCTACCCTGAAGCAGCGGCCGGGTCTCATCCACCCACACCTGCACCTTCTTTTTTCCAAGGTGGGCGTGGTAGATTATGGACAGAGCGGTGCCGTACTGCCCCGTCGCGAGGCTGCCCGTGTTGCAATGTGTGAGAATATTGGCATTATGCGGGATGAGTTCCTGCCCGGTTTTCCCGATATCGGCGCAGATGCGCTTGTCGTCTTCGTGGATGGATTTAGCCAGTTCCAGCAGCGCTTTCTTCACCTTAGAGGATGGTTCGTCTTTCATGTCATATGCCAGACGGACGGCCTGGTCAAGTGCCCACCTCAGGTTGACGGCAGTCGGTCGGGCCGTGGCCAGGTATTCGCAGATGCCTTCCACATCTGTGTGAATCTGCTGGATGCCGTCATCAGGCAGATCCCTGACCCCAAGGTAGACACCGTAGGCCGCCGCAATTCCGATGGCCGGCGCCCCCCGCACCCTGAGTGACCGGATGGCCTCCCATACCCGTCCGACTTCAAAAATGTCCAGGAAAAACTCGCGTGAAGGAAGATAGGTCTGGTCGATGATGCGGATGTGGTCATCAACCCACTGAATGGACTGTACCACTTCCGTTTTTTTAATTTTGGCGGTCATGATGTGATTTCAGGCTCTGGGGTGAAATGACTTGTGTACCTCCTGGAGAAAGGAACGGTCAATATGTGTGTATATTTCCGTGGTAAGGATGGATACATGTCCCAGCATCTCCTGAACGGCTCGCAAATCGGCACCGCCTTCCAGTAAATGCGTGGCAAAAGAGTGGCGGAGCGTATGTGGATGGATCTGTTTCTGCAAGCCTGCATCACGGGCCGCACCGGTGACTATATGCCATAGACTCATGCGAGTCAGCGGTTTGCCACGATAGCTAAGGAAGAGCCGGTTTTTGGCATGGGACATATTCTTGCGAAGAAACGGACGTGCGTTTTTCTGGTAATCGGCAAGTGCTTGCATGGCCATACCGCCTACGGGTACCAGGCGTTCTTTATTTCCCTTGCCGGTGATGCGAAGCAGCTGCAGCTCGGAAATCAACTGATCGTTTTCCAGTTCCACGGTCTCCGAGGCGCGAAGCCCGGTGGCGTACATCAGCTCCAGCACGGCGGCATCGCGCTTGCCGAGAAGGTCGGTGCGGTCCGGCGTTTCCAGCAGCGAAGTTACCTCCTGCTGGTCCAGTACTTCCGGTAACTTGCGCGCTTTTCTCGGCAATTCGATCAGCTCTGCGGGGTTGGCCGGACACCAGCGCTCCATAACGGCAAACAGATGGAATCCCCGAATGGAAGAGATGTTTCGCGAGATGGAGCTTACGGACAGGTTCAGGGCCAGCAGTTCTTTCAGGAAGGTCTCAATATGTTCCAGGGTGATGCCGGCCATATCGGGTACGCCGATATCTCTGCCGATAAAGTCATGGTAGCGGCGCAAGTCGCGTTCATAGGAATCGAGAGAATTCCTGGTCAGACCCTTTTCAATTTTCAGAAAGTTGAGGTATTGCCGCCTTTCGTCATCAAAATAGCTCATTGGAAAAAAAGCTCATTGGAGATCAAATACTTGTAGCAGGGATCATTGCTTATCATGTTTCCGTATTGGTTTCTTCATCAGCGGCCTCCTTTGCTTCTTGTCCGGGGTACTTTACTCGTCCATGATACATCCCCTGCAGTATTCGGGTGAATACATCTTTGATAACGTTCAGGTCTTTCAGAGTGAGGGCACAGTTGTTGAGCTGACCCTCGGCCAGTCGGTCATCGACCATACGGTTGACGAGGCTCTCCAATTTTGAATAGGAGTGGTCGGACATGGACCGTGAGGCTGCTTCCACACCGTCGGCAAGCAACAGTATCCCGGTTTCCTTGCTGTTGGGAATGGGTCCGTCATACCGGAAGTCCTCCTCCTGGACCTCCTGGACATTGCCGGATTCATTCATCGCCTTTTCATAGAAAAAACGGATCAGGGACGTCCCGTGATGCGTTTTTATGAAATCTATGACAGTTTCAGGAAGCTCGATTTCCTTCGCCATGCTGACGCCGGCGTCCACGTGATTTTTTATGATCAGTGCACTCATGCGCGGTTTGAGCTTGTCATGCGCATTACCGCTCATCTGGTTTTCGACAAAGTATTGCGGCTTCTCCATTTTACCGATGTCGTGGTAGAGGGCGCCTACGCGGCAAAGCAGGGAATTGGCACCGATCCCGGCCGCACCGGCTTCGGCCAGATTGGCTACCTGAAGGCTGTGATGAAACGTGCCCGGCGCTTCGAGCATGAGACGCTTGAGGATAGGTTTGTTGGTGTCGCTGAGCTCGAGCAGCGTGACGTCGGTGGTGATCCGGAACGCTTTCTCTATGAGCAGGATCAGCGGATACGTGAGCCAGATACCGACAGCGTTGCCGGCAAGGAACGGCAGATTGTCGAAGTAAATCGTCCATCCACCCACCTTGGTAAGCGTAAAAGCCAAAAGCACGATGGCATAGGCAAAGAAAATAAGACCGGGGGTTGTGATGTAGAACTGGCTGCGGTCCTTGACATCACGAACGGAGTAAACACCTATACTGCATGCCGTTATGGTGGCCACTACGAACTCAAAGCTGTTGCCGAACATAAGACCGGCCAACAGTGCAACGAGTGTGGTGGTCATGATTCCGACGCGTGAATCGAAGATGATGGTGAGCAGGATCGGAGCAATGGCAAAGGGTACCAGGTAGGAGGAAAGACCGTCGACCCTGGCCACAAAGGCACCGATGCTGTAGACCAGCGCAATGGTCAGGAACACGAGCAGCAGCATGGGGTTACGGTCGAAGATGGTACGCCGGTAAAGGTAGAGGTAGAGGAAGAAAATCAGGAAAACGGCTATCACAAGAATCGTTTCGCCAGTGTACTTGCTCCAGATCTCTATATCACTTGCCCGCTCCGCACGCGCTTTTGCCAGGCTTTGCAAAAGGACATGACGATCGGGCGTGATGATATCGCCGCGGCGGATTATGGTCTGTCCGGCAGAAACCGCACCCTTTGTAGTTGAAATACGGTCGATACGGTCCTGGATCCTCTGTTCGGTGTCCTCTTCACTGTAGACAAGGTTGGGTTCCACCACCATATTGAACAGTTGCATTGCGGAGCGGACCAGGTCGTCCTCATATTGCCTTTCAAGCCGCATCCTTGCCAGTTCCCTGGCTTCTCTGAGCGTGCGTACCGTTTGCACGGATCCTTCTCTCTCTGTCCGGTCACTGAGGTCCCGGATCGTGATATCCGGAGTGGTGATAATCTCTTTCGATGTGTCGATTATCCCATCGGAAAACAGTTCACGAAGCAGGTTTCTGAGCACATTGTGCAGTTCACCGGCAATGGATCTCCGAGAGGGGTCGCCCGTTGGCGCGTATAGCCGGTCATGGGCATGCACGGAAAGGAGGGCCTCCCAGGCGTTATCATCCAGCTCAATTTGGGATCTGTTACGGCTGCGAATGTAAAAAAGGCTGTCTTCCAGCGCCTGCTGCCGCGACTCAAGCATGCGCGAATCCTGCCAGTCGGCGTATGCTTCAAGCACGGAAGAGAGGTCGGCAAAGAGCGTATCCAGTTCCCGGAGCGTTCTTGTTTCTGCTTCGTGCTGAAGGATAAATATGGGATTCGTGTGCTGGCGGATCTCGCGCTTCTCCGCCTGGATCTCCTCTTCCTGTTTCTGGATGCTGAATGTAAAAGGAGCAGTGAGATCATCGTCACGCCACGGCTCACCAATACTGTAAGCTGTTTCCTGAACTTCTGTTCTTGGATAAAGGCCTATGACGAGAACGAGAAAGCCAAGGCAGATGAGAATCTTGGTGACATTGTTCCGGTTGAAGAAGCCGGGCATTTCGTCCTTTTTCATCTTCTCGGTCGTGAACGGAACGAATGCCTTTTTCTTTCTTTGTAATCCCAGTTTTTCCAGAAAACCCATACGATCGTTGAGAATATGATTTTCAAATATCCGGTACGGTTCAGGAACCGGTCTGATGACGGATTTTTTGCAGGATCAATGACATGGTGTGCGATATAGCTGCTGTTACGAAGAAAATGGAAACACCTATCAAAGTATACCATGGATACGCGATATTTCCCAAAAATATGATGGCCGCCATGGAGGAGACACACACCAGCAGCGCTATGGTGGCGCTGGTCCGGTTTATATTGGTGTAACGTCCCGTAAAAAACGCACCAAGCAGGCCGCCATAGGTAAACCCGGCAATGGCAAGTCCCAGTTCAATGACCGGGTTTTCCGTACTGGTAAACGAAATGGCAAACAGGATGAAGACAAGAGTCCACATAAGTGTGAATCCCCTCGAAATTTTCATTGAGTTTGGCATTTCAGACAGCTTGGGAAAGACATCAAAAAGGGTGGATGAAGAAAGTGCCGATAGCGAGCTGCTAAGCGTACTCATGGCGGCGGCGAAGAGTCCGGCAATCAGCAGTCCGGCGATACCGACAGGTATTTCCTCATTTATGAATTTCAGCAGCACCTCGTCGGCCTGGGTCAGCCCCAGTTCGGCAATGGAGAGGCCGTTGTAGTAACCGTAGATGGCCATCCCGACGAAAAGGAAGAGCACGAACTGTATCAGTACGAGGAATCCGCTTGTAATAATGGCTGTCTGTGCCTTTCGAAGCTCACCGCAGGCGAGCAGGCGCTGTACCATGAGATGATCGACCCCGTGCGATGCCATCGACAGGAACATGCCGCCAAGGACAGCGCCAATGATGTTGTAGGGCTCGGTGAAAACAAAGGAGAGCGATTCGGGCCAGACAATCACACTGAGTTTTCCGGCATCCGCCAGCGTGGGAATGAGCGGATCCACAATGTGCGTCCCGGCAAACCATATCACGAAAGCACCGCCGAATGTGTATACGGCCAGCTGCAGTACATCAATCCAGATAACGGATTTGAGTCCGCCGTAATAGGTGTAGGCCAATGTGAGCGCTGCAATGATGGAGATGGATACGGGATAGTCCAGGCCGGTGATCACTTTGATGGGAATGGCCGCCGCAAAAAGCCGCACACCGTCGGCCAACAGGCGGGTTACCAGGAAGACAATCGAAATAAGCCGCTGGAAGCCGGGACCGAAGCGCTCTTTGAAAAACGTGTAGGCCGTTTTTTGCTCACCCTTGAAATAGGATGGGAGGATGAGCCAGGCGACGACAATCCGGCCGAGAATATATCCGAATACAATCTGAAGGAAAACGAAACTGCCAAGATAGGCGACGGCGGGGATGGAAATCACCGTGAGCATGCTGGTTTCCGTGGCCACCACTGAAAGGGAAACAGCCCACCAGGGAACTTTGCCGTCCGTCTTGAAATAGGAAGTGGAGTCGGTGGGTCGTCCACCCGCCTTGATGCCAATAACAACACAGAGCAACAAATAAAGAATGATAACCAGCAGGTCGATTAGTGTAAGTCCCATGTGTAATGATATCCGGTAAAGGAGGGCGGTGATGTCGAAAAACAGCAGTCAGTCCTGAAATCCAGCAGCTTAGACCGAATTATCATCCGGCTGCTTCCGAAGCGAGAGAGATGGCTTCGGTGGTATCGGAGGCAATGGCAAAGGCATTGTTTAATTGAGATATTTCGAGAAGCTTGTGGATGCGGTCGGGCACATTGCAGAGAACGAGGTTGCGGTCCAGATCGCGGTAAAGCCGTTGGGCCAGCAACAGAGCTCCCAAACCACTTGAATCGGCAAAGGTAACGGCGCCAAGGTCCAGGATAAGGTGGCCGGTATCCCGTGTATTGGCAAGTACGATGAACTGACTTTTCAGTTCGGGTGCCATTTTGCTGTCCAGCCGCTCCGACTTCAACGTCATGATGGAGTAATCTTCTTCGGTCTGAATTTCAAATTTCATCTGTTTATATTTTTCGGATTCAAGCGGTCAGATGGAGCATTCATGGAAATAATCATGCTTCTGTGTGTCCGAAGTATCGGCCATGAATGTTTCATCTGTTTAAATCAATTATGATTCATATTGTCAGAATGAATTCACATGACAGGATGTAATCATCCTCCTGTGTGTCAGCCGGAGGCTGTCATGTTCATAGCGCTTCGCGACCTTCGGTTCATGTGTTTAAAATTTTTGATTTCCAAGGTCACATAGAATACCCATGACGTTTTAATCATGCTCCTGTGTGTCCGGGCTCCAGCCCGGTCATGGGCATTTCATATTAATAATCTCAGAATACGAAACGCACTATGTCATACATGAACAGAAAGGGCTTTCTG
>SL_3KL_010_SEDDRAFT_10003764_pt1 | contig 13761 bp, 13 predicted proteins | sample SodLakKL_010_SED_2_FD_10381 | JGI IMG/M metagenome (IMG submission 10381)
TCGTTGAGCGCATCCTTGCGCAAATAAAGTTGAATTCGACCCTCCTGATCCTGAATATGCATAAAGGATGCTTTCCCCATTTTACGCATACTCATGACACGGCCGGCAACACGATGCCGCTTCGGAGGTGCATCATCGGTGAATTCTTTCTTAATGGATGCAGAATAACCGGTTACCTCGTATTCATATCCATAGGGATTCACACCGCTTTCCTTGAGCGCTTCAAGCTCTTCACGGCGGCGTTTGAGTAATTCGTTTACTTCCTTTTGATAGAGTTTCTTCTCTTCCTGTTGATTTACCTGATGATTATCTGCCATCGATTTCCATATCTGAATTACTGATAAAAAAATTATGTCAACTTAACCAGCGACTTCAATCCTGCCACTTCCTTCTTTGTAAGATGTCTCCATTCACCCCGCTTCATACCCTGACAGGTCAAACCCGCATACGCAACGCGGTCGAGCGCTTTAACGTCATACTCGAGTACTTCAAACATCTTGCGTATCTGGCGGTTACGGCCTTCGTGGAGAACTACCCCCACCTCGGTTCGTTTTGTTTTTTCAATTAGCGTTATCTCTTCTGCCTTTGCCGGTTTTCGATCGATCGTTACACCTCGCAGGAGTTTCATCCGGTCTTTTTCATCAAGCGGTTTATCGAGCCGGACATAATATGCTTTTTCAANCTCGAATCGTGGATGCATTAATCGATGAGCAAGTTCACCGTCATTGGTTATTATGATTGCACCGGTTGAATTACGATCNAGTCTGCCGACNGGGTAATACCTCCCGCGGAGCGACACAACATCCATAACCGTCTTTCTTCCGCGTTCGTCTTTTACGGTTGTAATAGTATCTTTCGGTTTATTCAACAAAACATATGTATATTTTTCCGGTAACCGCACAACTTCACCGTCAACAGCAACGGTATCCGTTTCGGGATCGACGCGTGTTCCGAGTTCGGTAACGACGTTACCGTTAATTTCGACCCGTCCCTGTTCAATAATTTCATCGGCGTTACGGCGTGACGCTACACCACAATGCGATAAAAATTTATTCAGCCGAACATCTTTTTGATTATTTTTACTATCTTGTTTTTCCACTTTTTCCATCCTCGCTCGGGTTGCGCTTGTTCGCCAACCTGTTCGCGCTCTTCATTAATAATTTTTTCAGGTACCGGTTCATCAATAGATTCATCGGTCGTTTCTTCCGCTGCTTCCTCAATCGTTTGTTCCTGTTCTACTTCTTCATCGTCAGAGATATCGTCATCGATTACTTCAACAGTATCCTGCTCATCTGAAATTTCTTCAGGTATTTCTTTCTGTTCTTCTTCCCGGTCATGGTCTTCTGCTTCCATACGGTCTGGTGTATCATCGTCCTCGGGAACCTGTTCCACTTTTTGTTCTTCATCAGGTTTTGCTTCTTCTTTACTATCTTCTTCCGGTTGAGTCTCCGGTTCTGTTCTCGATTCGGGCTCCTGTTCCGGTATTTCTTTCTCTTCAGGTTCGGGTTCTTGCTCAGGTTCCTGCTTTTTTATCGGCCGGTAATCCGGTTTGAGCGGGATAATCTTGGCCGTTGCATTTTCAGAAAGCGGATGCGGTTTACGTTCGCGTTTGTGCCCGATTTCTTCCTCCTCTTCCTGTTTTTTCTTTTCCAGCTCGAGCATACGCTTTTCAACTTCGAGTTCGGTCTCACCGATCAATTCTTCTATTTCCCGCGGCTTCGGAAGTTCTTTGATAGAATTCAATCCAAAGTGGATCAGAAAACGGTTTGTTGTGCCATACAATAACGGCCGCCCGGCCGATTGCTGCCGACCTACAATGCTGATAAGGTCTCTTTCAAGCAGCGACTTCACAATGTAATCTGAGTGTACGCCGCGTATTGTTTCAAGTTCAACTTTTGTGATCGGCTGTTTATATGCGATAATCGCCAGGGTCTCAAGTGCCGCCTGCGTGAGACGTTTTCTTGATTGCTCTTTATGCAGCTTACCGACAAATTTCGATACATCGCTGTTTGTTGCAAAAATATAACCGCCGGCAATTGACTGAATCCGGTACGGTTTACCTTCCTCTTCATATTCACCGTTCAATTCATTGACGAGCACCTGTAATTTTTGCGGTGTTAGACCGGCTGCTTCCGGTGAACCGTTGGACGATTCACCTTCCACCAGATCACGAATCTGCTTTGGTGTCAGCGGCTCATCCGCTGCAAAGATCAGTCCTTCCACTATATTTTTTAGTGATGTATTCGTTTTGTTATCCATACGCTCAAAACTTACGACGCCTTCTTGAGGATTATGAAATCTTCGTAGGGTTTTGTTTGTTCACAGGATATTTGATTAGCCCGAACCATCTCAAGAATGGCAATAAACGTTACAACTATTTCGATTCGCCGCATATTTGAAATGAGCCGGTGAAAATCAAGTTTCCCCTCTTCATCCAGCCGGCCGTGTATTAAATTCATTTGCTCTTCAACCGTAACCGGAACTTTTTCAATATCGTGATGCCTGATCCTCGGCATTTTATCGATAGCGTGTTTAAAAGCAGAAATCAAATCGAAGAGGGTGACGTTTTTCATTATATATTCTTCGTCTTCTTCTTCGATTTCGCGCTCATCGTACTTAAAGTTTGTCCGGTTATAATGTTTCGTCTGCCGTAATTCCAGACGGGCGAGCTTGTACGACATTTCCTTATAGCGTTTATATTCAAGGAGTCGCCTGACAAGCTCAGCACGCGGATCCTCTTCCTCTTCCTCACCTTCTTCATCACGCGGCAGTAACATACGTGCTTTAATCTGCATCAGGGTTGTTGCCATGACAATGAACTCACCCGCAACATCCAGATCAAGCATCTTCATAATTTGTAGGTACTCCAGAAATTCCTTTGTAATACGGGAAATCGGGATATCGTAGATATCGAGCTCATCCCGTTTCACGAAAAACAAAAGCAGATCGAATGGTCCCTCAAAGTCCTGGAGTTTTATTTTATACATAGTTTCGTATTACTCACCGATAATTCCCATGTTCATCGCTTTGTGCACATCGTGCATAGTATCCTGCGCCTTCGTTCGCGCTTTGTTTTCGCCTTCGTGCAATATATCTTTTACTTCAGAAATATTGTTTTCATAATGCGAACGTTTCTCGCGCATCGGTGCAAGTCCCTCAATGATTTTTTCCGCACATCTCGATTTACAATCCACACAACCGAGCGAACCCGATTCACATCCTGTGCGTACTTCGGGCACTTCTTCGGTATTGAATTTATTATGATAGGTAAATACAAGACATATATCCGGTCGTCCCGGATCGTTTCTTCTTACTTTCTGCGGATCGGTTACCGCAGTACGCATTTTCTTCTTAATCTCGTCCGGTGAATCGGCTAACAGGATAGTATTACCGACAGACTTGCTCATACGTTTTCCATCGAGGCCCGGCAGCCTGGCAAACTCTGTCAACCGACCTTCCGGTTCGGGGAACACATTTCCGTATAATGTATTGAACCTCCGGGCAAGCTCCCTGGTAATTTCAATGTGCGGCATCTGATCTTCACCGACCGGGACAACCTCTCCTTTATACAATAATATATCGGCTGCCTGGAGTACCGGATATCCAAGATGCCCGTACGCAATGGTCTCGAGTTTAAGATCCCGGACCTGATCTTTTAACGTCGGATTCCGCTCAAGCCGTGATGTTGTTATGAGCATTGACAATATCAGGTGTAACTCTGTATGTTCTTTAATTTGCGATTGTCTGAACATCGGACTCACTTCAGGATCTATTCCCGCAGCAAGCCAATCGATCACCATGTCAATGGTGTAATCGGTAATATAGGAAGAATCCGGGTTCGTGGTTAATGCGTGATAATCAGCAACAAGATGATAATTTTGAAATTCCGTTTGGAGCTGTACCCAATTTTCAAGAGCACCGACAAGGTGTCCGAGATGTAGTTTTCCGGTGGGGCGCATGCCGGAGAGGATAATCCGTTTCGATTGCATCGCTTGAGTTGTCATAATGTCCTGCGATAATGAAAGAATCTGTGTACGGCTTTGTCTTTACATATAGAGATACGGTTTCCATCTATCATCCACCTTTCCGACAAAGTGCCGGATAAACGTCACGTGATTCGGACGAACCGGTCGACTCCGGAGCTGCATGTTCGATTCTTCGGGAGTTCGGTCACCTTTTTTGTTATTGCATTTAACGCATGCCGTCACAAGATTTTCCCACGTATCTTGTCCGCCGCGTGCTTTCGGGATAACGTGATCCACGGTCAATGGCACTCCATTCTTTCCGCAATACTGACACGCATTCCGGTCTCGCCGGATAATGTTTTTCCGTGAAAGGATTATTTTCTTTATCGGAACACGTACGTACAACGACAACCGTACAATACTTGGAAACGGCATTGATGTCGATACCGAGCGAACGACTTTTGAATCATGTGATTCGATGAGTTCAGCCTTACCCAGAAAGAGCAAAATGACTGCTTTCTTCACCGTGCAGATGCTCATTGGTTGATAATCGTGATTTAAAATGAGCACCTTGCCGTTCAACTTCCCATTTACACGTTGTTTGCTATCTGGTCTATTGAAGACAAATCTCCTCCTCTAAATAAGTGAAAAAGACCGGGTCTCGTTGTTCAAAGACAAAACACCTTTAAATATAGAAATATAGCATAAATTGGCGGTTTTGTCAATAAAACCACATAATCATATGTAAATTTGTTTTATAGTGTCTAATTTCAACCTGAATGAGAACCGGCGCTCCCAACTTCTTTTGTTTGATACCGCTCCCTGATTTCTTCAATAGAATCTCCACCGAATTTCTCAAGGAACGCATTTGCGAGCACCGGTGTGACAACCGCCTCGCCGATCACCGAACAGGCCGGAACTGCACAAAAATCCGACCGCTCACGCCGGGCTTCAACGGCATTGCCACTTTTAATATCGACCGTCTTCAGCGGCTGCATCAAGGTAGCTATTGGTTTCATAAATCCGCGTATTATAAGGTTCTCACCCACAGTTATACCGCCTTCGGTACCTCCGGCCCGGTTCGTTTTTCGCCTGACCTTTCCATCCTCACCCGGATACATTTCATCATGCACTTGCGAGCCCGGTTTTGAGGAATTTTCAATTCCGTCACCAATTTCCACGGCTTTCACAGCCGGAATCGACATTATAGCCTGTGAAATCTGCGCTTCGATTTTGCGGTCGTAATGAACGTGGCTTCCCAGCCCGGCTGGAGCCCCGGTCACCAGCACTTCAAATACTCCGCCGAGTGTATCCCCTTCTTTTTTTACTTTTTTAATTGCATTAATTGCACGTTCGCTCACTGCTTCCGACAGTATCCGCACCTCCGATTTATCTGCTTCCTCTGTAACTTTATATGCACCGCAGCTTGCACGTGTCCATTCCTGTATTTTTCGGTCAATTTCATCTCTCGTATCGTATTGTGCGGAACCGATTCGAAGTACATGGCTGCCGATAAAAATCCCCATATCTTCTAAAAACTTTCTGACAATCGTACATAAAGCGACCCGCATAGCTGTTTCGCGTGCACTTGCACGTTCGATTGAATCCCGGACATCATCATACCGATATTTCATCGAGGCACTGTAATCTGCATGCCCCGGTCTGACAACCCCGATGTGTTCAACAGTATCCGGCCTGTCTCCCTCGGCCGCCATTATCCCGCGCCAGTTTTTCCAGTCTCTGTTTTCTATCATTAAGGCAATCGGGCTGCCGGTAGTCGTTCCGAAGCGAACGCCCGAGAGTATCTTCACCTCGTCTTTTTCGATCTTCATTCTTCCGCCCCGCCCGTATCCCTGCTGCCGACGCTTCAATTGATGATTAATATATGATGCATCAATCTCCATACCCGCCGGCATTCCCTCGAGGATACCGACAAGTGCCTGGCCGTGAGATTCACCGGCTGTAAGAAATCTGATCACGTTAACTCCGTAATATATAAAAACGTCCCGCCCGGAATTTCAAGTCCGAGCGAGACGTTTGTATGACTTTAATGATGTATTAATGGTTCGTTAGCATACTTTAACTTGGATCTGATGGAATACTGAGCGCTACAAAACGATAGTTACCATCCTGCCCTTTCACCCGTATCATCAATGCATCGCCTGCTTGTTTTCCATCTACTATTGATTTGAATTCTTCAATATCATTTACCGGTCTGCGGTCTGCCTCAACGATAATATCACCCGGCATAATATTTCGTTCGTGAGCAACACTGTACCGCACGACATCGTCAATTAAGATCCCCGATGCTACATCGCGTTCCTGTTTTGTATCTGCATCAAGCGGTCGTAAGGTAATACCGATATCATCCATAGACACCGTTTCGGGCTCAGCAGGTTCCGGAGCAGGTTGCTCACGGTTTGAGCGCTCCTCTGCAATCGGTTCATCCTCACCGAGTGTTCTCAAGGTAACTTCAATATCTATTTCATCGCCGTTGCGAAGTATTTTGAGTGTAACATCGGTATCGGGTTGACGACGGGCTATCTCCATCTGCAGTTCATTCGGACGATTGACTTCTTTCTCGTCCACCTTCAGGATAACATCGCCTGCTTGAATACCGGCCAGTTCTGCCGGACCGCCGTCAATGAGACCCTGCACCAGTACACCTGACACTCTATCCATACCGAGCGCCCGGGCAGTTGTCTCGTCGATTTCATCAATCTGTACGCCAAGATATGCCCTGCGTACATATCCGTGATGAATAATATCTTCAACGACGACACGAGCGAGATTAACGGGGATAGCAAAACCATATCCTTCAAACCGTGCGCTTCGCGTTGCAATAGCGACATTGATTCCGATAACTTCGCCACGCAAGTTTACCAGCGGGCCGCCGCTGTTACCGGGATTAATGGCAGCGTCGGTCTGGATGAAATTCTCTATACCATACTCACGACCGATAACATTCAAACCGCCCCGACCGAGTGCACTGACAATACCATGCGTCACGGTTGAGGTAAGCTGTAAGGGGTTACCAACGGCAAGCACCCACTCACCGACACGCAACCCATCAGAATCACCGAAGTCTGCAGCAGGGAGATCGTCCGCATCGATTTTCAAAACGGCAAGGTCGGTATTTTCATCTGAACCGACAATCTTCGCCGAATACTCACGTCGATCGCTGAGCATTACTTTAATGCCGTCATCATCCGCACCAGCGACAACGTGATTATTCGTGATAATATAGCCGTCGGATGTTGCGATGACTCCTGAACCGGAACCTTGTTGCGGCCGCCTTCTTCGCTCATCTTCCGGCGGATCAAAATCGGGTCCGAAGAAGCGATGGAAATCTTCAAACCATCTCGGCACCCGTCCGGATTCTCTTGTGGATGTCACGGTTATATTAACTACGGTTGGTACTACTCGTTCGGCTGCATGAATGAACGCATCGCTTACTGCATGCGGATCCATTTCGGGATTGTTATCACTCCTGTCCTGTACGCCGATAACAACATTCGGATTTGTCAGTGCATACCCGTCATCCATCGAGCCAAAGTTCGAAACGAGAATGACACCGAAAACAATTCCCAAACCTAATAACAGTACCGCGGCTATCACGGCCTTTGCATTCATATGCCCCTCCTTTTACAAGATACAATGTGTCTTACTAATTCTAAAATAGTGTGTCTTTTAAACAATAGCAACTTTTATTTTATTAATCCGGGCGTATAGATTCAAACATCTGTTTCGCCCGCAGGGTTCGTATCTCGGGCTGGTGATGTTCAATATAGCGGGATATGATCCTGTCAAGATCGCCTTGTATTTCGCGATTCCAGAACATAGCCGCTGCCTTTTTGACGTACAGACGGCTTAATTGTTCCCACAATTTCACCGCTCCCAAATCTGTACTCATACCGGTATCAAGGACAGGAATACATTTCTCACATTGAAATGTGCCGCGGTCTATCTCAAACAACACACGCCGGATTCCGCGTTCTTCCAACTCATTGATCGGTTTTTTACAGGAGGAGCAGCTTTCGATTGATGGCTGGAAACCAAGCAATCTTATTATCTGGGTCTCAAAATAGTAAAACAGTAATAGAGACGATTTAGTTGCATGTTCTATCTCCTCCAATACTTCAATGATCAGGTTGAAGAGAGCATCATTCTGCTCTGCATACCGGGTGGCCATATAGGTAAGTTCGAGAATAGAAAGGGATAAAAATAGTTTCTCAAAGTCTTGTTGAATTTTCGGGAAAGATGAGATCAGTTCCGCATCGGTTAGAAGTTGAAGCTCCCGTGTATCTTTTTTATATATCACGGCGTTTATATGTGCCAGCGGTTCAAGCGATGCACCAAATTTATTCTTTGCCCGGCGTGCGCCTTTCACTATAACACCGATAGCTCCGTATTCACGGGAATAGAGCGTTACGATCTTGCTGCTCTCAAGGTAATTCATCGAGCGAAGCACAATTGCTTCAATTTTATGGATCATACCGTTGTTCCGGTATCGAATATCTTCTTTAAATTTTTCTCATACGGTGCCTTCACGACACCCGTCTCGGTTATTATTGCCGTAATAAGGTGATTCGGCGTTACATCGAAAGCCGGTGAATATACGTCTATAGTATCAGGAGCTATTTGCATACCGAACGGATGCGTCACTTCCTTCGCATCACGTTCTTCTATCGGAATAGCAGTACCATCGGGACATTCGATATCAACAGTACTTGAAGGTGCGGCAACATAAAACGGAATACCGTGATGTTTTGCAAGAACAGCGAGACCGTATGTCCCGATCTTGTTGGCAGTATCACCGTTTGCTGCGATCCGGTCTGCACCGGTTACCACCGCATGTGCCTTACCCTGTTGCATAACAAATGCAGCGGTATTATCGGTAATGAGTGTTGCATCGATGCCCCGTGCCTGGAGTTCGAACATGGTCAGACGCGCACCCTGTAACAATGGCCGTGTTTCATCTGCATAGACACGTAATTGCTTACCTTGTTCTATAGCCGTTATAATTACACTCTGAGCGGTACCATGATCACCTGTCGCAAGTGCACCGGTATTGCAATGAGTGATCACACCGCCGCTATCCGGAAGCAGACCGGCACCGTTGATGCCGATCTGCCTGCACATCCGTATATCTTCCTCACGAATGAGTTCGGCTTCCGTGAGTAGTATTTCGGGAACCGATGTATCATCTTCACTTTCGCGTGCACGTTTCAACAAACGTTGAATCGACCATCGAAGATTTACCGCAGTGGGACGGGCTGCTTCGATTTCGTGTGCAATCTTTTCCAGTTCTTCCATATAACGGGAACGATCGGATGTCTTTATTTCCGCAGATGCAAACGCAAGAGCAAATGCAGCCGCTATTCCGATCGCCGGTGCACCGCGAACAGCAAGCCGTTTTATTGCACCGATGATCTCACGGTAATCATCGGTGCGTATATACTCGAGCTGTTGCGGTAATTTGGTTTGATCGAGCAGTTTGAATTCTTTGCCGTCCCACTCTATTGCACGCATTACTATTAATCCGGTAAACTGAATTGAGACAGTTCGTGAATTGTTTTAAAACGATCATCAATCACATTACTATTGAGTGTTTTAATTGCGTCGACACTGAACTTTTCTATGCAGAACGATGCCATCACATTGCCGTAAACAACCGCGCGTTTCAGGTTCTCAAACGAATGATCGCGCGATTTGGCAATCCATCCGAGAAATCCGCCGGCAAAAGCATCGCCGGCACCGGTCGGATCGTATACCGATTTCATAGGAAATGCAGGTGCGGTGAACATATCATCCTTTGTCATCAGCAGTGCTCCATGCGCACCTTTTTTAATTATAACCACCGGCGGTCCCATATCGATAATCTTCGATCCCGCTTTCACCAAATTCTTTGTTTCTGCAAGCATCTGCGCTTCGGAATCACTGAGGACGAAGACATCGAGACGCTTGATAGTCTTAAGCAAATCATCTTTCATACCTTCGATCCAGAAATTCATGGTATCGCCGAGAACCATCCGGGGATCCCTGATCTGATCGAGGACTCTTAATTGTAAACTGGGAAGGATATTACCAAGGCAAACATAATCGCTTTGCTTATATGCATCCGGAATAATGGGATCGAATGTTTCGAATGCATTCAATTCGGTGAATGTGGTTTCCCGGCCGGCAAGATGTTCATCGTATTTTCCTCCCCAGCGAAACGTCTTCTCACCTTCACGGATTTGTAATCCCGTTGTATCGATATTACTCTCTTTTAAAAATTCCAAATATTTATCCGGAAAATCATTACCAACAATACCGACCAATCGAACCGGTTCAACAAAATATCGTGCACACGATGCAATATAGGTCGCTGAACCACCGAGGATTTCTTGACCTTTTCCATAGGGTGTCTCAACGGTATCAAGTGCGATCGAACCTACTACAAGTAAGCTCACGGTAAGTCTCCTTCCTATTACAATTCAACGTACGTTATGATTTATCATTATTCGGCACCTCATCCTTCACAATTACTTTATCGGTTATTTCAAGCAGGCGCCCTGCTTCTTTCTCCGCTGAAATATAATTGTGTACAATCCTAAGTCCTTCCTTTTGAGCAGGCCATACAAGCAATTCACTCGCTTCCTCGAATGAACACCACCGCCAGGTTATGTGCTCATCAGACAATTCCGGCGCACCGTTGTCATTAACTTCCGCTGCAAAAACCGGCGATAGATTTACGGTATCATATCCGCCATCGTAAAATATACTGACGTGCGGTACCGTATAAAAACGTTTCGGGTTTAACCCCGTTTCCTCGCGAAGTTCACGAAATGCAGCCTCATATGCCTTCTCATTGTCGTGAATGCCGCCGGTAACTAATTGCCAGATACCGGGATATATATCCTCATTATCGGCGCGCTTTAACAACAGATATTGTGGATTGGCTGTATTTTTCGTAAAAACACACACTTCAACAATTTTACATTTTATTTCGGTCATAATTATCCGTCTTGAAGAAATTTACTTACAACAAAAAGCGGACAGCCACAAATCCTGCGATGAGAAGAACCATAAAGGCAATAGCGAATATATCAAAATATTTATCAATATACACTTTTATCTGAGGACCAAGAAAATAGAAAAATGTTGCAACAAGGAAAAACCGCAACGACCGCCCGATCAACGAGGCGATTGCCAGCGTGCTGAGCGGAATTGTCAGATTAAATCCCGCAGCTATGGTAAATACTTTAAACGGAATCGGTGTGAATCCGGCAAAGACAATTGCCAGAAAACCATGTTCCCGGTATTTTATGAGTACCGTTTCAAAATGATCCATCGCACCGTAAAATTCAAGAATTCTCGAACCGATTAATTCAAAAAATGCATAACCGATATAATATCCTAAAAACGCTCCGCTTACCGACCCCGCCGCACATACTAATGCAAAGAGATATGATCGCTTCGGATACATAACTGCAAGTGCGAGCAATAACGCATCGGGTGGTATGGGAAAGAACGATGCTTCGACAAATGCAATAATAAATAATGCCCATAATGCATACGGTTTTGCCGCAAAGGATTCAACCCACTCCTTCAGGTGCCGCAAACCGCCGACCATTTTTCTCAACGAATACTAAACCTTTCAAGTTTGTTGCAAACAAAACATAGTAATATAGGCAATTTTGATACATATCTCAAATGCAGGAAGGAAGAAAACACAAATCCCCGCCTCGGGCGGGGATTTGAAAATAGGTGTGATCAGCTTGCAGTAATCATCGTGACAATCGATATTGTATTGGAATTGTCACACGAACACCAACCGGTTCATCGTCTTTCATACCGGGTATAAATTCGATCTGCCGCACGGCTTCTACAGCAGCAAAGTCAAGGTCATCCCGTACTCCCTCTATTACTTCGGTATGTGCAACCTTTCCGTCGGTATCGACATATACAAACAGAAAGACTGTTCCCTCAATCTCATCGTCTTTTGCAGTCTCCGGATATTTTATTTTATCGGATAGAGCTTCTAATCCGCCGAGTATTTCAGGCATTTCATCCACCTCTTCCTTAAAATTATCGGTTACAAATTCTTCAAGATTAAGATCGGGCTCCATCATGCTGTCGGTTGCGGAATCCCGGTCGCATGCAATTAAAACGGCGAGTGAAATAATGAAAGACACGAAAACGATCTTACTAAATTTCATAACACACCTCCTGTTGTTTGGTAAGGATTGCGAGTTACTTTTTCATAAACGATACTCTGATTGGCATCGATTTCTCTTCTGTTGCAGCACGGTATTTTTCTTTTTCATAAAATGGATACTGTAAGACAGCTTCCACCACCGCCTCATCATATCCCCGGCCGAGACTTTTAACAAGCCGTATTCCGGTGACGTAGTATCGCTTCATAGTACACTTCCCGTAATTGATGTTTAAAAAAGGTATTGGTGAAATATTTTTTGATACCATCAATCAAGCACAGGTGTAATTACTCCTGAAACAATCCCGTCAATGTTTTTTTAAGTTCTTCACCGTGCAACCCCTGTCTTTGCAAAACGTTCCCATCCTTGTCAATTAAAAACGGATTGGGCCAGAACCGGATATTGTAAAGCTTGTGGATTGAAGTTTCACTATCATCAAGGACCTGCATCCACTCCATCCCTCTTTCGTTCGTATATTCGGCAAGTTTTTGTTCATCCCAATTATTGACTGCAGCATCGTTACTTATGCTGATCATCACTAAATCTTGTTTGCGGAACGATTCATACACATCAACAAGATTTGGAATTTCCTGCACACACGGTCCGCACCAGCTTCCCCAGAATTCAAGGAGCACATACTGACCGCGAAAATCAGAGAGGTGGTGTTTCTCACCGGTGACGGTCTCGAATTCGAAATCAGGTGCAGGTTCACCGACAAATTCTGCAATCATTTCCATAAATCGTTTCCTGCTCTCCTCTGCAAGCTCTTCCCGTTCTTCGGGAGTTAATAGCATATGCTTTGCAAAGGATTCATATTGCGGTAGTCGTTGATGTCTTTGATCCGGAGGAATAGCTTCGATCGTTTGCAGGATGGTGGTATTCACTCGCTCTCTCAGTTCGGTGACCGCCGGCGTATCATACTCTTCACGGAGGGAAAGCTGAATTATCCGGTTGATATCGGAAAGACTTTGTACCTTGTAATTTAAAACCGTATCACCGAACTCATTATGGAGTTCCGAATAGTGATCTTCGGATTCATTGACCAACGCCATAAGCGTATCGGGAGAAACCGTATCGAAGAAACGAAACCGCCAGTATACGACGTGCGCGATAAAATGATCGGGATAGTCGGTGATCTCATTTCGAATCTCTTCAATAAGATCGGCGTGGTCTTTATCGGCCATGATCAGAAAATCAATGTTCCGGAATCTTGCCCCCTTCACAGGTTTTCCATCTTCACCGTACACATAAGAGACATATGTTTTGCGTTCGTTGTAATCGTGTCTCACACCATCGGTGAAGTAGTATGAAATGAGCGATGCATCGGCAGGGATCGGGATATCCGCCACCCAGAGGTTTCCCTCTCTGACCATCGCCATCTCGTATGTCCTGCCCTCATCCGGATTAAGTACATTCTGGAACATATCCTCCTGTACTCCCTCACCGCTCAACCTTTGCACAACCGTTGTGCCCCAGTAGTCGAAGGCATACACGACGCGGATTTGATCAGCATCTGTGAGAATTCCGGTGCGTTCGGGATCGTATTGTAATACATAGGTCTTGCCGGCAACCGGTTTATCAGTTGCAGATGCGGA
>SL_3KL_010_SEDDRAFT_10003765_pt1 | contig 13761 bp, 12 predicted proteins | sample SodLakKL_010_SED_2_FD_10381 | JGI IMG/M metagenome (IMG submission 10381)
GCGTTGGGCTTCATTGTGTTCATGGCAGGAAACCAGGCGCGACACAATCTTGTGGTGCTTTAAAAATTTACCCGTATGCCGGGTATCCTCGGCTGCTATCAGATGGACATCCCCCAAAACCCGCAAAGCCCTGAGAGTTATATCTTCCATATTTCCAATGGGAGTAGCAACGACAAAAAGCTTTCCGCAAGACTGCTTGCGAGTAGAAATGGAATCGGACTGGTTCATACAGAGTGAAAATGTTTCAATCAGCGAGATGTTTCAGATCATTTTGAGCCTCCCTGGCAAATGAACTGTTAGGGGCAATGCTGATGACCTGTTGATAAGCATTTTTTGCTTTTTCTATCTCTCCGGCAATCAGATAACTTTTCGCCAGATCCATGTAAGCGGGAACAAAGGAAGGATCGGTTGAAACCGCTTCATTGAACATCTCCTGTGCTTTTTCAAGCTCTCCCGTTTTCATGTATGTCCGGCCCAGCCCCCTGAGTGCAATTACAAACCCGGGTTGAAATGTCAGGGCTTCAAGATAATATTTTTCTGCCTGTTCATACTCACCTTTGTTAAAGTAAGCAAAACCCATGTTGGTGAGGGGAAAATGAGGTGTACCATAAAGAAGATCCGTGGAAAGTAACTTGAACTGCTCAATGGCATCATCCCAGCGATTCAATCTAAGGTAGGCAATTCCCAGATTGTTGACCGCGGGAGATAAATCGGGTTGAAGCTCCAATGCTTTTTTCAGGTGCTTGACCGCCAGGTCAGGTCTTGCCTTGGCCATGTAGGCCAGGCCCAGGGAATTGTGAATCATGGGGTCATCCGGATTTTTTCGCTCGGCTTCCAAAAGCTCTCTGAGAGCTGCAGTATAACTGCCCTGACTCAAATATGCTTCGCCCAGGATTTTAGATGCTTCAGCCTGCTGTCTCAATATGTGGTTGTCCGGGGCACAGGCCGTTGCAAAAAACATGAAACAAATGACTCCTAAAAAAACGATGTTGGACAAGTACTTATCTTTCATTTTTGATTTGATTCCAATTTACACTTTTTTAAGTTCCAGAATATCGGCAATTTCCTGTGCAACACGATTGACAAACTCTTGAAATTCCTCACCGGTGAGAGGTTTACCGGACTCCGGTATTTTTTTCAGGTCCCGAGGTTTTATCAGTACAGGAAGATTGATAAGGTCATCATTATAGGAGATTTCATAAACCTCGGGGAAAGTCCGTGAAAAATACATATCCTGAAATCCTGCAAATTTCAGAGCGTGAGCGGTAGAATCAAGAATTGCGACATCGTCGGAATCAACAATTCCGGATTTTTTGGCGACTATGATTCCGGCAAGGCATTCTCCACCGTGCGGACAAGATATATGGCCGTTTCTATTCGCAGTCAGTTCCCAATCCATGATTTGCTTTTCCGTAACCTGAACCACAAAAACACTCTCATGACCCGCGGTTTGATTGTAATGATTAGCCAGTTGGATAACACGGGGCATGGATACGGGATTGCCGATCATAGCGGCCTGAGCCACGCTGGGCTTAACGGTTACCGGTAAAAATTTTCTTTTGGAAACATCCGGCTCCAGGTAATATTTATACACCGGGTTGGCATGCTCGGATTGAACCCCGATAATTTTAGGAAGCACATTGATAATGCCAATGTCAAGGAATTTTAAAAACCCATTCATGATGGCAGAAATATTACCGGCGTTTCCAATGGGAACCACCACCACTTTTTTGGAAAGGTCATATTCGAAATCCTGTGCAATTTCATACGAATAAGATTCCTGCCCAAGAATGCGCCATGCGTTTTTTGAATTAAGAAGGGCCACGTTATAGCGGTCAGATAGTGATTCTACAACTTTCATACAATCATCGAAGACACCGGGTATTTCAAATACCCTGGCACCGCTTCCCAATGGCTGAGACAATTGCTGGGCAGTTACTTTCTTATGAGGAAGCAACACAGCGGATTTCACATGGGGTTTTAAGTACGCACTATAAAGAGCAGCGGCAGCGGAAGTATCGCCTGTGGAAGCACAGATGGCCAAAACATCATTGATTTGGCCCTTTTTAACTAAATGGTTGATATAGCTCAATGCACTGGCCATTCCCCGATCTTTAAAAGAAGCGCTCGGGTTTTGCCCGTCATTTTTAAAAAAGAACCTCAATCCCGCCTTTTCCTGCATCAAAGCGTTGGCCTCTATCATGGGTGTATGGGCTTCACCCAGATAAATAATGTCATCCAGTGGAATGGCTGACCCGATGAACTCGTGATATCTGTAAATGCCTTTCAGAGCAGAAATGTTGATCATTTTCCGGTAATCAAAGATTTGACGCCACATTTTACCGGGATTTTTTTTCAGCCTGTCGAATTTTTTATCATAAATTAACAAAATTTTTCCGCATTCAGGGCAAGTATAAAGCAATTTTTCTATGCCCTGTTCCAACCCGCAGCCCAAACACCGGTATAATAATTGTCCTTCGACCTTAGGTAAAATGTGGTCTCTTACATTTTCGGGAAAATCATCTATTTTCATCTTGTATTTTTTCAATACCACCCATATAGGCTTTCAGCACTTCAGGGATCTTGACAGAGCCGTCAGCCAGTTGGTAATTTTCCAGGATTGCCGCCACTGTCCGACCGACAGCAAGCCCCGAACCATTTAAGGTATGCACCAGTTCTGTGCCCTTTTTCCCCTTGCGCCTGAAACGGATGTTGCCGCGCCGGGCCTGAAAATCTTCGAAATTACTGCAGGAAGAAATTTCCCGGTATACTCCCTGTGCGGGCATCCATACTTCAAGGTCATATGTTTTAGCGGCGGAAAACCCAAGATCCCCCGTGCAAAGCGAAATCACCCGGTAGGGCAGTTCAAGTTCCCTGAGCACAGTTTCAGCGTTCATGGTCAGGGTTTCCAACTCCTCATAAGAAGTTTCAGGCCTGGAAAATTTCACCAGTTCAACTTTGTTGAATTGATGCTGCCGTATCAGTCCCCGGGTATCTTTACCATGAGAACCGGCCTCGGACCGGAAACAAGGCGTAAACGCCACATAATAGACAGGAAGAACATCCTCATCCAAAATTTCATTCTGGTGAATATTGGTCACCGGTACCTCGGCGGTAGGAATCAAAAAAAAGTCCCATCCTTCCAATTTAAACAAGTCTTCCTCAAACTTCGGCAATTGGCCGGTGTTGGTGATGGTTCCACGATTAACAATGAATGGCGGAAGCACTTCTGTATATCCATGGCGTATGGTATGCAAATCAAGCATGAAGTTAATCAACGCCCGTTCAAGTCTGGCCCCGGCACCAAAATAAAGTGGAAACCTCGCACCGGCTATTCGTGCAGCTCGCTCAAAATCAAGTATCTTAAGGCTTCCTCCGATATCCCAGTGCGCTTTAATTTCGAAATCAAAACGGGGAGGTTCCCCGACAACCCGAACAACCTGGTTGTCTTTTTCATCTTTACCTACAGGTGTGGAAGAATGAGGAATATTTGGAATCCTTATTAAAAAGCTGCTTAATGTCTCATCAAGTTTTGCCAGATTTTTTTCTAGACCTTTGATGCTCTCTCCCACTTCACGCATCTCTTTGACAAGATCATCGGTATTCTTCCCCGCTTTTTTCATCTCGGCAATCTGCTGGCTGACCTGATTGCGACGATACCTTAACGCCTCGACTTGTGCGAGAATTTCACGGCGCTCCGCATCGCATTGTTGAAAAACGTCCAAATCCGCAGTGGTGTTTCTATTTTTCAGAGCCTCTTCAATTAATGATAAATTTTGCCTAACAAACTTGATTTCCAGCATAATAATACCTATAATACCCAATTAACCTTACTTTTTTGCATTAGGGTATAAACAAAAGCTAGCCGTTTTTATTTTTAAGGGCGTTAATTGAAATAATTAAGGATCTTGCCAAGGCTAATGGCTTTTAACATGATCATAAGGCCGCGTCAATAATTAATGACCGTTGACAATGGGATATTGAAAAGCAAAATTACAGGAACCTTATTAGGGGGGAAATAATTATGGACGAGATTTTCATTAAAAAACAGGAAATTCGTCAAGGGGTAGCAAACACCCTTGAAGCTCTCTCCGGAGAACAAAGGGCTGAAAAGACCAGAGGGATAGAAAACCGGGTTTTTGAATTTGCGAATTTTCTTGAAGCAAAGATCGTCCTTCTCTACATAGCAACAAAATACGAGGTTCGTACGGAAGGCATTTTCCGAAGATGCCGGGACTATAACAAAATTGTGGTACTTCCAGCCTTTGAATCCTCTAGGCGCAAAGTGAAGCTCTACAAAGTTGACAACCCTTTCGAAGATACGATCCTCGGCCCCAGGCAAGTTCCGGAACCCAACCCCGAAAAATGCAAAGCGGTTCCAATGGACTGCCTTGATATCGCTCTTATTCCGGCGGTGGCTTTGGATGAAAAAGGAGGCAGAATCGGCACCGGTGAGGGTTATTATGACCGGCTCATTCCGAAACTTCCCGCTACCACCAGAAAAGTGGCCCTTGCATTTGAGGAGCAAATCCTTCCCCAAATTCCAATGGAATCTCACGATAAACATGTTGACATCATTATCACGCAAAAACGAATTATTTATAAAATATAGAGGAACAAATGTTTCAGGAGGATTTAAAATACAAGCGCCTTCGGGAACACATGGTCAAAGAGCATATTGAGAAGCGGGGGATAAAAGATCCCAGGGTTCTCGAAGCCTTTCGTAAGGTGCCCCGGCATGTGTTTGTCAGTGAGGCGCTGATGGACCAGGCTTACAGTGATTTTCCTCTCCCCATAGGAGAACAGCAGACTATTTCACAACCTTTCATCGTTGCTGAAATGACCCAGGCACTTGTACTTAAGGAAAACGACAGGGTGCTTGAAATAGGGACCGGCTCGGGATATCAGGCCGTAATACTAGCTGAAATCGCATATAAGGTGTTCACCATTGAAAGAATTCATAAACTTTTGATGCGCGCACGTAAAATTTTTGTGGAACTGGGATATCACAACATTGTCTCAAAACTTTCCGACGGAACCCTGGGGTGGCAAGATAAGAGTCCTTTTGATGCCATTTTAGTAACCGCAGGAGCACCCGAAATTCCTTATCCTTTGATCAACCAGCTGGCCATGGGCGGAAGAATGGTCATACCTGTGGGAGACCGCCATAGCCAGGAGCTGATTAAAATATACCGTGATGAAAGAGGAATTCGCCAAACCTCTCTTGGGGGCTGCCGTTTTGTCAAATTGGTGGGGGAGTACGGATGGCGTGACTAGCCGCATCTGGAATAGCCGCATGAATGGCAGATAAGGCACCCTTCCTCATGGGCCAGCGGCCCGCTGCATTTTGGGCATACTCCCATTGCAGACTGCTTTTCTATAAAATTTGAACCCACTACATTTTTCAACACCTGTGCAATGGCATCATGGCATGAGTGAACCATTTTACCGTTCTCCCAGGCCGGAGACGGACAGCGGATTCCAATAAGCTGCTTAATGACGGAATCTACGGTAACACCTGAACGAAGCGCCAATGAAATCAGTCTCCCAACGGATTCAATTTGGGAAGATGCACATCCGCCGGTTTTTCCCATCTTTCCAAACACCTCGCAAATACCGCTGTCATCGGAATTGATTGTTACGTAAAGATTGCCGCATCCGGTTTTAATCCGTTCAGTAAAACCGGAAGTGCGCTTAGGCCTCGGGCGGGGAATAATTTTTTCGGTTTTTGATTTTTCATTTCCCACGCACAAAACCTGATCCATCCGACTTCCATCACGGTATATGGTCAATCCCTTACAACCGCTTTTATCAGCCAGCAAAAATGCTTTTCTCACATCTTCGACAGTGGCCGAAGAAGAAAAATTAATGGTCTTTGAAACCGCGTTATCGGTAAATTTCTGAAAAGCCGCCTGTATTTTAATGTGCCATTCGGGCTTAATATCATGGGTGGTTTTAAAAAGCCTTCTAACTTCCTCAGGGATCGCGGTAAAATTCTTTATGGAGCCTTTTGCAGCAATTTCACCCTTTAGTGTATCGCTGTAAAAATTCTGTTTATGGGCCATTTCAAGAAAAATCGGATGCATTTCAAAAAGAGTTTGACCGTTCAAAATTCGCCGGACATGAGCAACTGCAAACAAGGGTTCAATTCCGCCGGATGTCCCCGCAATGATACTGATGCTACCCGTAGGTGCAATGGTCGTGGTGGTCGCATTTCTCATATATGGCGTTGAAGGAGAATCGAAGATACTGTTTATGTAGGCCAAAAAATTACCCCGGGTTTTGGCGAGGGTGGCGGATGCGGCTCTGGATTCTTTCTGAATAAAAGACATCACCTTTTGAGCCTGGTCTACAGCCTCTTTCGAATCATAGGCAATGTTCATCCGGATCAGCATGTCGGCAAAACCCATAATCCCAAGGCCGATTTTACGGGTTTTTTTACTCATCTCCTCAATGATTTTCAGCGGATATTTGTTAATTTCCACAACATTATCGAGAAAGTGTACCGCATCGTGCACAACTGCTTTTAAACGTGGAAAGTCAATGGTTTGGCCGGTAACCATCCTTGAAAGATTAATGGAACCTAAAGTGCAGGATTCATAGGCAAGAAGGGGTTGTTCACCGCATGGGTTGGTGGCTTCGATCTTTCCAAGATGAGCAGCAGGGTTGCTTTCATTTATTCGATCTATGAAAATGACCCCCGGTTCCCCGGTCTGCCATGCTGAAGAAACGATCATATCAAATATTTTATCTGCTGAAATTTCTCCGGTGGGTTTGCCGGTCCTGGGATTAACCAGATTGTAGTTTTTTCCTTTTTCCAGGGCCTCCAAAAACGATTGGGTCAACGCAACGGAAAGATTAAAATTGTTTAAACGGTTCACATCATTTTTGGCGTTGATAAAAGCTTCAATATCCGGATGATCCACGCGAAGTACAGCCATGTTTGCCCCTTGACGCGTCGCACCCTGCTTGACTGTCTCTGTGGCAGCATCATATACCGCCATAAAGGAAACAGGGCCGCTGGAAACACCGCTCGTGGACTGCACAATATCATGGGCGGGGCGTATACGGGAAAAAGAAAAACCTGTACCTCCGCCGCTTTTTTGAATAATGGCCGTATTTTTAAGGCTGTCGAAAATCGCCTCCATAGAATCTTCGATGGGAAGCACAAAGCAAGCAGCAAGCTGACCGAGTTGTCTTCCGGCATTCATAAGTGTCGGAGAATTCGGAAGAAACCACAGGGATGTCATCATTTTGAAAAATTTTTCACGGGTTTTTACAACATCGGCCTGAGAATCAAAAATAGTATCCGCAAAAGCGACGGCTTCAGCCACCCTTTCAAACATCTGCTCCGGCGTTTCACAGGGATTTCCATGGGAATCCTTTTTTAAATATCGCCTTTCCAGAACAATTCTGGCATTTTCAGAAAATAACACGCTCATAAGCTGATAAGGTCGTTTCACTCAATTTTTTCGGGTAATCCAAGTAGAGCCCCATTGCATTCTTCTTTGATAAATTCTATAAAAATTCGGCTCAGCGGCGACCGGCTGCGATATTTGTGAACAGAGAGGAAAAAATCACGTTTCAGGTCCAAATCTTCTACAGATAAAGCTATGAGTGTTCCGGCCCGAAGTTCTTCAGTGACAGCCACAGGAGATAATATTGAAAGACCTACCCTGCTTTTAATTCCCTGGATAACAGCTTCCGTACTTCCCATTTCCGAAACGATATTTAAATCTCCCAAACCATAACCGATACTACTGAGACTTTCCTGTATAGACTTCAGTGTCCCTGACCCGGCTTCTCGGCAGATAAAGGGTTCTTCCAACAGCATGTGCGGTTTGACACTTTTTTTGTCCGCCCATTTATGGCCGGAAGGCACCACCAGACAAAGTTCATCCTGAATCAGTTTTTCCTGCACAATTCTTTTGTCATTGGCTACCACACCCACAATACCCAATTCCAGAGCCCCTTCAGCAATATAATTGATGATAGCCCCGGAATCTCCATTGACCAAAGATATGGTGACTTCCGGATGTTGTTGAATGAAAGGGCCAATAATTTTAGGAATAATATAAACTCCCGGGATAGTACTTCCACCAACAGCAAGCCGGCCTTTGACCTTTCCTTGAAACTCCGCCAAAGCCGTTTCAGCTTCAGCCTTCAAACCCAATAGCCGGATAGCATAACGATATAGAATTTTACCGGCCTTGGTCGGGACTGCCTCTCTTGCGAGACGGTCGATCAATCGACACCCAAAATGCTCCTCCAAGTCCTTGATATGGCTGCTGATGGTGGGCTGGGAAAGATGAACCTTTTTTCCGGCCAAAGAAAAGCTTTTGAGTTCAACTACCTTACAAAAAATGTTTAGCTGCCAGAGATCCATCGATTTTCCTATATTTAAAAGCCTACCTGACGATTTTTAAACTTTTCTTTTAATTTTAAATTGACCCCTTCGGGAACCATGCTGGTTACATCTCCACCAAACCTGGCGGCTTCCTTGATAATCGAAGAACTGGTAAAAATCCATCGAAATCCGGTCATTAAAAAAACTGTCTGGATTTCACGATTGAGCCGTCGGTTCATTAAGGCCAATTGAAATTCATACTCAAAATCCGAGACCGCCCGCAAGCCCCTCAAAATGGCATTGGCTTTTCTTTTTGCAGCATAATCGACCAAGAGCCCGTTGAAATAATCCACTTCTGTGTTTTCGATATTTTTCATGCTGTTTTTCAGCATTTCAATGCGCTCTTCAACAGAGAAAAGCTCCTGGGACTTTTTTGCCGGATTGATCAATATAGCCACAATCACCTTATCAAAAAGCCTCAGTCCCCTTTCGATAATGTCCAGATGTCCATTTGTTACAGGGTCAAAAGATCCAGGGTAAATTGCAACGCTTTTCATAAATTATATTTCCGTCCTTGATTGAAACATTTTTTTCAACCCGGTTCCATTAACACAAAATTAAAAAAAGAAACAAGGGTTTTTCCGTATCGCCGCTGATCGAAGCGTTTAAAACAAGGGAAATTATCAGAAAAAGGTTCATTTAAAGCATGCTCGGCAACAATCAATGCTCCATTTTTAAGGCAGCCACATCGTTGAAGATTCAAAAAAGCGGGTTTTAGTAATTCCGAACCGTAGGGGGGATCCATAAGAACCAGATCAAAAGAATATGGTTTCAAACAGTTCAGGTTTTTTGCAACGTTACATTTGAATACCTTTGTTACGGACTCCAGGCAGCAGGTTTGAATATTCTTTTTTATCGTCGCCAGGGCAGCCGGATAAACATCTACAAATACGGCAAACCTGGCCCCCCGGCTTAACGCTTCAATACCCATCGCCCCGGTGCCGGCAAAAAGATCCAGAACCATGGCATCCTCAATGTGTGGAGCAATAACGTTAAAAATGGATTCCCGATGCTTGTCTGTGGTGGGACGAACACGAAATCCTTTTACCGAAAAAAGTCGTCGGCTTTTTAACTTTCCTCCAATAATTCTCACAAAAACTATCCCGGAAACCTTTGCCCATTTCTCAATCGTTTTTTGAAATAGTCGGCAGCAACCCCGATATCCCTGGCTGTTTTTTCAATATCATGATTATTTTGCTTTAATTTGTAATCAATGAACTCGATTTCAAAAGCCGTTTTAGCTTCTTTTAAGTTTTTAATCTCAAACAGGTCGGTTCTGGAAAGCGTTTTTGCGGAGGCTTTATTCGGGTGATATGCTTCAGGAAGATCTTCTGAATCAATGGTATCTTTGTTAACCATGATCGTTAAACGCTCAATCAGATTTTTTAATTCCCTCACATTGCCGTACCATGGATAGACAGAGAGCAAATCCAGTGCAGCCTGGGATATGGTTTTTCGGTGGCCGCGGCTTTTTTGGGCATATTCATCTAAAAAGGCTTCTGCAAGCATGGGCAGATCTTCGATGCGCTCTCTTAACGACGGCACCTTTATGGGCACCACATTGAGCCGATGAAAAAGTTCTTCCCGAAAATTGCCTTTTTCGATTTCAGCCTCGAGGTTTTTATTTGTTGCCGCAATCACCCTGACATCCGCATCGATAACCCTGTCCGAGCCAAGGCGCTGGAATTGTTTTTCCTGCAGGACCCTTAAAATCTTGGCCTGGGTTTTTAAATTCATGTCTCCGATCTCATCCAGAAAAAGAGTCCCTTTTTCAGCCAACTCGAGTTTTCCCCGCTTTTTGATTTTTGCCCCTGGAAAAGCCCCCTTTTCATGCCCGAAAAGCTCAATTTCTATGAGTTCATCGGCCAGAGCGCCACAACTGACATCAATTAACGGATAATCCACACGATTGCTGAACTGGTGAATATTTCTGGCAACCAACTCTTTACCGGAACCGTTTTCGCCCGTAATCAATACCCATGTATCCGATGGTGCCACAAGGCTGATCTGTTTTTTCAACTCTTGTATAGGAACGCTGTTGCCTGTGATGGAATGTTTTTCAATGGTTTTTTTACGAAGATATTTGTTTTCTTCTTCAAGTCGTCTGAAATTCAGGGCGTTGTTGATTCCAAGAATGACCTTGTCTATGGAAAGGGGTTTTTCAATCAAATCATATGCTCCCAGCTTGGTGGCCTGAACAGCAGTTTCGATGGTTCCATGACCTGTAATGATGATGACCTGTATAAATGGGTTCTCCTTTTTGATTTGTTTCAGGGTCTCAATACCGTCTATGCCGGGCATCCAGATATCCAAAAGCACAAGGTCCGGGGATTCGGCATCGATAATTTTCAGAGCCTCATAACCGTTTAAAGCCGTTGTTACTTCAAATCCTTCATCAGAAAGAATTCCCAACAATGATTGAAGTATGGAAGGCTCATCATCGACAATCAGTATAGATGGAAACATATGCTTTACTCCGTATAATTGTTAGAAAAATCTAAACCGGCAGTTCAATGACAAACTTGGCCCCGCGGGGGGTGTTGTCCTGAACGCTGATAACACCATCATGATCAGCTATAATCGAGCTGACAATTGTCAACCCAAGACCCATGCCCGCTTTTTTTGTTGAAAAATCAGGCTCGAACATACGGGTTTTGTTCAAATCGGAAATACCCGTTCCATCATCAGCCACCTCCATTCGCACCCGTTTCAAAATAGGGTCATGAGCAAGCGTTACACTGATATAACCGCATCCCCTGATAGCTGCAATAGCGTTATCCAACAGGTTGATCATGGCCTGCTTAATTTGCTGCACATCCAGGTTCAGGACCGGAATCTTATCTTTGATTTCCATGCTGAACTCCACTTGCCCATAATTTTCTCTGTAAAGGGCCAGTGATTCTTCAATAACCGGAACCAATTCACTCGGCTTGAGATTGGCGGTAGGGAATTTCGCAAACATGGAAAATTCGTTGACCAGATTTCGAATGACATCCACCTGTTCAATAATGGTTTGTGTGCACTCATTAAACACCTGATTTTCAAGATAATCAATATATTTCCGGCGCAGCCGCTGAGCCGAAAGGGTGATAGGGGTCAAAGGATTTTTAACTTCGTGTGCGATTCGCCTTGCAACCTCACGCCAGGCAGCCATTCGCTGGGCCTTTTCAAGCTCCGTAAGGTCATCGAGAACAATGACATACCCTATTTGCCGGTCTGTATCATCACTTAATGCATTGATATTTACCAAAAAGCTGCGGTGCCTGCCATTGACAGCCGCCTTTAAAGAAACTTCCACGATGTTTTTACCTGAAAATCGCAGATCTTCAAGTATTGTTTTCATGACCTGAAGGTCCTGGCCTTTGAGCAGCCTTTTAAAACTCTTGTTTATGAGTTTATCCTGTTTTAAATGAAGCATTTTCTCGGCTGATTTATTTATGGATGAAATCTTGCCGTCCGCATCAATGGTAATAACCCCTGTTGAAACATTTTGCAGCACAATTTCCATGTACTTTCGCCGCTTTTCGATCTCGATATTTCTTTCCCGAAGCATGCTTGCCGAAAGTTCCAATTTTTCTCTTCCGTTTCTCAGGTCTTCCGTCATACGGTTGAATGCATTTACAAGGCTTCCGATCTCATCATCAGCCGCCACATCGATCTTGACATCGAGATCGCCTTCGGCAACTTTAACGGTGGCTGCTGAAAGCTCCATGATAGGAACACTTATGGTTTTTGCCAGATGCAAGCCGAACCAGATGGCACAAAATACCACCAGCAGGGCAACAATAGACAATGCTATGTAATAAGTAAGCTGTATGGGCTCTTTGAACAACTTGATCTGCTGATACTCCTGAAAACCATCGGAAATGGATTGCATATCCTGAAAAAGCTCGGGAGGGATAAGTACACTCAGCACCACAAAAGCCTCAACCTGGGTTCTTTGTGCGTTGAAGGGGACTGTTCCGATGGTTTTAAAAACTTCACCCCCATTAAATTTTTCGGAGATACTTCGAATACCTCCAAAAGAAGTTACTTTGTGAAGATTATCCACAGAAACATTTTGTGGAATTATGTCCTCAAAATCCTTGCTCACACAAACGGCAATCCGCTCGGCATTGACTGTATAAATTTCAACGGCATGAAGATTAAAGGCCCGCTGAACAACCTGGATATAACTCAAAAGATCTTCGTTTTTCTCCGGTGAGAGAAAATTTTTACTCTTTAGCTGATACGTGATTCTTTCCATAAAAAAGCGATTGTTTTCTTCAAGATGGCTATATACAAGCCTTCCGACTTTTATCGAATTTTCCAATGCTTGTTCCACAGGGGCATTGAACCAGAAATCAATACTTTTGGTTATGAAGTGGATAGAAAAGATAAAAAGGACTGCAGTGGGGAGCAATGTCAACGCAATGAAGGAGGCAACCAGGCGGGTTCGGAGTTTGGTACCGATTACTTTTCGTTTTCGGTCATATAAAAGCTTTACCAGATTTCGAAAAACCAGAAAAATCAATAAAAGAAGCAGCAAAAGATTGATGTTTATCAGCACAAACATCAGGATTGCATTGGAGATCGGAAAATCAGGACCAAAACCAAAAACCCGGTTTTCCACATAAGCCAAAACAGCTACCATTATCAGAATAACAACGGCAATAATAACTTCGCGCTTGCGACGTTTACGTTCCAGCACCGAAAAATGAGAAATTCTTTTTTGTGGTGTTTTTTTGCTTGTCATCAAGGAATAAAAAAGGTTTATAATAACCTAATAATAAAATTTCACAATATACCAGTCGGTTTCAAAATCCCACAAAGATAAAAAGAAAAAAACGTAATGCAGATGAAAAGGAAGGGTTAATTTGTCCAACTCGGCTTTGGCTTTTATTTGATACTGTACACCATTTTCCAGCATACTCAAAGGTGCAACCTTTAAACTGTCGACATCACACATAAATTCCATGGCTTCGGTAAAAGATTCGGTAACAATCGGATCTTTTTCCCAAGAGCGCTCGACAGTAAATTCTTTTTTCAAAGGATTATAATTGATGGTATGAGTCACTTTTTTTTCAACAATTTTTTGATTGAACCAAAGATTTTTTATTTTTTCAAGGGTAATCCTGAACACGAACGTGGTGGGAACACCGCTCAATATGGCAGCCTTCATGTCTTCACTGGAAGCACCCTCCACACTCAAAAATATTAAAAGGTCATCCCGGGTATTGGTAACTACAAAATTGTTTATTCGTGCTTGTTGGGAAAATACCGGAGTCACATATAAAAGCATCCAGCAAAAAAACATGATGATGCTTTTGCGTTTAAAAACGATGGTCATCCCCTGATCCTGCTTGCAATTTTTT
>SL_3KL_010_SEDDRAFT_10003766_pt1 | contig 13761 bp, 13 predicted proteins | sample SodLakKL_010_SED_2_FD_10381 | JGI IMG/M metagenome (IMG submission 10381)
CTGGGTAATTAATTTACCCAGCGTCCCCTCACACCACCGTACGTACCGTTCGGTATACGGCGGTTCGTTATGACAATCGTGTAATTAAGTAATTAAGGGGACACCATACTTAATTTTGAAGAATTAGGTGATTCCCTTTACCATAGTTACGAAAATTAAGTATGGTGTCCCCTTAATTAGGTCCCCTTAATTAGGTCAAACCGTTCTTTTTTTTGACTTTTAAAGGTGACAAAAGGGAACGGTAGAACAATCAAAAAAACGCTATCATGTCAATAACAGCGTTTTTATAAATAAATTTATTAAAAAAATTACTTTACCTTCCGCCTGATTTGCTCCATAAATCTTCTCACTTCATCCCGTACATTTTTAAGGGTATGGTCTTTAATTTCTCCCCTTCTTTCATAGGCAGAGGATAATTCATCCCTCAATTTTTCAAATCGTGGGAGGTAATTTTTCCTAAAGTTCCCCCGGGTTCCTGCCTGTCTGAGATGCGCTGCAAAATCTTTTGCTTCTTTTTGAACTTCTTTCACGGTATTTCCGATAATCTCACCTCTTCCTTCGTAGGCGGAAGAGAATTCTTTCTTAAGTATTTCATACCTTGGGGCGTATTTCCTTTTGAAGTCCTCCCAGGTGCCTACGTTGATCAGGAAAAACAACAGCCCTGCCAGGATGGCCACGGAAACAATTCGGACTATACCTCCCCAAATTTCCCGTCCACCTGCAGGGGGATCCTGGGCAGCCGTTTGGCCGGGAGGGGTTTCTTCTCCCTCCACCTCTCCCTCCGTTCCGTAGAAGTAATGACCTACGGAATCTGCAAATAAGGTAATTCCATTTTCAGCAGATTCCCGGGTATTGGTATGGGCCCCCACTTCCAAAAGCAGTGTCAGGGGAGTTAAGTCCTGGTTGTAATTCCCCTGGGCCAGAAGAATTCCCTTGACCAGTCCGGGATGAATCTGGTCGGAGATGGATTTTAAATCCAGGGCAAACTCTCTATTTACTTCCATGTGGGGATTCTGCCTTCCCACTACGAACAATATTTGTGTGGCCGGCACACTATCTACTTTGGTGGCATAGGCTTCAGGGGGTGCAGCATCCCGGTGCACATCAAAGATGGCGTCAGGTTCCTGCTCTAAAAGTTCCAGCACCGTCTGGCGGGAACGGCGGTATGCTCCGTGGTCATGGGGCGTATGGAGGTCTTCGGAAAAGATTGCTTTAATCCCTTTGGCTTCCAGGGCCTGCTGAAAAGCCCTTCCTACCTCGTGAATACCGCCCTCTCCGTCAATGCTGTGTGTGCCATCCGTAGGCACGTAGGATTCTGCATTGTGGGTGTGATAAATAGCAATAGCCTTTCTCAACTCCCCCTCTTTCTCCTGTTCTAATTCTTGTCCCGGTGTACTTACTACCCGGGTTCTAACTTCAGAGTCCATGGATAAATTCTGAGATAGAGAGGCCGGGGGATTCAGCTTCACAATTCCCTGAAGCCGGGCATATGCCTTATATCCTTCCACCTTAAAAACCCTGTAGTGCTTATTATCTTCGGCTATGTATTCGTCATCTACGTACAGCCTACGACCGGTGATAGTAATCTGCCTGCCCTGTTCATCCAGCAGTTCAAAATATTTTCCCTGGGAAATTTCCTCTTCGGTCAGTTCATCATAATTATAATCCTGCAACGGTTTTAAAACAATCAATTCCAGCTCTTGGGCACTTAATATCCCAATCCCTAGAAATAAGAGAATAATATAGACCGGCACGATATATAAAAACAAGTACAAAAGTTTTTTTGTCAAATCATTTTTCTTAACCATGTTTAGGCCCTCCCTGAAGTCTTTCTCTTGTTTCCCCCACCACTTCTGCCAGCAGAACAGCCAGCATCCCGGCGATGACTACGGTCCCAAAAGCTCCTCCCGCACCAATAACCATTTCTGTAAAGGGCAGGCCTTTCAGCTGTATCTCCAACAAACTCACCAGGTCCAATAAAATTACCCCCAGAACTCCACCGATAAAGGCAGCCCTTCTGGACCTGCCCCAGAGATAAGCGATGATTCCAGCAGCTATGGCTGGAAAATATATCGGGTCCAGGTCTAAGGCTCCTCCGGGCCTGATGGAAAGGATTTTATCACTCAAGTATACAACCACCACTACCAGGAGTGCCGTAGCTATGGCCCGGCCTTTTTCATGGGTAGTGTCCGCGGTAATTAAAAGATACAGGCAAATCCCCAGGGGAACCAGGGCGCCTCCAACATTTATAAATACATTGTTTCCCAGGGGAATAGAGGGGATGAAAAGGCCGGCCAGCATCAGCAGAAGGATAACCAGGGCAGTTTCTTTGGTAAGTTTCATTCTGTCCAGAACCCGATGCAGAAAACCAAGGTAAATTAAGGCGGTAACCAGTGTGAGCAAAATGATTCCGGGAGCGGAAATATGCATTTCTCTAACCTTCCTTCAGTCTTTTCTTTTTGTTATTGTCCCCCCGTAAATCATGGTTATACAGAAGTTAGAAATAACAGATAGTAAAATATGATATGAATCGATATTCTCTAATGTAATAGGCCTCAAAGGCTATTACCCCCAGCTTATTCAATTTCCCTATGGATTCCAGCGATTTGTTAGAAAAACAGCTGCCTACCATGCCGTCTGCCGTACGACAAAAACACCCCTTAATAATATTAAAGGGTGTTCTAAAAAATATATTCATTTGTGTTCCTTAGATGCTTAACCGCAGGAACTACAGTTGGAAGAAGTACAGGGGCCGCAGCCGCCGGAACCGCCGGAGGTTGATGAACTCCTAAAGGTGGAAAGCATTTTCTTCACCTTCCCACTGCAGGAGGGACACCGAAAACTGGAACCGTCTTCCCCCATCTTACAGAACTTTTCGATTTTCTTTTCACAGTCCTGGCACTTAAATTCATAAAGCGGCATTGATCTTATTTACCTCCAAGCTTTCTAAAGGTTTATTAAAGCTTAACGAACCGGGTGGATAGGATGGCTTCCAGTGTAGTGATTTTGCCCAAAACCTCTTCGGTTATGGGGCTGTCTACCTGTAGTACCATTATCGCTTCTCCACCGATGGAGGTTCTTCCCACCTGCATGCCGGCGATATTGATATCATTGCTTCCCAAAGTGGTGCCCACTCGGCCGATAACACCAGGCTTATCCACATAGGTAATGACCAGCATGTATTCGGAAGGGACCACTTCAATATTGAACCTGTCTATATGCACGATGCGAATGTCATTTTTGCTGAACAGGGTGCCGGAAATGGTTCTGGTTTCTTCCTTGGTCTTTACCTTAACAGTGATTAGATTGGTAAAATTGTCCACCGTTTTGCTGAGAATTTCAGAAATTTTCATGCCTCTTTGTTCAGCAATAGACGGAGCATTTACATAGTTAATATTCATATCCCCCAGCATCACCTTCAGAAAACCAATGAGCAGGGAGGTGGTCAATGGCGCCACCGGATAATTGGCAATCTCTCCGCTGTAAACAACCTCAATGGTTTCAATCTGGCCGTTATATACCTGGGTGTAAAAGCTTCCCATAATTTCCATTAGTGGAATAAAGGGCTTTACGTCATGCAGTGTTTCAGGCGGAATAATAGCCACGTTTACCGCGGTAGCCACAGGCTGTCCTAAAAGGGCGTTAACCATCTGCTCTGCCACCAGTACTGCCACACCAATCTGAGCTTCTTTAGTTGAAGCCCCCAGGTGAGGTGTCACAATCACATTATCTAACTCCAACAGTGGATTGCTCACTGCCGGCTCCTCTTCAAATACGTCCAAAGCTGCTCCAGCAATCTTCCCGCTTTTTACTGCTTCATAGAGCGCATTCTCATCAATCAGTCCGCCCCGGGCACAGTTGATGATACGGGCTCCATCTTTCATCATGGCCAGTTCCCTTTCACCGATAAAGTGATAGGTCTTGCTGGTCTTGGGAGTGTGCAGTGTCAAAAAGTCTGCCCTCTTAATAATTTCATCAGGATCACACAGGGTGACTCCAATTTTCTTGGCCCTCTCTTCAGAGATATGGGGGTCGTACCCCAAAACTTCCATCTCAAAGGATTTGGCTCTTTTTACCACTTCACTGCCGATTCTCCCCAGGCCGAATACCCCCAGGGTCTTCTTGAAAAGCTCTACCCCCATGAACAGGCTCTTTTTCCACTCCTTATTTTTCAAGGAAATGTTGGCCTTAGGAACATTTCTGGCCAGGGCCAGCATCATGGCAACAGTGTGTTCAGCAGTCGCAATGGTGTTGCCCTCAGGGGCATTTACCACCATAATCCCATTCTGCGTTGCTGCTGCAACATCAATATTATCTACTCCAACCCCTGCTCTGCCAATCACTTTTAATTTCTTTCCCGCATTGATAATATCTGCGGTAACCTGCGTTTGGCTTCTCACAATTAACCCATCATAATCCACAATGGCTTCTTTAAGTTCCTCCGGTGTATGGTCTGTCTTTACATCCACCTGAACTTTTTCCCTTAACTTCATAACCCCCAGGTCTGAAATCGGGTCACTTACTAATACTTTCATTTCTCTTTCCACCTCCAAATTTGATAATTCCTAAATTAAAAAACTAAAAAACCCTCTCTGGCTGTAATGAGAGGATTCCTCAAACCACTTTTAAGTCTTGTTACAAAAGTAACTATGTAACGCCTTACCCTCGCTGTAGTTTACTGAGCCCTTAACAACAGCGTATCATATACAAAGGATGCTGGCAGGTTGAGGAACAACCATCTCGACACTTACTATTGTTTTTTGCATGTGAATACTGCTGTTTACATGTACACCTACCTCGTGTTAGTCAGGGCCTTAGTGAAGAATATTGTTGAATTACACACTATTATTAACTTTTTTGCTAGATTTAATATATCACATGTAAATCCGTTAGGCAAGAAATTTTTAGCCTGCAGGTTTTTATCTTGTGATAATTTTAGCTGCTCTAAACAAAAAATGTAGGTAGGGGAGGTTCACTTTATCTCTTGAATAAAGATGTTGAAAATCTCCAGCATATTTGGATCCCGGATCCACATGGTTTCGGGGTGCCACTGCACTCCCAGAACATGGTTTTCACCGGCGCTTTCTAAAGCCTCTACCACTCCATCAGACGCATGGGCACAGGATAATAATCCTTTACCCAAACGTTTTACTGCCTGGTGATGAAAACTGTTTACCCGGAGGGCCTCCTTTTTAAAAATTGAAGCCAGACGGCTGTGGGGAGTGATATAGACTTTGTGGGTAGGATACCAGCGGGGTGCCTCCTGCATATGTTTTAAGTTTTTTCTATTTCGCATTCCGATGTCCTGATAAATAGAGCCTCCAGCAGCCAGGTTAATCATCTGCATGCCCCGGCAGATGCCCAACAGGGGAAGCCCGGAGTTCAACGCCTGCTCCGCCAGAATTAATTCCAGGTAGTCCCGGGAGGGCTCTATTTCCCCCTGGCCGGGAATGGGCTCCTCTCCAAATAGTAAGGGGTCGGGGTCTCCACCGCCGGACAATAGGATTCCGTCAAAAAAATGGACCAGTTCCTGAATGTTTCCCACCTTCTCAAGGGTAGGTATGATTAAAGGGATTCCCCCTGCTTCCTCCACCGCTGCGGTATACCATAAAGAAAGACGGTTGGCCTTTTCCTCTTCCCCGTGAACAGAAGTGATGCCAATAACAGGCTTTTTTATAATGCTCTCCTCCTCTTTATGCAGATTTCCCCCGGTATGTAACCGAACAATTTCTTATTGAAATTTCTTAAATAACCATTCTAAAAGCTGCAGAAAAAAATAAAACGTGAACACCTCACGTTTTTATTTTTCGTCAAAAACTCAAAAATACAGGATTAATTATGATAATATAAAAGCATTTGATTAAAAATCTATGAGTCCAAGACTAATCCTTAGGGCTTCATTTACCTTAACCATAATTTTTTCATCCAGAATGGTTACTTTTTCCCGAAGCCTCTGTTTATCAATGGTTCGAATTTGTTCCAGGAGAATTACAGAATCCTTTTCCAGCTGATTATTCTTAGATTCCAGCTCCACATGGGTGGGAAGTTTAGCTTTTTGAATCTGCGAAGTTATAGCCGCAATGATCACCGTGGGGCTGTATTTATTCCCTATATCATTTTGAATCACTAAAACCGGCCTGACTCCACCCTGTTCAGAACCAACTACAGGGCTTAAATCAGCATAGAAAATATACCCCCTCTTCACCTCTACTTTATTTTCCACCATACTCACACTCCGCTAACCATTTCTTCCGCCAAATCGTCTGCCTCATTTTCTGCTTCCAGCGCTTCGTTTGCCAAAGTTAAATTAAGTTGGGCCATCTCCAGGTATCCTTTCTGCATTTTCTCTCTAATATAACGCTTTTTCCTCTCGTGTAAATACAATTTCATGGCCTCCCTAATAAATTCACTACGGGTCCTTTTTTCGGTTGCTACAATACCGTCTACCTCCTGCAGCAGATTGCTGGGTAGACTGATCATGATTCTCCTGGTTTCTGCCAATAAAGGCACCCCCTAAAAATGATATTAAAAGTATTTATTCGCACATATACTTAATCTTATACACTTTGGAATGAAATACTTTAGTATTCTATTTTTCCCAAAAGAGTCCTGGTACATTTTACCCGGCCTTTTTCAACATAAACCCGGGGGACTCTTTTGCTTACGGCACAGGTCACCTCATAGTTTATGGTCCCGAGCCAACGGGCCACTTCCTCGGTAGTAATGGATGCTTCTCCCTGCCTGCCTATAACTACCACTTCTTCACCACTCTGTATACCGGGGTCTGCACCTCCCAGGTTCACCATCATGTGGTCCATGCATATTCTTCCCACTACTGGAAACCTTTTTCCCCGGATCAACACCTCTGCTTTTCCCGAAAGCAGGCGGGAATAACCATCACCATATCCTAAGGGAAGAGAAGCAATCCAGCTATCCTCTTCGGTGACAAAGGTTCTGCCGTAACTGATACCTGTTCCAGGAGGTACTTTTTTTAAATAAATCACCCTGGTTTTCAGGGACATGACCGGCTTTAAGGACACCCTCTCTTTCTGGACCTCCCCGGAGGGATACAATCCATAAAGACTGATTCCCAAACGCACCATATTAAAGTGGGTTCCCGGCAGGTCTATGGCCGCGGCGCTGTTTGCCGCATGCCGCAGAGGTACCTCAATGCCCTTCTTTGAAAACAGGTCAATCATTTCTTCAAATCTAGCCAGCTGTTGCAGGGTATATGCCTTATCCTGTTCATCAGCGGAAGCAAAATGAGTATAGAAACCTTCAATGACTATAGAAGGCATTTTATTAAGTTCTTCAATGAAAGCAGCCAGTTCATCCCCGGAGGATAAACCCAATCTTCCCATTCCGGTGTCTACTTTAACATGGATTCTTGCGGTTTCACCCCTACTGCAGGCCTCCCGGGAAAGAGCCTGTGCCAGGTCCAGGTGAAATACCGTGGGTACCAACCGATAATCCAGGAGTTCTCCGGCCTGTTCCTGAGGGGTATACCCCAGAATCAGTATAGGTGCTTTGATACCGGCTTTCCTCAGCTCAATTCCTTCGTCAATAAACCCTACTCCTAAATAATCGCAGCCGTTCTCTACCGCTGTCCGGGCCACCTCCACAGCTCCATGGCCATACCCATCGGCTTTTACTACTGCCATAATCTTGACCGACTTCCCCAGTATTCCCCGGAAAGACCTAAGATTATCAGCTAAATTATCAAGATTAATTTCAGCCCAGGTAGGTCGCAGCGAAGTAGGGCACGGCATTCACTAAACACTCCTATAATAACGGTATATGAAGGAATAGCTGCTGCTCCGTGTACCATTATCTACTGTAATATTTATTTTATTCCACAACATATTTGATTATTCCTGCTGGGAAAGAAGTTTAATAAATACCTAATTATAGAAAATCGCTTACACCGGGGGCATTCTGTCGTCCCCCAGCATAAAAGCATCATGCACGGTTTCTGCTGCCAGATTGATTTTGTCCTTTTTAATCAGGCAGGAAACTTTAATTTCCGAAGTGCTGATGATTTCAATGTTGATTTCCTTCTCTGCCAGAGCTTTAAACATTACAGCAGCCACACCGGGGGAATTGGCCATTCCGGCACCAATAATAGAAATTTTGGCCACATTTTCATCGTAATATATTTCTTTAGCCCCGATTAGATCCGATGCTGCTTTAAGCAAGGACAGGGTTTTGGGCAGGTCATCCTTATTGACGGTGAATAATATGTCGTTCTCCTGTTCCTTTCGAATACTCTGTACGATCAAATCTACGTTGATTCCCGCATCGGCAATACGGGTAAACACCTGGGCCGCAATGCCGGGCTTGTCGGGAACACCGATAATGGCCATCTTGGCCAGGTTTACATCACAGGCTATCCCACTGACTATGAACTTTTCTTCCAATGACGTTACCTCCCTGATGATCGTTCCCTCTTCCTCCGAAAAGCTGGAACGAACATGTATTTTAACCTTGTAGCGTTTTCCATATTCCACTGCCCTGGGGTGCATTACCCTGGCTCCTAAATTGGCCAGTTCCAGCATCTCGTCGTAGGATATAAAAGGTAGTTTACGGGCGTTTTTCACCATGTTGGGGTCAATGGTAAAGATACCGCTGACATCGGTATAAATCTCACAGACATCTGCTTTCAGGGCTGCAGCCAGGGCTACCGCGGTGGTGTCGGAACCCCCTCTTCCCAGGGTGGTAATTTCTTCCTCCTGGTCTGTTCCCTGAAAGCCAGCCACAACCACAACCTTTCCCTGGGACAGTTCCCCTAATATTCGCTTCGGATCGATATTAATAATTTTAGCCCTGCTGTGATTGGAATCTGTCAGCATCCCTGCCTGCCTGCCGGTCAGGGAAACGGCTTTCACCCCAAAGGTTTCCAGGGCTGTGCTGAGAAGGGCTATGGTAACCTGTTCTCCTGTGGAAAGGAGCATATCCAGTTCCCTTTCCGGAGGGGTCTGGGACAAATTATAAATCATTTCTACCAAAGCATCGGTAGTTTTCCCCATGGCGGAGACCACTACCACCACCTGGTTCCCCTCCTGCTGAAGTCCGGCCAGCTTTTGTGCAATATTTAGAATCTTGTCCAGGTCAGCCACGGAAGTGCCGCCGTATTTTTGTACTATTAGTGCCATTAACCGTGCCTCCCACAAAGTTTAGTTTTTTTGCAGAAAATATTTTAACAGCTGGACACCGGATAAAAATTCAATACCGGTGGCCGCCGCTGTTTCCTCATGAAAAAAGGAGATAGAACCCTCCCGGTGATCCCTGTGGTCATAAATAACAAAGGGAACCTGGTCTGCCGTATGGGTTTTTAGAGTAAGGGGGGTGGGATGGTCGGACAGGACCATGACTCTCAGGTTCTCAAAACGGTCCATGTTTCTTATGATTTCCCCTACTATTTTCTCATCAATTTCCTCTATTGCCTTAATCTTTGTCTCCAGGTCCCCCTGATGGCCCGCTTCATCAGGGGCTTCAATGTGTAGATAAACATAATCTCTTCCCTCTATCAATTCCTGCAGGGCAGCCCTGCCTTTTCCGAAAAAATCAGTGTGGATATTCCCCGTAGCTCCTGGGACTTCTACTACCCTGAGCTCCGCACACATTCCAATTCCCTTGATCAGGTCCACCGCGGAAATTACCGAACCCTCCAGGCCAAATTTTTCCCGGAAGGGTTTCAGCAGGGGCTTTTTGCCCTGCCCCCAGAACCACAGGCAGTTGGCCGGTTTCAGGCCGATGCTTTTCCGGGATTGGTTTACCGGATGTCCTGGGAGAAAAGAACCAGCCTTCCTCATGAGCCCGGCCAGTATTTCCCCGCCCTCTCCCTGGGGTAAGTAGGGACCTATTTTTCCATCGGAAATATCATGGGGAGGGATGAGCTCCATCTTCTCAGCCCCTCCTTTCCAAACCATCAGGTGACGGTAGCTGATTCCCGGATAAAACTGTATGTTTTCATCGCTGAGATTTTGGTTTACCTCTTCAATAAGCTGCGAGGCCTCGGAAGAGGTAATCTCTCCAGCACTGTAATCCACCATAACTTTCTGGTTAAAATCTTCATCCTCCGATAGTGTTACCAGGTTGCAGCGAAAGGCAACATCCTCTTCTCCCAGGTCTACTCCCATGCTTACCGCTTCCAGGGGAGACCTGCCCGTGTAGTAAAATTCCGGTTCATAGCCCATGACGGAAAGGTTGGCCACATCACTTCCCGGGGGGAACCCTTTCGGTACGGTAGTGACCATGCCCATTTCACCTTTTTGGGCTAAAGAATCTATGTTGGGAGTATGGGCCGCCTCCAGGGGAGTTTTCCCCCCTAACTGCTCAATTTTATAATCGGGCATACCATCGCCCAGGACAACAATGTATTTGCATTTAGTCATATTCAGGACCTCTTTACTTTTTAATAATATTGACATCATGCACTACGCTGCACCAATAAATAGTCCCCTTGTCTTACTCTTTGTTTTCCACCCGGATTATCTGACTGATTTCTTTTATGGCGGGCAGGGCCTCTATTTTCTCAATGGCCTTGAAGAAATTCTCCTCCACAATGTGGTGGGTGACCAGCACGATTTCGGCGGTGTCCTCTACTTTCCTTTTCTGAATAATCATATCCAGGCTGACCTTTTCCTCTCCAAATATGCTGGACAGGTTGGCAAAAACACCGGGCTGGTCAATGGCCTTTAACCGGAGATAAAACTTTGATTTATAGCTGCTCAGAGGCTTGATGGGCTTGGGGGCAAACTCTACTTCCATTATATCGCTGTCCACCTGGTGGTTTATCAGGCGGGCGACCTCAATAATGTCCGCCACCACCGCGCTGCCGGTGGGCATCTGTCCGGCTCCCCGGCCATATAACATGATTTCCCCCACGGCATCCCCCTCAAAAAAGATGGCGTTAAATTCGTAGTTAACTGCTGCCAGAGGGTGATTTTGAGGGATCAGGGTGGGATGTACCCGGAGCACAATACCCTCCTCCTCCCGGTCACCAATGGCCAAAAGTTTCAGCTTATACCCCAGCTCTTCGGCGTAACGGATATCCCTCAGGGTGACTTTGTCTATGCCCTCGGTATAAATACTGTCCATTTCGATGGACGCATTAAAAGCCAGGGAGGCCAGGATGGCCAGTTTATAGGCTGCATCCTTGCCCAGTACGTCTGAACTGGGGTCCTGTTCGGCGAAACCTTTTTCCTGGGCTTCTTTCAGGGCATCGGCGTAACTCATCTCCAGTGTGGTCATTTGTGTTAATATATAGTTGGTGGTACCGTTAATGATACCCATAATTTTTAAAATCTTGTTGGCGGCCAGACAGTGTTTTAAAGGCCTGATTATAGGAATGCCACCGCCCACACTGGCTTCGTAAAATATACTGACTCCATTTTCTTGAGCCAGCTGAAAAAGCTCCCGGCCGTGCTGAGCCAAAAGGTCTTTGTTGGCCGTCACCACATATTTCCCATTTTTTAAGGCGCCTTTGATAAACTCTTTTGCCCTGTCCACTCCGCCTATAACTTCGACTACTATCTGAATATCGGGATCCGTGATAATCTCCTGCGCATCAGTTACCAGCTGAACCCCTTCCAACCCTGCAGGCCTTTCCTTGTCCAGGCTTCGTACCAGCACCTTTTTAATCTTCAGAGAGGTTTTAATTTTCCCTTCAATTTCAGCTCCATTATTCGATAATATATTCACTACTCCGGAACCTACATTGCCGCATCCCAGCAAACCAATATTGATAATTTCTTTACCCATTTTTGCCCCTCCATTTAAAAAAATTATGGCTCATTCTTTTTAACAATAATTCTGCATAACTGCCGAATATCCTGTTTTCGGCACAAATAAAATAAAAAACACGGATTATCTCCGTGCACAGGATTAATGCGTTAGGGAAGAAGCAACTTTTACCATCTGCTCAGGTTCCAGCTCCCCCGTTATAATATATTTTTTCCCTGCAGTATACCAGTATAGAGTGGTGATTTCCCCATCCTCCTGGATAATGCCCTGTTCCTCCCCCAGGGGGACCTTTTTGGCTCCAGGGGCGATGGCTCCGTTGGCAGCATCCCCGAAAGCCACCGGTTTTCCTTCAACCCCCTGCTCCTGTTGAATCAAGGAAAACTGTCCCAATCCCCGGTAATGAAAAATTACTGCCCGGTGGCCTGGCTCTTCGGCCATGGTAATCAAGTTCAGCTCCGCCCCGGGAGGCAGATAAGAGGGCAGCCGCAGAGGGAAATCCACAGCCGCCTTTACCTCCTTCAAGGTGAGGGATAAAACATCGCACTCCGCCGAGGCCTCCTCCCAGGAAAAATCCGATTCAAAAAGCGCCGGGTCAATCTCTTCGTTTAATACGATTTCCTTATAGCGAAACACGGTTCGCAGGTTTTCCTGATCATCATAAACCTCAATGATAAAGGGGACCAGTTTCTTTTTTTCCAGCCATATTTTTTCCCTGTGCCATTGAGAAGTCTGTTCCTTTGGAGTAACCTCCAGTATGTAAAATGCATTACTGTCATGGGTTTCTTCGCCGGTAATATGTAACTCTCTGGCCTGTAATAAATTCTCCCAAAATCCCGACAGCAGAAAAGGATTTTGGCTTTCTTCCTGATGCGGGCTGCTTATTTTATAGTAATCTTTCAGTTCCGGGTGATAGATCCAGGTGTCTTCCCCTGAACCGATAATCACCTGACGGGCCTCCCCACCGGTCACTTCCAGACGATACAGGCCCGGACTTTGAAACCACTGTTCCAGGTTGTAAACTTGGGAAGATTCGAAGGAAACAATCTCCATTTCCATTCTCACCTGGTAGGTTTTTACCCTTTCCATTCGCTTTTCTATATTACTCGCAAGCCTCTCCGAAGACATGCTGCAGCCGCCCAGTAAAAACACATATAGAAATACAATGAACAACCATAAATTGGTAAGCTTACTTTTCTTTATCCGGAGTAGCCCCCTTTTTTAATGGTTTTATTTTACTGCTGGTGTATGGACCGAATAATATCCTGCCTGCTTATAATCCCCACCAGTTTACCCTGGGAATTTACCACCGGGACGCGGTTGATTTCCTTTTCAACCATGAGGGTAGCAATATCCTCCAGGGGAGTCTCCTCCTCCACTGAGATAATTTTTGAACTCATCACATCGACTGCTTTCGTAGCTACCATTTTTTTTAAGTCCTTTTCAATCCTTCGGGGTTCATCAAAATAGAATACTCCCCCTAAGATTTCAATAAAGGCTGGAATTTTGAATTTTTTACCCTGGTATATCAGGTCTCCCTCAGTGATGATTCCCACTACCCTGCGGTCTTCATTTACCACCGGGACTCCCCCGATACTATATTCCAAAAGGACCTTGGCCACATCCTGAACCGTATCAGTCTCCTTAACCGTAATCACATCTTTTTTCATTATATCCTGCGCTTTCACTTCATTCCACCTCCGCTTTTCTATTTCTATTGTTCTCATCTTCATAGTATAATTATAAGCAATATTTTACAATAAATCACGGTTAAAGTAAAAATGTTTTTCCTTTGCTTTCTCTGGGGGACGTGAGAAGGCTTTTATGGTTCCGGAAAGTTCTTTAATCAGGTCCGTGGCTGCCAAGCCCGCCTCTCCCACATGATGGGCCGCCCGATCCCCTGCGAGGCCGTGCAGATAAACTCCCACCAGGGCAGCCTCTGCTGTGGAAAGCCCCTGGCCTATAAGGCCTGTAATCAGGCCGGTAAGCACATCCCCGGTACCTCCGCTGGCCATCCCG
>SL_3KL_010_SEDDRAFT_10003767_pt1 | contig 13760 bp, 15 predicted proteins | sample SodLakKL_010_SED_2_FD_10381 | JGI IMG/M metagenome (IMG submission 10381)
GCTGCCGATCCAGACCCACGCCCCCTGGGTGTTGGTGAAGGTCGTGTAAGATTCCTGCAGTTATGGGCTGAAATGCTCGAGAATGACCCCGATTTCGAGACCATTGCCGTCGCAAATGCTCCTGGTGTTAATGCCACAGCATTGCGTATTGCAGTTGAAATGCTCGCTGGTCGCGATCTCGATACATCAATTCTTGGCGGACAATTTGGGACGACCATTGTGATCGATGTCCCGATCGTTGTGACCGCCGACAACTTCGCCGAGGTTTATGAAGAGTATGTTGCCTCCGGTGATTATCCAGACTCCTACCTGCTTGACGGCATCATGACACGTGATGAGGTCATTGCAGCGTTCTTTAACTAAGAACGTGGTCATTGGAGGTTCTCAGATATTTTGGGAACCTCCAATTTTTATAATTTTTAGTATTATTAAGTCCTAACGTTAAGTCCAAAATTTTTTATTTAAGATCCTATACTTTGATACGGAATTATATGAAATCGATATGCCTTAGAACACGAGAAATCAAGAAACGTTTTGGTGGTGTACGAGCCTTGGTTAATGGCTCCATTGAGGTTAGATCTGGTGAAGTGCTTGCACTTGTTGGATCAAACGGAAGTGGTAAAAGTACACTGGCAAAGATCATCACCGGTGTTTTGAATTATGATGATGGTGAAGTCATTTTTCATGATAAACCTGTTAATTTTCAAAATCCAATGGCAGCACAAAAAGCAGGTATCATGGCTGTTTATCAGGATCTGAGCTTGATCCCATCATTGACTGTGGCAGAAAACATTTGGTTAGCCAATGAACCGCTTACAAATGGTGGTTTCTTAAACAACCAATTGATGAAAAGAAAAACAGAAGAATTATTACAGCTTTTTGCCAACACTTTTCAAAAATCCTTACATCCAGAAGCGTATGTTAGGTCATTGCCACCAGACGAAAAACAAATCGTCGAAATCCTAAAAGCAATCAGTCGTGATCCTGAAGTGATAATTTTTGATGAAGCAACAGCCAGCCTGGACAGCAATCAAGTCAACTGTTTGTTCGAACTAATTAACCAACTCAAACAAGAGAATAAAGCACTGGTCTTTATCTCCCACAGGATGGATGAGATTTTCCGTATTGCTGATAGAGCAGTTGTATTGAGAAATGGTCGCACAGTCGGTGATGCCGTAATTTCAGAAACAGACGAAGACAAAATCGTAAAAATGATGGTTGGAAGTCATGAAGTGGATGTAAACGGAATCACGGATTTTTATGATACAAAAGACGCTGAACCAGCATTGGTTGTTAAAAATGTGGAAAATTCACGTTTAAAAGGTGTAAGTTTCTCNATAAAAGAGGGAAAGAGGGTGAACTTGTAGGTATTGGTGGTTTGCGTGGGCAAGGACAGAGCAATCTNTTACACNCATTNTTTGGTAACGAAAGGTATCTGGGTTCAATAGAAATTTTTGGGAAAGAGATTCAATTTAATCATCCAAAAGACGCCATGAAAGCNGATGTAGCCTTGATCCCAGGTGATCGTGCTACGGAGGGTTTATTGCTTATGCGATCAATCCTTGAAAACTTCCACTTACCGAGTTGGAAAAAGTACAGCAAACCACTTTTGAATCTTAAACAAGCGTCTCAAGATGCAGAAGAAGTGAGTGATCAGCTTAACNTGGTCATGGAATCACTTGANACCCCAGTTATTAACCTTTCAGGTGGGAATGCACAAAAAGTAGTCATTGGNAAGTGGCTATTGAGGAAACCTCGATTATTACTGCTCGATGATCCAACAAAAGGTGTAGATGTTGGTACAAAGACCGAATTTTATCAATTGTTGAAGCAATTAACAAATGCTGGGACAACAATCCTGTTTTATAGTTCAGATGATCAAGAATTACTTGATCTCTGTCCCCGGGTTCTGGTCTTGCAGGACGGTAAAATCAAAGCGGATCTGATTGGTGATCGATTAACTGAATCTAACCTCGTCTCAGCTAGCATGGGTGCCGATTCAAACAATAAACAGCGCGAGGAACTTGAGCATGCCTGAGATTAATTTTGAAAAATTATTAAGCTGGATTCAATCACTTAATAAAAAGCATTCCCTAGGTATTCCATTGGTGCTGTTTGTTGTAACAACCCTTATCTTTTTCTACTTACAAGACAATGTTTTTGAGCCTGGAACAATTGGTCGCTTGATCAACAGCAACTTCCGAACATGGTTGCCAGTACTTTTATTAACCATGGGCCAGGGTCTGGTTTTGATTGGGGGTGGGCTTGACCTGTCAAATGGCGCTATGGTTTCCGTCGGAAATGTCATTCTAGCCCTGCATGTTACCTCTGCTGATGAACCCTGGCATAATCTTGGTATTGTTGCAATTGTGATAGGTTTCGGGTTAGCTGCTGGATTGCTTAATGGCTTTCTAACCGTCTACCTTGGTTTGCAGCCCGTGATCGTCACCTTTGCCACCAGTTTTATTTATTCTGGTTTGGCACTGTTATTGCTTCCCACACCGGGTGGAGCTATACCGCGGGATTACACCAGTGTATACCGTAATACGCAATATTTAGGAATACCAATTTCTTTAATTATTTTGATATTGTTGTTGCTGATCTGGGAGTTTTTCCGAAAACGGAAATATGGTCGTTTCCTTTTTGCTGTTGGCGGAAATGCAAGAGCCGCATACACCACCGGTGTGCCAGTGAATTGGGTGAAAATATCAACATATGTTCTTTCAGGGTTTCTGGCTTCTTTGGGTGCCATCTCTTATAGTTTGCTCACCGGTTCGGCTTTTCTGGCAGCGGTGCAGATATGATGTTGCCCTCGATTACCGGAGCAATCATTGGTGGTATTTCCTTTGGGGGAGGTTCCGGCTCAATTTTAGGGGCAGTCTTCGGAGGAATTGTTTTAGGCAACATTCGAAGAATCATTTCAATCGTTAGAATTGATTCATGGGCTGTCACATTAGTCAATGCCCTGGTTATCGTGATTGCATTGGCGATGCCCGGTGTCATCAATTTACTGCGCAGGAAGAAATAACATGAATGAAACTGATGTAACCAAAAACCTGAGAAGTAAGCGAAAAATAAAAATCTCACCGCCTGCTATTGCCATTCTAATTGCGGCAATCCTTTTCATGTTAAGCGGTTTCCTACCAGCGGGTTATAGCACAGTACAGGGAGCCATACGACAGGGATTAAACATTTTACGTTTGGCTTCTTTTATTGCCATCATCGGTGCAGGTCAAACTTTGGTGATTATCTCTGGTGGTGAAGGAATTGACCTTTCTGCAGGGCCTGTGGTCACCATTGGTGCATTATTAACTTATATGATCATCAATGGACAAAACAGTCTTGTGTTACCCGTTTTGCTTTTAGTGATTTCAACGGGAGCTGTGATTGGCCTGTTTAATGGATTGGGCATTACCTACTTGAAGATATCTCCCTTTGTTATGACCCTGGGAATGGCAGGTGTCGTTCAAGGCGCCTTGATCTTGTGGACAAAAGGGATTTACGATGGAGGAGTCGCACCATTTATGACCCAACTTATTGCCCGAAATCTAATTTGGGGCATTCCCGGGATGATCTTCATCTGGATCCTCATTGGCATCTTGATGACGTTATTGCTAGAACGCAGTCGGTTTGGTAAACACCTCTTTGCAATCGGCGTTAATCGAACAGCAGCGCGGCTTTCAGGTGTGAAAGTTAACCGCATGGTTGTGCTCACTTATGTTATTGCTGGTGCCATGGCTGCAGTTGCCGGTTTCTTCCTGGTCTCCTTTACTCAGAATGCTGGCCCAAATCTTGGAAACCAGTACCTATTTCCATCGATTATCGCGGTGGCAATTGGTGGTACACAAATGGCAGGTGGCAAAGGTTCCTATTTTGGTACCATGGCTGGTGCGATTGTTATTCAATTGATCACCAGCCTTCTTACGACAATGCAACTACCTCAAGCTTTGCAACAAATCATATTCGGATCACTGTTGGTTCTTATACTCATCATTTATGGACGTGAAAAGGGACTTCGTTCCTGATTGCTTTCATTATTAAACTTCAATTGATTTGAAAGGAGAACAAATGCACAAAATCAGTATGTTAGGTGCCGGCTTCATCGGCATGTTTTACACAAAAACAATCCAACGAAGCCGTTCGAAGGACGAGATTTCTATCGTTTTCAACCGAACACCAGAAAATGCGAAAACTTTTGCTGAAACCTATAATGTCCCCCGCTGGACAGGTGATATGGACGAAGCGATCAACGACCCTGAAACGGATGTTGTTGTCGTTGCCTTACCCAATTACCAGCATAAAGAAGCCATTATTAAGGCTGCACAAGCAGGTAAAGCCGTTCTGTGCACCAAACCCCTAGCCCGAACTGGTCAGGAAGCAAAAGAAATACTCGATGCCGTTGAAAAGGCCGGTGTTTTTCATGGTTACCTGGAAGACCTTGTCTACACACCAAAAACACTCAAGGCCCTAGATTTTGTCCATAAGGGATCCCTGGGACAGATTCTGTGGGCACGCTCACGAGAAACCCATCCTGGACCCCATGCGCCCTGGTTCTTCGATAAAGAGTTAGCTGGTGGAGGCGCACTTGTTGATATGGGTTGCCATTGTGCTGAAATTTGTCGGAGTTTTATCGGCAAAGATGTCAGACCAGTAGAGGCAATGGGCCATCTTGATACTTTGGTTCACCCAATTGCTGCGGAGGATTTTGCTATTGGTTTGGTCCGTTTTGAAAATGGTGCCACCGCACAAATTGAATCAAGTTGGACATTTCGTGGTGGTATGGACCTCCGTGATGAGATCTCCGGCACCGAAGGTACAATTTGGTTAAATCATTGGCTGCGGACAGGTTTTGAGGTCTTTTCTACTGGTGGTGGAACAGGCTATGTATCTGAAAAATCCGAAGCAGACAAGGGCTGGCTCTTCCCGGTTGGCAATGAAGAAGATGCGTTGGGCTACATCGAAATGTTCAACGATATGTTTGATTCTATTGATCAAGGGGAGCAACCAACAGAAGATTTTTATGATGGTTATGTGATTAACTGTATCCTGGATGCCATCTATAAATCAGCTGAAACCGGCAAATGGGAACCTGTTGAAATTGAGGATTGGCGCGGTGGGAAGCATNAAAAGGTAAAAACCACCAAGGAATATGACGNTGATCATATCCTCATCAAAGATGAAGTGATGCCAGATGGAAAGCATAAATTCATTATTCAACATAAAGAAACAGGCCGAGTTTCAGAAGTTGTTGCATAAGTTTCAATATGAAATGGAGAGCTTTTGAGCTCTCCATTTTTAATTTATATACCTAACACAATCAAATGACAAACACATTATCAAACCAACGCGATCGTCTCGGTTTAGAGTTGATCAATAAAAACATACCTCGTAGACAAATTCGGTTTGCCATTTTCGATTTCGACGGCACCATTTCTCTAATCAGGGAAGGTTGGCAGGATATCATGATCCCTATGATGGTCAATATCCTGCTGGAAACGCCAAATCATGAAAGTCATGATGTGATTCAGCAAATCGTTCGCAAATATGTAACGGATATGACCGGAAAACAAACTATCTACCAGATGATCCGCCTGGCTGAAGAGGTAGAAAAACGGGGGGGCAAACCCGAAGAACCACTTGAATACAAAGCACATTATCATGAACTGCTAATGAATCGCATTCGCGAACGATTGAGAGGATTGCGAGAAAAGCAAATCAAACCAAATGAAATGGCTGTGCCTGGATCAATTAGTGCACTAAAGAAAATCACACAGGCTGGAATCACTTGTTTTCTGGCTTCGGGTACCGATGAGAACTATGTGCTTGATGAAGCATGCTTGTTGGAGATAACCCCCTTTTTTCAAGGTATCTATGGTGCTCGAGATGATTACAAGAATTTTTCTAAACGGATGATTATCCAAAAAATTATTCAGGACAATAACCTCCAGGGCCCTGAACTGGTTTCGTTTGGAGATGGTTTTGTGGAAATCGAGGATACAAAATCTGTTGGTGGCATTGCAATCGGACTGGCAACGGACGAATCCGGACAGACAGGAATCGACCTTTGGAAACGTGATCGCTTGATTGCCTCAGGTGCGGATGTCATCATGCCTGATTTCAACCAGTTTGCAGATTTATGGCAGTATTTAATGCCAGAGGAATGAATGAATGCCCTATCCTATTTTTGATCGTAATCAATTACAGTTATATCCACTTTCACAGCGGGAAAATGATCTCTCCCGGGACATATTTCTATCACTTGATGATCCCATTCCTGCTTACGACAATGTGTACTTAGAAGCAATCGCTGAGCGCATTATTAAAGCAAAAGCCAAAAATGCAACCGTGATGATTATGATGGGCGCCCATGTGATCCGCAGCGGCGTTAACCGCTTTTTGATTGATCTGATGCAGAAGGGCTATATTTCGTTAATCGGTACGAATGGTGCCAGCCCAATCCATGATATGGAATTTGCCATGATTGGGGAAACGACTGAAAGTGTTGCCCGTTATATCCAGGAAGGTCAATTTGGACTGTGGAAAGAGACCGGTCGCATTAATGATGCAGCTAACTATGCGAAAGCCAATGATTATGGCCTGGGAGAATCAATTGGCAAGATGATCGCGGAAGATGAAAGCACCTTCCCCTACCACGAAACAAGCCTATTCGCCGCAGGTTATCGTTTAGGAATACCCATTACTGTACATGTAGGAATCGGTCAGGACATTGTTCATGAACACCCGAATTGTGATGGTGCCGCCATTGGCGCCTCCAGTTACAAGGATTTCCTCACTGTAGCTCATTATGTACAAAACCTTGAAGGTGGTGTTATTCTGAATATTGGCACTGCTGTGATGGGGCCGGAAATTTTCTTAAAAGCACTTTCCATGGCTCGCAATGTCGCCAGGCAGAAAAATTACGAGGTCAAGCATTTCACATCGGCTGTTTTTGACCTGGTTGACCTGGGAGAAAAACCCAGCACCGAGGCACCAAAAACGGATGCTGTTTACTATTTTCGTCCTTATAAAACCATCCTTGTTAGAACCGTCGCAGATGGAGGTGAAAGTTTTTATGTGTGCGGTAATCATCGGGCAACAATCCCTAATCTTCATCGTCTGATTATGCAGAAAACGGCATAGAAGGGAGCTCATCATTGGAAACAAAGCTACTTGAGGAGATCCTAAATAAAATCTCGAAAAAACGTTTGGTCGTTTTAGGTGATTATTTCCTTGATTTCTACATTAATTTGGATCGATCACTTTCAGAATTATCACTTGAGACCCATAAAGAAGCATTCCAGGCAACCGGGTTTCGCAGTCAACCAGGGGCTGCTGGAGTTGTTACCAGCAATCTGGTTAGTCTCGGGGCAAAAGCTACTGCAGTCGGTTACATTGGTCAGGATAGTTTTGGCTTAACGTTAAAGAAAGCACTGTCTAAATCTGGCGTGGATACAAACCACCTGATTGAGCGTAATGATCGGCTTACCCCAACATACACCAAACCGATCATGAAAGAGGTTGATGGGATAAATGTAGAATTGAATAGGATTGACATTATCAACCGAACCCCTAATCCGCAGGCATTAAACGATCTTCTCGTAACACACCTTGAGAAAGTTTTTTCTACACATGATGGCGTTTTGGTCCTAGAACAGGTTCGTAATGATGGTTGTGGTGTCCTATCGCCATACCTGCGGAATGCTCTGAGCAATCTTGCAAATCAACACCCCGATATCGTTGTCCTGGTTGACTCAAGACACTTTCTACACGAATACCACAGCCTTAGCTTGAAAATGAACCTATCAGAAGGGCTTCGGTCCTTGGATATGATTGCTGATCAAACCACTTTTAATCAAAAAAACCAGCAAAATGCCACTAACAACTGTCTTGATACCTTTTGGATGCTCAATAATAAGCCGGTGTTTATATCACTCGGTGAGGAGGGTATCTGTGGGATAGATAAAGCAGGAAAGTTTTACCACCCAGGCTTTCATCAGGATGGCCCCATTGATGTCGTTGGTGCGGGAGATTCTGTCCTGGCTGCCATAGGCGTTGCCTTATGTGCTGGCGCTTCGCCAATACAAGCGGCATATATCGGCAATTTGGTTGGGTCTATCATTGTGCAAAAAATAGGTACGACCGGGGTCGCAACACCTAAGGAAATATTTCATCGCCATCTAGCTTATCAAAAACAACAAAAAGGAATCAATTAAATATGCCTGATCATGCAACAACTATAAGTCAATATCTTACCCATTTAATTGAGATATTGGAGAACTTTCCAATTAAAAAACTTGAAGAAATAACTAAAATCCTAGAACACGCCCGTGACAATCAGTCCTCGATCTTCATCTGTGGCAATGGCGGCAGCTGGGCGACAGCCGCTCACATGGTCTGTGATTTCGGAAAAAATACCCGTACTGGAAAATCAAAACGAATAAAGGTTATTGGTTTGGGTGACAATATTCCCTCGTTGACTGCATATGCCAACGACGAAGGTTACGAGCGGGTTTTTGCAGAACAACTGATCAGCCTGATGAAGCCAGCAGATGTGCTAATTGCTATCAGCGGCAGTGGAAATTCGCCTAATATTCTTCGGGCTATTGAAACAGCAGAACAGCTGCAAGGCATTACAATCGGATTAACAGGTTTTCAAGGTGGCCAGCTCAAAAACCTGGTTGACCATTGCCTGGTGGTTCCTTCTGACAGCATTGAAATTGTCGAAGATTGCCACATGATCATCGATCATCTCTTAACATTATGTTTAAGTGGTTAGAGGCAATCACGGATTAATTGAACCGCTGACGACAAGCGCATCTGGCCATCTCTGTAGTGCTTTTGGAAGCAGCGATGAACGGATGACGACACAGGCTACCTGATAATCCCCTGCATCAATGCGTTCCAGGCCAGAAGTTAAACCCTCATCACGAAGGAACTCCAGGGGACCTAACTCATCGATAATTAATAGATCCGTTTTGGGACTGCCTGCCAGTTGCTTGTTGGCCCATGCCAACGCCTCAGGATCAAAGCTCCAACGCGGTGTGGCTAGTTCTGCCTTCTCTGTGCCGCGCAGCTTCGCAAGTTGTCGCTTCTCACCTGTATAAAGGTCTTTGACCGCGATACCAGTTTTACTTTCTCCACTGAAAATTCCTGGAGAAAGAATACCGCTTATTTTCAATCCTTGTTTAGCTGCCAGTTTTGCTAACTTGGCGCACCAGGTTGTCTTACCTACCCCACTTAAGCCCGTCACAAGGATCAATTGTGGTTCGTTGTTACTGTTTTTAAACACTTTGCTCAACGGGCTTTCTGGAAGATGGAGGGACTCGGGTGTCATTTTTAATGGTCGTCTTGGCACAACAGCCCGGGGAATGGGTATGCCATCTTCCCAATTGAAAATGACTTCTGTTTTGATTCCATAAATTGATGATAGCATTGGCTCTGTCAATGTTTCTTTAGGTGGCCCGTATTCAGTAACCCATCCCCCATTGATCAGGACCACATTATCTGCATATGCCAGGGCATCATTTGGTGCATGCGATGAAATGATGAAACTTAATCCCTGTCGACTTAACTGGTTGATAATTTCCAAAACACGGTGCTGGTTGCTCAAGTCAAGATGAGCGGTCGGTTCGTCCATAAGCAGGATGCGACATTTTTGTGCCAGCCCACGGGCAATTAGCACCAATTGGCGTTCACCACCACTGACTTCGGTGTAGGGCCGGTCACGTAACTCGTAAAGCCCCACCTGTTCAAGGGCTTCTTCAACAATTGACTCATCCTCACCACCCGGAGAACCCAACCAGGTCAGGTAGGGTGCCCGTCCCATCATGACCATCTGTTGCACCGTATAAGCAAAAGCAGGAGAATGCAGCTGAGGAATTAAGCCAATTGATTGAGCCAATTCTGTCGCTGTATATTATCTAGTGTTTTCTGTCCAAGGTAGACCTTTCCAGAAGCCGGATTTATCAGACCTGCTAAGCAATGTAAGAGTGTGGTTTTCCCACCTCCATTACGACCTAGAATGTACAGCATTTCACCATCATGCAATTTCAATGAAACATCATGGAGAACAGTGCTTTCTGGAACATAAGCGTAACTGATGTTTTTAGCCTCAAGAATAACCATAACTTACCACCCTGTCTTATTTTTTCTAAGTAAGATGATCAACATAGGAACACCAATCAAACCCGTTAGAACACCTAAAGGAATTTCCCCAGGAAGTAACGTCCTTGAGACATTATCAATTAGGATCATAAATGCCCCTCCCAGTCCAATTGATACGGGCATCAAGCGCTTATGGTCTGGACCAACAATCATCCGACCAGCATGAGGAATCACAAGGCCTACCCAGCCAATTACACCGCTGATTGAAACTGCGACTGCAGTCATTAAGGTTGCTATGAAAATGATCAACAGCTTCACCCTGACTGGATCCACGCCTAAAGATTTTGCCTCCTGGTCACCGAGNGAGAGAATATTCAANCGCCAGCGTACCAACCATAAGACCAGCAAACCAATCAGTGTTATGATCACCAATGCACTCATCCGGTTCCATGTGATATTGGTCAAACTGCCTAAAAGCCAAAATGTGATCGCTGGTAAGGCATCAAGNGGATCAGCAACATACTTTAACAGNGANGTCANCGANTTAAACAACGACCCAATTAAAATCCCCATCAATGTCAACACCAAAAGCGGTGTNGTCCTGTATAACCGGCTGCCAAAAAATGAAAGCGAGACAGCGATCAAACCAAAAATAAAAGCAGAAATTTGCACCTGCCAGGTGTTTGCCATCATTAGGATGGCAATCGCCGCACCAAAGCCTGCGCCTGATGTCACACCTAAAATATTTGAATCTACCAATGGGTTTTTAAATATCGCTTGAAAGGCGGTTCCAGTGGCGCCATAACTTGCTCCGATTAACAATGCGGCAAGAATGCGCGGTACCCGCACCTGCAAAACCAATTGTTGTGCAATCAGTGGGATTCCATCAGCAATGCCAGGAACAATCGGTGATAACAGAACACGCACAACATCGATTGTGGTTATCTGATAGCGGCCCAATGGTAAAGAAAGTAAAAATAGAAATAATGGTAGGGCAAAAACCAAACCTACCATTAAATCCTTGGATCTACTTCTTTTATTCTTAATCAATGACGCATATTGCGGCAACTTCTTCTCCGGTGATGTCGTAATTGAGGAAGGTGTTATAGAAATACACAGCTTCTGACGCACAACTAAAGTCTAATAGGCCGGGATTGAGCTTTTCAGCCAGCCAAACAATTCCCATTACGGAATCTGGTCCTGGTGTATCCCACGGTGCCACCAATCTTGGCATTCGATAAACTCGATTGTTTTGGACAGCTGTAAGTATTTGCCATTCTGAACTTTCTGTAATGGCTTCAACGGATGCGCCGCCATAAGGAGGCACAATGATGATTTCAGGGTCCCAAATGGCAATTTGCTCAAGGTTAACATCATTCCAGAATCCAACTAAATCTGCACTCACAGAAAGACCACCAGCAGCTTCGATCAAATCCGTTTGGTACATATCACCACTGGCAACCCTTAAGGGTTCGGTGCCTGTAAACAGGACCCGAATACTTTCCTCTGGAGAGCGTTCTTCGAGTTGTGATGATATTTTATCAATGATGGTGTCAAAATAATCAACCCAAGCCTGTGCTTGTGCATTAGCATGTGGCCCAAATATTTGACCCATCAACAGCACAGCTTCTTGAATTTCTTGAGGTGTTTCTGCATCCATCAGAAACACATTTATGCCTATTTGATCAACAACATCCAACCAGCCTGAACGAGCGCTGCCGATTATCAAATCTGGATTGAGCATCGCAGCCTCTTCAATGTTGAAATTCTGCCTTGAGAAATCATCATCGCCTACCAAATCAGGAAAGCGTGGATCGATCCTTTCCATCACCGCAGCGCCTTGTGGATCACCTGCACCGGTAAAGCTGGCAGCCACCAGGCGGTCGGCAGCGTCAATGCTGTAAACAATAGATGTAGCGGGTCCAAAAGCGGATATTACTCGCTGTACAGGTTGCGGCACTTCAATTTGGTTACCAGCCTGATCCGTAATGGTAATGGTTTCTGGCAGTTCACCTGCATCAATCAGGACTTGCTGTCCTTCAGGTGAAATGGCGAAATCGATAAATGCTTTGATGTCATCAATTTCATTCACAGGGATCAAAACTGAGTCCGGTAAAAATGTAGCCTCAACAAATGGACGCCCTTCTGAATATGGGGTTGATGATGTTGCGATAAGATCACCATCCAGATCAACAAAAACCGGTAACTCTCCCTCAAAGAAAGCTTCATAAAGCTCTCGAATAGGCGACTGTAATCTTTCTACAGCAGAAATGGTGAAGCGCGAAACTTCTGTGACTTCCTCTTCATCAATAATGATTACTTCTGGCTCTGAATCATCTTCGGGTGGAATGACGACTGCTTCAGGAACTTCTTCTTGAACTAACGCTTCGTCTTCAACAGGTGTACAGCCAATCAATAGCAGGCTGACGATACCCAGTAAGAGTATTNATACGATATGCTTTGTTTTCATTTTTCAAACCTTTCAATTCTTTTATTGTTACTACTCAGCCTATCCTGCTCGCGTAGCACTCTTCGAGTGGTGAAAGCGTGTGGGGGGTTGTGTGGCGGCTCCGCCGCCACACAACCCCCCCGATTCCCCTGCAGCCTGAGTAGTTACCTTTTATTTTTGATCTCACTTTTGAACTGATGTAATTTTTGGCTTATGAGAAAACATGAACTGGTGAGTTTTCAACCAATTAATCGCTGCATCGAGCTGACTGATAATAAAATCCAATGTCAATGCTTCCATATCTGAACGACAGTTTTCGTATTGATCAAAGAACCTATCCCGCTGCCGTTGGCATGCTGAAATTTGAGCATTAACAATAGGATCAGTTGGTTGTTTAAGTAAATTGGCAATAAAAATCCGGCTTAAGAATATGATCCTGATCCGGTGAACACTGGCGGATGGTTTTGGTTCTAGTAACCAATTATCTAACTGTTGGGAACCGTGATCAGTAATTTCGTATTCAATTCGTGAAGGTGCATTTAATACAGCCACCTCTTTACCGCAAACAGATCCATTTCGTTCCAATCTTTTAAGCACTGCATATAATTGGCTGGTACTCATCTTCCAACTATGACCAAGTTGTGCTGGAGAATTAAACACCTCCAACAGGTCGTAACCATGTGTTGGTTTTGCCTTAAGCAAACCTAATACAACTTCGTCAGGAATGGGTCTTGCCATAACACTATTCTATTATGGAATAGCTGATTAATCAAGATGTTCAATCGCCCATACAACAAATACTTCGAGAAACTTATCATAAAACGCATGGCCAACAACTGTTTTGCTATACGAATATCAATCAAATAATCGGCAACCTTAAAATATCTTGACAGCGAGTACCTGCCACTGTAAAATAAAAACAGTGAATAATTCATTCACATTTTTTACCTACAACCACTAGTAATTGTAGGGAATCCAGGGAAAGCCCGTTGCAGCGGGCTTTTCGCTTTAATGATTATATTCAGAATTTATGTAGGATATTCTGCCTGCGTTTTCATGGATCTCTGCAAACTAAATTATAATAGTCAATGTATTACCACACAGGCAGCCATGTTGGCAAAAAGACCCCGATTCCCTTTCAGGCTGAGTTGTTACTACAATTTTTGTTATCAATAATTATTAATAAAAGAGAGGTATGATGATTGAA
>SL_3KL_010_SEDDRAFT_10003768_pt1 | contig 13755 bp, 11 predicted proteins | sample SodLakKL_010_SED_2_FD_10381 | JGI IMG/M metagenome (IMG submission 10381)
GTCAACGTCGTCTTGCCATGGTCGATGTGGCCGATTGTGCCCACGTTCACGTGCGGCTTCGTCCGCTCAAACTTCTTCTTAGCCATCTTGACTTCCTCCTCGCCGGTACTCTCTCAGTTCAAAATCTCATGTATGAAGGATGCTTGGAAATCACACTTCATTTCGAGGGATGTGCAGGATGCCGTAACTGCGATGGAACACAGCTCGTTGATACCAAAGAGAGCGGCGAAAACCTGCCTTCCCAACCTTGCCCCGGGGTGATTCTTGAAAGGACACCCCATCAACGCGGCCATCAAAGGCAATTGTTGATGCTACCATCTATAATGAGCAAAAGCCTTGTTCGCTTCAGCCATACGGTGCGTGTCTTCACGCTTCTTCACAGAGCCCCCGCGGTTCTGAGCTGCATCCTGAAGTTCTCCCGCAAGCCTCTGGACCATGGTTTTCTCCGATCGCTGGCGGGAATAGTTGATGAGCCAGCGCATGGCCAGAGCATCCCTCCGCTCGTACCTCACCTCGACGGGAACCTGATATGTGGCACCGCCCACGCGGCGGGATTTGACCTCGATGATGGGACGCACATTCTCCATGGCTTTGTTGAAAACTTCCAGCGGTTCCTGCTTGGTGCGCTGCTCAATGAGATCCATGGCCCCATAAATAACTGATTCAGCCACACTTTTTTTGCCCTGCTTCATGATGTTGTTGATGAACTTGGCCAGCAGTCGGCTATTGTACTTCGGGTCGGGAAGTACTTGACGTTTTGGAACTTCTCTTCTTCTTGGCATCCGCTTCCTCGATGTCTTCTGAATTCACGAGAAAAGAGAAGCCATGACGTTGCACAGAGCGTCATGGCCCCACAGACTAACGTTTTTGGCGTATTATTTGGGTCTCTTGGCACCGTACTTGGAACGACCCTGTTTGCGGTTGGCCACTCCAAGAGCGTCCAGGGTGCCTCGAATGATATGATACCGCACGCCCGGCAGGTCCTTGACGCGGCCTCCGCGGATGAGCACCACCGAGTGCTCCTGCAGATTATGCCCGATGCCGGGAATGTAGGATGTGACCTCAATGCCGTTTGTCAGGCGGACACGGGCAATTTTGCGCAATGCAGAATTGGGCTTTTTGGGAGTGGTGGTGTAGACGCGCACACACACCCCACGCTTCTGAGGACAGTTCTGCAGAGCCGGCGTGTTGGACTTGGTGATGATCTTTTCTCTGCCTTTTCGAACCAGCTGGTTGATCGTGGGCATCTTTCTTCTTCTCCGCTTTTTTCGGAAATCCGTTGCGTTTGCCCTCTTTTTGGGCTTCCAAATCTCCTCTTTTTACAGAGGGCCTCATAAGTTGTCAAGTTTTTTGTGTTGTGGAGCGGGATCCTGAGTGGGCCCTTTTCAGATGAACGCCGCTCCCGGGTTTCAGTGGTGCTCACCGTCCGAGATCCCGATACAGTTTCAGCCCTGTGCCTGCGGGGATCAGGCGGCCCATGATGACATTTTCCTTGAGTCCCAGCAGATGGTCCACCTTGCCCGCGGTGGCTGCGTCCGTGAGCACCTTGGTGGTCTCCTGGAAAGACGCGGCGGAAATGAAACTCTGCGTGCTCAGGGACGCCTTGGTGATGCCGAGGAGGAGAGGTTCCGCTGCCGCAGGACGGTTGCCTTCCTGAGTGAGCTTGGCGTTCACCTCTTCGAAGATTCCTTTTTCGACGAATTCGCCCACCAGGAATTCCGAGTCACCGGGGTCTGTGATGCGAACCCTTTTGAGCATCTGCCGGACAATGACTTCGATGTGCTTGTCATTGATTTTGACGCCCTGAAGCCTGTAGACCTGCTGCACCTCGTCCACCAGGTATTTGGCAACTTCTTTTTCCCCGAGAATGTTGAGGATGTCGTGGGGGTTGGGGGAACCGTCCATGAGGGGTTCTCCGGCCCGCACGAAATCTCCTTCGTGCACACTGATGTGTTTTCCCTTGGGGATCAGGTAGTCCCGGGGTTCTCCCACTTCAGGGGTGACAGTGACCTTGCGCTTGCCCTTGGTGTCCTTTCCAAAACTCACCTGGCCGTCGATTTCCGTGATCACCGCGTTTTCCTTCGGCTTGCGGACTTCGAAAAGCTCGGCGACCCTGGGAAGACCTCCCGTGATGTCTTTTGTCTTGGTGGTCTCCCGAGGAATCCTTGCGAGGACGTCACCGGGGAAAAGGGCATCTCCTTCGGAAACCATGAGAATGGCGCCCACAGGCATGAAGTAGCGTGCGTGCCCCCCTTCACCCACTTTTGCGGTCCGTCCCTTTTCGTCTTTCATGGAAATGCGTGGGCGAACATCCGAATCTCGATATTCCACGACCACTTTGCTGGATTTGCCCGTAACCGGATCGAGCTTCTCCTGCATGGTCTGGCCTTCGACGATGTCACCAAACTTCACCGTGCCGGACACATCCGTCAGGATGGGCGTTGTGAAAGGGTCCCATTCGGCAAGCAGCGTGTCCGTTTCCACAGGCTGTCCCTCAGTGACCTTGATTTTAGCGCCATAATTGATCACGTAACGTTCCCGTTCGCGGCCTGTTTCGCTGATGATGCTGATTTCACCGTTGCGGTTCATGGCCACGAGTTCGCCTTCCCGGTTGCTGACAGTGTTGAGGTTGAGAAATTTAACGGTCCCGGGATACCGGTTGGTGATGGAGGTCCTTTCGATGCTTTTGCTGGCGGTTCCACCAATGTGGAAGGTTCTCATGGTCAGCTGGGTTCCAGGCTCTCCAATGGATTGAGCGGCGATGATCCCCACCGATTCACCAATCTGGACCGTTTTGCCCATGGCCAGGTCACGTCCGTAGCACATGGCGCAGATGCCCCGCTCGCTTCTGCAGGTGAGAGCGGACCGTATGAACACCTTTTCGATGCCCGCGTCTTCAATGACGTGAACCTTGTGTTCGTCGATCTGCTCCCCTGCCTCCACCAGCACTTCATTGGTGACAGGGTCAACAATGTCCTCATGGGCAATGCGTCCGAGGATGCGATCTCCCAGGCGCTGAATGATCTCGCCCGCCTCCATGAGCGCTTCCACCTGTATGCCGTCGAGGGTCCCACAGTCGTTTTCGGAAATGATGACATCTTGAGACACATCCACAAGACGGCGTGTGAGGTAGCCCGAGTTGGCCGTTTTGAGAGCCGTGTCCGCCAGGCCCTTGCGGGCACCGTGGGTGGAGATGAAGTACTGGAGTACGGTGAGCCCTTCCCGGAAGTTGGCCGTGATGGGCGTCTCGATGATTTCTCCGGAGGGTTTGGCCATGAGGCCCCGCATTCCTGCCAACTGCCGCATCTGATCCTTGCTGCCGCGCGCCCCTGAATCGGCCATCATGAAGATGGAGTTGAATGACTCGGTCTCCTTCACATTGCCTTCGCTGTCCGCGAGCTTCTTGATGGCGATTTCTTTCATCATCTGCGCAGCCACGTCTTCTGTGGCCTTGGCCCAGATGTCCACGGCCTTGTTGTATTTTTCCCCTTCGGTGATGAGACCCTCGTTGTATTGTCTTTCAATTTCTTTCACGAGGTTGAAGGCCGCATCCAGAATGCCAGGTTTGGCCTGAGGAATGGTCATGTCATTGATGGAAATGGAGATGCCTGAACGGGTGGCAAACTGGTATCCAAGGTCTTTGAGGCGGTCCGCCAGAAGGACCGTGGCCTTCACGCCCGCTTTTCGATAGCAGAGATCGATCAGCTGAGCCAGGCTCTTTTTGTTCATCACCTTGTTGATCGCGGAAAAAGGGACACCTTCTGGAAGGATCTCGGAGAGGAGAACGCGCCCCACCGTGGTGTTCACCATTTCCCCGTCAATCCGGACTCTGATCAGGGCATGCAGGTCCGCTTCTCCGGAGTCATAAGCGCAGCGGACTTCTTCCCCGCTTGAAAAGACACGGTCTTCACCCTTCGCAAAATGCCTGTCACGCGTCATGTAATAGATGCCCAGAACGATGTCCTGAGAAGGCACGATGATGGGGTCCCCATGGGCGGGGCTCAAAATGTTGTTGGTGGACATCATGAGGATTCGAGCTTCTGTCTGAGCTTCGATGGACAGGGGCACGTGCACGGCCATCTGGTCGCCGTCGAAATCCGCATTGAAAGCGGTGCACACAAGGGGGTGCAGCTGAATGGCCTTGCCTTCAATGAGGATGGGCTCAAATGCCTGTATGCCGAGACGGTGCAGCGTGGGAGCACGGTTGAGCATGATGGGAAATTCCCTGACCACTTCGTCCAGGGTGTCCCAAACTTCCGGGGTTTCTCGCTCCACCATCTTCTTGGCCGCTTTGATGGTGGTCACATAGCCTTGCTCTTCCAGCTTGTTGTAGATGAAAGGCTTGAAGAGTTCCAGGGCCATTTTTTTGGGCAGTCCACATTGGTGCAGGCGAAGGTTGGGCCCCACCACGATGACGGTGCGGCCGGAATAATCCACCCGCTTGCCCAGAAGGTTTTGACGAAAACGCCCCTGTTTGCCCTTGAGCATGTCGCTGAGGGACTTGAGTGGCCTTTTGCTTGCCCCGGTGATGGTCTTGCCCCTTCTTCCGTTGTCGAAAAGCACGTCCACGGCTTCCTGAAGCATGCGCTTTTCATTGCGAATGATGATGTCAGGTGCATTGAGTTCCTGGAGACGCTTCAGCCGGTTGTTGCGGTTGATCACCCGCCGGTAAAGGTCGTTGAGGTCACTGGTGGCGAAACGCCCTCCATCCAGAGGAACCAGTGGGCGAAGGTCGGGAGGCAGCACGGGAATGACATCCATGATCATCCATTCGGGCTTGTTTTCCGACTCTCGAAAGGCATCGATGATCTTGAGCCGCTTGGCCAGCTTCTTGCGCTTGGCCATGGAATTGGTTTTCATCATTTCTTCACGGAGCTCGGTGGCGAGCGTGTGAAGGTCCAATTCAGACAGAAAATCCTTGATGGCTTCGGCACCGATGCCCGCGGTGAATCCCGCGCCATGCTCCTGCACCATCTGACGGTACTTTTCTTCCGTGAGGAGTTCCCCGCGGGTTAAAGGGGTTTCACCGGGGTCCAGCACGATGTAGGAGTCGAAATAGAGAACTTTTTCCAGCTCACGAAGAGTAAGGTCGAGCATGTTTCCGATTTTGCTCGGCAAACTGCGCAAAAACCAAATGTGCGCAACGGGAGCGGCCAGTTCAATGTGGCCCATTCTTTCTCGCCGCACCTTGGACTGAATGACTTCCACACCACACTTTTCACACACCACACCACGGTGCTTCATGCGTTTGTATTTGCCGCAGTTGCATTCGTAATCTTTGATGGGGCCAAAGATGCGAGCGCAGAAAAGGCCGTCGCGCTCGGGTTTGAAAGTCCGGTAGTTGATCGTTTCAGGCTTTTTGACCTCGCCATAGGACCACTCGAGAATGCGCTCAGGTGAGGCGATCATGATCTTGACGGCATTGAAATTCAATGGGTCCTTGGGTTTCATGAAAAGACTGTAAAGTTCTTTCAAGGGGAACTCCTTGTCAGTGTTGAAGGGCGGCTCATGCGGGCCTTCCAGAGGAGGGGCCTTTTCCCATGCCATGGGAAGGAGGCCTCAGAACCTGGAAGGCCGTTGAACCGTCCCCATCACCGATCGATGATCCTATCTCTTTTAATTTTCTTCATCTTCAAGCAGCCGGACATCCAATGCCAGAGCTTGAAGCTCTTTCACCAGGACGTTGAAAGATTCAGGCAGTCCTGCTTCAAGGGTGTTGTCACCTTTCACGATCTTTTCGTACATCCGTGTCCGTCCCGCCACGTCGTCGGATTTCACCGTGAGAAATTCCTGAAGGGCATGGGCTGCTCCGTAAGCCTCCATGGTCCAGACTTCCATCTCCCCGAGACGCTGGCCGCCGAATTGGGCCTTGCCCCCGAGGGGCTGCTGGGTCACCAGGGAGTAGGGGCCTATGGAACGTGCGTGAATCTTGTCGTCCACCAGGTGATGAAGTTTGAGCATGTACATGGTGCCGACGGTGACAGGCTGATCGAAAGGCTCCCCCGTTCGGCCGTCGTAGAGCGTGGATTGACCGGTCATGGAAAAACCGGCTTCATTGAGGAAGGCGCGGATTTCATCCTCCTCGGCGCCGTCAAAGACGGGAGATGACACGTGTATGCCTTCCCGCAGGGAAGGAACGAGGGCCTTGAGATCATTTTCATCAGCGCCGGCAAAATACTGGTCGAATTCCAGTTCCGAATAGATCCTCCTGAGCTTGTCATTGAGCGTTTCCCGCTCTTTCATTTTTTCGATCAAGGTGGCCAATTGTTCGCCCAGTCCTCTGGCAGCCCACCCCAGATGGATTTCCAGCACCTGGCCCACGTTCATGCGGGAAGGCACGCCCAGAGGGTTGAGGACGATGTCGATGGGGGTGCCGTCGGGAAAATAGGGCATGTCTTCCGCGGGAAGAATGCGCGAGACCACACCCTTATTGCCGTGTCTGCCCGCCATCTTGTCGCCCACTTGAAGCTTTCTTTTGACGGCGACGTAAAGCTTCACCATTTTGATGACGCCCGGGGGAAGCTCGTCGCCTCGCTTGAGCTTGCTGATCTTGTCTTCGAAAAGGGATTTGATGAGCGCCATCTGCTCTTTGTAGTTGTGAAGGATGATTTCCACCTCCATGGAGACGGCGGGGTCCTTGGCTACGGAAATATGGTTCCACAGGGCGCTGGGAATGGCCAGAAGGGTCTCCTCCGTGAACACCTCACCCTTTTTCATGTACACGCGCTTGCCGTCTTTGATGGTGGCGTCACTGACTTTTCCCTCGAGGAGGCGGAAGAGCCGATGCGCCGATGTCTTGCGAACGATGTCCAGCTCATCCCGCTGGTCCTTCATGAGTCGAGCAACCTCATGGTTCTCGATCATGATGGTTCGCTCGTCTTTTTCGACACCCTTGCGCGAAAAAACCTTGGCATCAATGACGATGCCTTCGACGCCCGGAGGCACACGAAGGGATGTGTCTTTCACATCGCTGGCCTTTTCGCCGAATATGGCCCTCAAAAGCTTTTCTTCGGGTGTCAGTTGAGATTCGCCCTTGGGCGTCACTTTGCCCGCAAGGATGTCGTTGGGCTTGATGTATGCGCCGATACGGATGATTCCGCTTTCGTCCAGGTCACGAAGAGCCTCCTCTCCCACGTTGGGGATGTCTCGGGTGATGTCCTCCTTGCCGAGCTTGGTATCTCTCGCGACCACTTCGAATTCCTCGATGTGAATGGAGGTGAACACGTCTTCCTTGCAGATGCGCTCGCTGACCAGAATGGAATCTTCAAAGTTGTACCCGCCCCAGCTCATGAAGGCCACCGTCACATTGCGCCCGAGGGCCAGTTCTCCATGATCGGTGGAGGGGCCGTCCGCAATGATCTGTCCCTTTTTTACATGGCTGCCCTGCTGCACCAGCGGTTTCTGGTTCATGCATGTGTTCTGGTTGGAGCGCTGAAACTTGATGAGCTTGTAGATGTCCACACTGCGCCCCATCTCCGCATCATATTCGTAGGCACGCACAACAATGCGTGTGGCATCCACGTACTCCACCACTCCATCCCTTCTGGCGACGATGGCAACGCCGCTGTCCTTGGCCACGACGCTTTCAATGCCGGTGCCCACCAGCGGAGCGCGCGTCTGTATGAGGGGAACGGCCTGGCGCTGCATGTTGGAGCCCATAAGAGCCCGGTTGGCGTCGTCGTGCTCCAGAAAAGGAATGAGAGATGCCGAAACACTCACCAGCTGGATGGGCGAAACGTCCATGAAGGTGATTTCTTCTGGGGGCACCATGACAAATTCGCCGGCTTTTCGGGCAGAAACCTGTTCACGGATGAACCTGCCTTCTTCGCTCAGAGGCGCATTGGCCTGAGCGATGGGGAACTCTTTCTCTTCCATGGCCGCCAGGTACTCCACTTCCTTTTTGGCCGTGGAATTGTGCACGTTGCGGTAGGGGGTTTCAATGAACCCGTAGGAGTTGACTCGGGCATAAGCCGACAGGGACACAATGAGGCCTATGTTGGGACCTTCCGGAGTTTCGATGGGGCATATTCTCCCGTAGTGGGTGGGATGAACGTCACGAACCTCGAAGCCGGCTCTCTCTCTGGTGAGGCCCCCTGGCCCCAGGGCGCTGAGACGGCGCTTGTGAGTTATTTCAGAGAGGGGGTTGGTCTGGTCCATGAACTGGGAAAGCTGACTGGTGCCGAAAAATTCCTTCACCACGGCCGATACGGGCTTGGCATTGATGAGGTCGTGAGGCATGAGCGCTTCCACTTCCTGAAGGGTCATGCGCTCTTTTATGGCTCGCTCCATGCGGACGAGCCCGATGCGATACTGGTTTTCCAGAAGCTCGCCCACAGCTCTCACTCGGCGGTTGCCCAGGTTGTCAATGTCATCCACCGGCCCGTGAGAATCTTTGAGCCGAATCAGGTGGCGGACGGCGGTGAGAATGTCTTCTTTGCGCAGGGTGCGGTAATCGAGTGGCACGTTCTTCAGGTCGAGCTGCATGTTGAGCTTCAGACGGCCCACTTCCGAGAGGTCATAGTGGTCAGGATCAAAAAAAAGCTTGTGGAAAAAATCTTTGGCCACCTCGAGGGTGGGTGGATTGCTTGGGCGGAGGCGCCGGTAGATCTCAATGAGAGCCTCTTCTTTCGTGTTGACCTTGTCCATGAGAAGGGTGTTTCGAAATGAGGGGCTGATGTCAAGGCCTTCCAGGTGGAGCAGTTCGATTTCTTCCACACCCCGCTGAATGAAATCGTCAATCATGGCCTCATTGATGGTGTCATTGCACTCGGCGATGATCTCGCCCGTGGAATAGTCGATCACGTCCTGAGCGAGAACCTTGTCCACAAGGTCCATGGTTTTCATGGGAAGGCTTCGAATTCCAACTTCCTGAAGTCTCCTGAGGGTCTGTTTCCCCAATTTCCTGTTTTTTCTGACGAGGATGTCCCCCGTCTCGGGGTGCAGCACGTCCTCGGGAGCTCGGCTGCCCAGAAGCACTTCGGGGTTGAGTTCTTTCTGTGACTGATTCTCATTGCCCAGAAAAATCTTTTCACTGGGATAGAAAAAGTTGAGAAGCTCCTCGGTGCTGTAGCCCAGGGCCTTGAGCAGTACGGTCACGGGGAACTTGCGACGGCGGTCGATGCGCATGTAGAGGATGTCTTTTGGGTCGAATTCCAGGTCCAGCCATGAGCCGCGCAGGGGAATGACACGGGCGGAATAAAGGATCTTTCCCGATGAATGGGTTTTGCCCCGGTCGTGGTCGAAAAAGATTCCCGGAGAACGATGGAGCTGGCTGACGATGACCCTTTCGGTGCCGTTGATGATGAAGGTGCCGTTTTCGGTCATCAGGGGAAGAGTGCCGAAATAAATTTCCTGCTCCTTGATGTCGCGAATGGAGCGTGTGTCTGCTTCTTTATCCACATCATAGACGACCAGGCGAACCACGATCTTGTTGGGAGCCTCGTAGGTCATTCCCCTTGCCAGGCACTCTTCGACGTCATACTTGACTTCACCGAAGCTGTACTGAACGAACTCCAGGGATGCTGTGCCGCTGAAATCCTCGATGGGAAAAACGCTCGAGAAGACTTCCTGGAGTCCCTTGCCGCTCCGTGCATCGGGGGAAACATCTTTTTGCAGAAACTGTTCGTAGCTCTCCTTCTGCATTTGAATCAGGTTGGGGAGGTCGATAATTTTCTTGATTTTACCGAAATCTTTTCGCACCCTGTATTCATGGGTCAAAGCCGTGGCCATGGTCTCTCCTGCGACTTAAAATGCGCTTATGGGTGACACTGTAACGATTGAAAAAGTCTTGACCTTTTGGGTGGTGCTTGAGAGTGGTTCCAGGCACCAACAAATCATTATGCCATAAAATCGAAAAACGGAAATCGGCCGAAGAGGGTGTTCAGCCGATTTCCGATAAAAAAATGTAAAAACCGAGCGATTACTTGACTTCTACGGTGGCCCCGGCGTCGGTCAACTGCTTGGCAATGGCCGTGGCTTCTTCCTTGGGAATTCCTTCCTTCACCACCCCAGGAACGTTCTCCACGAGGTCCTTGGCCTCCTTGAGGCCCAGACTGGTGATGGCTCTCACTTCCTTGATGACGTTGATCTTCTTTTCACCGGGGCTGGTGATCACAACGGAAAACTCAGTCTGCTCCTCAGCGGGAGCGGCTTCAGCGGCAGCGCCTCCGGGCATGGCTGCAACGGCTACAGGAGCGGCAGCACTCACCCCGAAACGATCTTCCAGCTCTTTGACGAGTTCGCTCAGTTCCAGGACGGTCATATTTTCGATAAAACTGATCACATCTTCTTTGGTCACAGACATTACTCGATTCCTCCATCAGGGTATTAAATCAGAAAGATCAGGCTTCTTCTCTTTTTCTTTGCACGGCAGCCAGTACACCCACAAAAGCTCTGGGCACCCCGCTCAGGACAGTGACCAGGCTGGTGGGCACTGCGTTGAGTGTGCCGAGCAGTTTTGCCAGGAGATGTTCGCGAGGCGGCAATTCAGCCAGATGGGAAACCTGGTCGGGATCCAGCAGCCGGTCGCCCAGCGCGCATGCCTTGATTTGAAATTTCTCCTTTTCTTTGGAGAATTTCTTGAGCACCTTGGCTGCAACGGCAGGGTCTCCGTAGCCGATGGCGATGGCGCATGTGCCTTTCAGGTGTGGCTCCAGCACCGCTGCGCCCGTGTCGCGGCTCGCCAGGCGCATCAGAGTGTTTTTGACAACCTGGTATTCCACCTCTTCGGCTGCAAGGGCACCCCGAAGCGCTGTCATCTCAGCGACGGTCAGGCCCTTGAAATCCGTTAAGATGGCGGCACTGGCCCGCTGCAACTTCTCGTGCAGCTCAGCAACTACTTGCTCTTTTTTGGCTCGCTCCAATGTCGATCAAACCCCCTTTCGTCTGCCGGTGTGCTTTCCCTGATTCCCATAAAGCAATGAGGATCGGTGTGCTGCGTCCCTGAGCCGGAATGGTTTCTTTCATCCCTCTCGGCAGGTGCCTCTGAACCAGAAGTTTAAACGCCACGGGGCGTCCCTGCGGTCTCAGACGGCTGAAAACACCAGTCGGCAGTTAGTCGTGTGATTGTGTCACCCTTACAAAATGGCCATGCTTCATGCATTGCCACTCTGGAAAACCCATCATCAAGCAAATGATTTCACTGCAAGGGGATCCACTTGAATCCCCACACCCATGGTGGTGGAAATGGCAATGCCCTTCACATAGGTCCCTTTGGCGGCAGTGGGCTTCAAACGGACGAGGGTCTCCATGAAGGCCCCAATGTTTTCCAGGAGTTTTTCCTGGCCAAAAGAGATTTTTCCCATGGATGCATGCACAATGCCCGTTTTTTCCACGCGAAAGTCCACCTTTCCCGCTTTGATCTCCTTGACAACCTTTGCCACATCAAAGGTGACGGTTCCCAGTTTGGCATTGGGCATGAGGCCTCTTGGGCCCAGAACTTTGCCGATCTTGCCCACTCCCCCCATCATGTCGGGAGTGGCCACGGTTTTATCAAACTCAAGCCAGCCTGCCCTGATCTGTTCCACCATTTCGTCTCCGCCCGCATGGTCTGCTCCGGCGTCCAGGGCCTCCTTGACCTTTTCGCCCTTGGCGAAGACAAGGACTCGAACAGGTTTGCCCAGACCATTGGGAAGCACGACGGTGCCTCGCACCATCTGATCGGCATGGCGGGGGTCCACCCCAAGACGCACGGCGATATCAAGGGACTCATCGAATCTGGCATAGACGCAGTCTGCGGCCAGCTGCAAAGCTTCCTGAAAGGTGTAGCGTTTCGAAGGGTCTATTTTTTCGCGGTTTACGCGGTATTTCTTTCCTCGTTTTGGCATCTTCAACTCTCCACAAACGGACCGATTCTCTCAACCACTGTGACTGGCTCTTCAGACGATTTCAACTCCCATGCTCCGGGCGGTTCCCTCGACGATGCGAATGGCTGCATCCACGTCGCGGGCATTGAGGTCGGGCATTTTGAGCCGTGCGATCTCCTCCACCTGGGCCTTGGTGACCTTGGCAACCTTGTTGCGGTTGGGCTCACTGGAGCCCTTCGCGATCTGTGCCGCTTTCTTCAGGAGAATGGACGCGGGTGGAGTCTTGGTGATAAAGGTGAAAGAACGATCCGCGTACACGGTGATCACGACAGGAATGATCATTCCTTCCTGGCCCTGAGTCTTGGCGTTGAAGGCTTTGCAGAACTCCATGATGTTGACGCCGTGCTGACCCAGCGCAGGACCTATGGGCGGCGAAGGATTTGCCTGCCCTGCGGACACCTGCAGCTTTATGTTGGTAACGACCTTTTTTGCCATCCTCGTATGAACTCCTCAGTCTTGCGCTCTATAAAAGTTAAATACGGTGAACCTGGACAAAGTCCAGCTCCACCGGTGTCGATCGTCCAAAAATACTGACAAGCACCCTGACTTTTCCCTTGTCCGGCATGACCTCGTCCAGGATGCCGTTGAAATTGGCAAAGGGACCATCCACCACTCGAACCTCATCACCCTTTTCAAACCGGTACTTGGGCCTCGGTTTTTGAATGCCCTGCTCCATTTGGGCGATGATGGCTTCCGCTTCCTCGTCGGTGAGAGGAATGGGACGATCCTGGCTGCCGATGAAGCCTGTCACCTTTGGTGTGTGACGAACGAGGTGCCACGTTTCATCGTTCAACTCCATCTGAACAAGGATATAGCCTGGATAGAACTTGCGGGAAGACGCCTTCCTCTGGCCTTTGACCAGTTCGATGACTTTCTCTGTGGGCACCAAAACCTGTCCAAAAAAAGCTTCTTTGTTTTCGGCCTTGATGCGTTCCTCAAGGGCCAATTTCACCTTGTGCTCAAAACCTGAATAGGTATGGACAATGTACCACTTTTTTGCCACGGACCCACCCCGCTTGTGCCTGTCTGGATAATGGTCCTGCTCGGGGATGCCCCTTTGGAACCCCGGGACTAACCGATGAGCAACCTGACCAAACGGCTTAAAATTAAATCAACAACGCCTAAAAATATCCCTGCAAGAATCACGAGCACCAGCACCACCGAAGTGGACCCCAGTGTTTCCTTGCGCGATGGCCAGACAACCTTGCTCAGTTCGTGCCAGACTTCCCCGAAGTAATGACGGGTTTGGTGCCACCAAGCGGTGATTTTGGACGGATCGCCAGGCTTTCTGGTGCTTTTTTTCTGAACCTCAGCCTTTTTTGGCTTGGTCACTTTCGGAAGATTCTTCTTCTGGTTCTGGGATTCCATGGTTTGGACCTTGTTGGCTGTCAGCGCTCTATGGTGAAAACGGGTGACGGAGTTCCTGTAAGGGGATCCGCCAAGCCCGCTCCATGCCCTCTGCCATTTTCTTGAGGCTGTTCAACTGCGCGCAAGGTCACAGAAGGCCAAAACAAATGGAGACACCTTCATCGGGCAGATGGAACGCCCCCTTTGAGGGGCGTTCCATGCATCATTCACAAGCGGTGCCGGAAAGATCCCGTAAAGGGTTTCCTTTCACTTGGTTTCTTTGTGCTCCAGGTGAGCATCACAGAACCGGCAATACTTCTGAAAGCTCAGCTTTTCAGGTGTGGTTCGCTTGTTCTTGGTGGTGGTGTAGTTGCGCCGCTTGCACTGAGAACACGACAACGTCACGATGACACGCATATGGGTTCACCTTCTGTATGGATGGTGCTCATTCAATAATGCCGGTGAGGACGCCTGCACCGACGGTGCGTCCGCCTTCGCGAATGGCGAAGCGCAGACCTTCTTCCATGGCCACGGGGGTGATGAG
>SL_3KL_010_SEDDRAFT_10003769_pt1 | contig 13755 bp, 13 predicted proteins | sample SodLakKL_010_SED_2_FD_10381 | JGI IMG/M metagenome (IMG submission 10381)
CGGCGGCCCCCAGCGGCTGAGGAACATCTGCCTCCTTCCCCCTGGCTCACGCGGTTCCCGGTACATCTCCCCCCCTTGAGGGTCGTCTCACTGGCGCATCCTTGGCCCCCTTCGGCCAAGGACGCCGCACTTGGTGCCTGGACACCAAGTCGTCTCAACGCTACTTCTGGACGTTGTCGAAGGTGTAGAACGTTCGATCGGGACCCGCATGCCAGCTTGGGAGTATTCGGATTTGGCCATGCCCGTGCCCGGCACGTGACAACAATTTCATCGCTCGAAGTTCGACGGTCGCGTGGTAGTCGCACAATCTGGAGGAGGACGAATGCAGTCCGAGCACTCGAAGTCGGTCGAGGATTACATCCTGGAGAAGCTTCCGGTCGGGACGACCCTACGCCCCAGCGAACTCTTTGGGACCGCTCGCGAGGAGCACACGACGTTCACGGAACAGGACCTCCGCCGGAAGATCTGGACCCTCGTGAATCGTGGCCGCATCGAACTCACCAACACGATGTCGCTCCGCCAGCGGCCGGATGCCGGAACGTAAGCAGGAACAGTCCGAGGAGCTCGTCACACGGCGACACGCCGGAATCCGATCGAAGCCTGGCGACCCGCGATCACCGTTCCAGGTCGACCACGATCGAATCATGTACTCCTCGGCCTTCCGCCGACTAGCACAGGTCGGCCAGGTCGTCAGTTCGTCCGAAGGCCACGTTTTCCACAATCGGCTCACCCACTCCCTCAAGGTCGCCCAGATCGCCAGGAGGCTTGCTGAGCGGATCCAGGCCACTGGCAGCGCGCCGGACCGACTTCCTGATCCTGACCTCGCAGAAGCAGCCGCGCTTGCTCACGACCTCGGGCACCCTCCCTTCGGTCATATCGCGGAGAGGACTCTGGACCGGCTCGTGAGGAAAGAGGGCAACCCCGAGGGATTTGAAGGAAATGCGCAGACGTTTCGGATCCTCGTACGACTGGCAGTCCACAATGATCAGTGGGATGGGCTGGATCTCACGCGGGGAAGTCTTCGCGGTGTGCTGAAGTACCCATGGCTTCGTCCGGACGAGGAAGAGAAGGGTCTACCGAAGTTTGGGGCGTACCGAGAGGACGAGGCGGATTTCAAGTTCGCAGTTGCGGGAAGCGAGGACGATGCTCCCTCCCTTGAAGCCCAGATCATGGACCTGGCCGACAGCCTCACATACTCGGTTCACGATCTCTTCGATTTCTACCAGGCCGGCTTCATCCCCGTGGACGAAATCAAGGCCGACCCGAGGCTCCACTTCGAATCGTTGAAGACATCCGGAAAGGTCTCGGCGGAGGACGTGGATGAACACCGCGACTCGCTGGAAGACCTTCTCGAACTGTTGCCTTCGACCGGATTCAATGGAGAGCGAGCCGCTCGCATCGAGGTTCGGGAACGGAGTTCCGCCCTTATCGACAGTGCGCTTGCCGCTATCGACATCTCGAGGCCAGAAACGGGGGTTCGCCTCTCACTCAGTCCGAGCGTTAACGTGCGACTCCGCTTCCTTCAGCACCTCGTCTGGAAGTTTGTCATCAAGGGACGGCGGGTTGGCTCTCAACAGCTGGGACAGTCTCGGATCATTGAGCGGTTGTTCGACGTTGCTTTCAACTCTGCCATGGAGGAGTTGAGCCTCGACCTCGACTTGGTTCCACGAGCCTTCGAGGAGGAGTTAAGCCGAGTCCGGGAGTCGAAGGAACACCAACAGCGCCCGCGAGCTGCTCGACTCGCCGCCGATGTAGTTTCAAGTCTAACGGAAGACCAGGCCCGGACACTCCATGGCCGGTACTTCGGTACGAGCTTGGGCTCCGTCCAGGATCGAATTGAGGCCTGAGTCGGTCTTCCACCTCCCCATGACCCCCCTCCGATCCTCCGTCTGGCTTCTGATCCCGGCGCTTCTCGTCGCCCCGTCTGCCCTGACGGCCCAGGACGGCCTGGCCGTGGGCCTGGAGACCGGCTTCATCAACTTCGGACCCATCGTCAGTGAAGAGGTGACCCACTTCGTTCGCTTCGGAAGCAACGACGGGATGGAGCGGTACTTCGCCGCCACCATCGCCGAAGATCGGTGGTATGCCCGACTCCTGGTGGCTCCCACCCAGGTCCACGTCTGGAGCGTGGCTGACACCATCCACCCCGTCGTCGACCGGCGCGCCGACCCCGGCCGCTCCCGCTTCCACTACCGCCCCCTGGGCCGGGCCCGGGACAGCTTCGTCTGGTCGTCCGTCTCCGGCGGTGCCCGAGGCGATCGGGGCCCGGCCTCCTGGCGGCTCGGCGGTGGCCTCATTTCCCTCTCCCAGACCGACCACGGATACTGGGGGGCATCGGTGGGGCACGTTCCCAAGCTGGAGGCCACCGGCATGCTCCGGTGGCGGGCTGTAGGGTTGGCCTGCACCGGCACCCTGGGCTTCCTGGGCCCGGCCGGAGGCCGGTGGACCGTTCTCGAGCACGCCTCTGGCGCCAACCCGTCCCGGGGCCGGGGGAGCTACCGGTTCCTCACCCCATTGAGCTGCGGCGCCGAGATCCGGATGGGTGCCGGTGGCTGAGGCCCGGTCCCACCCCTCCCTCCTCCTCCCCTCTCCATGCTGATTCCCGGTCACCTGGCTGCCGGTGTCCTGGTGGTGGCCGCTGCCCGAGGGGTGCGGCGGCGCCCGTCCCTGAGTCGGGCTCTCCTCCCGGCCCTCATCGGCGCCCTCACCCCGGATCTCATCGACAAGCCCCTCCAGTTTCTGGGCCTGGTGTCCGGAAGTCGGACCGTGGCCCACAGCCCGAGCTTCGTAGCTGCAGGCGCAGCCCTCCTCCTCCTGGCCCTCCTTCCTCGGCTCCTTTTCCCTGTTCTCTCTCGGCGTTCCCCCCGCCCTCTACCTCAGCGTCTCCTCGACCGTCCCTCCCAGCCTTCCCCCTGGCTCCGGCAGCTCCAGGGCCTGGTCCTCCCCATCGGGCTCTGGCTCCTGGGCGTCATCTCCCACCTGGTGGCCGACACCCTGGACGAACGCCTCCTGAACCGCTGGTCCCGCCCCACCCCCCTGGAACTCCTCACCATCGCCCTGGCCCTGGTCGTGATCTGGGCCTGGGTCCGCCGTCCCTTGGGTGGACACACCGAGCCCAATGTCCATCCTTAGTAGGTTACGGACGAAGGAGAGTGCGCGCCGGGGCAGGACCGTGTGATCCTGACCGGGGCGAAGCCTCCCGTTTTCTCAGCCCATCGAGCCCCCTGCAGCCATAGATGTGTACCGACCCTGACACCCATCCCACCCCTCTCCTGGACCTTTCCTCCCTCCTCCCCGACCCGGACCAGGGCCGCCTCCTGGCAAAGGCGGAGTTCGCCAATCCCACCGGCTCCATCAAGGACCGGATCGCCGACGCCCTCCTGAAGGGAGCCCGCGACGAGGGGCGCCTGGACCCTGGCGGGCCAGTAGTGGTCCCCTCCTCCGGCAACACGGCTGCCGCCCTGGCTGCGGCCTGCCTCTCTGCCGGCCATACCTGTACCGTGGTGACCAATGGGAAGTGTTCCGAGGAGAAGAAGGCCATGGCTCGCTTCTACGGGGCCCGAGTCGTGGTGGTGGAGGGGAGCTACCAGGACGCGGCCCAGGAGATGGCCGCCCGCAACGGNGCCTGCCTCATCGACCAGTACGACCACCCGGCCAACGCCCGCTCGTACGGCGGGTTCGCCCGGGAGATCCTGGATCAAGCCCCCCAGATCACCCACTTCGTGGCCGGCGCCTCCACCGGTGGGACCATCTCCGGGACGGGCCGGGAGCTGAAGCGCCTTCGGGACGAAGCTGTGGAGGTCGTCCTGGCCGACCCGGTGGGCTCGGCCCTCAGCGACTACGTGGAGACCGGTGAGCTGGGGGACTACACTGCCTTCCAGGTGGAAGGGGTGGGGAAGGGATCCGTCTCCGGGAACCTGGACCGGAGCCTCATCGACCAGGTGGTGGAGGTGTCCGACGATCAGGCCTTCGCCGCTGTCCGGGCCGTGGCCCAGAAGACCCGGTGGTGCATCGGGGGAAGCTCGGGGCTGAACGTCCACGCCGCCCTCCAGCTCTCGGCCCCGGGCCGGACTGTCGTCACCGTCCTTCCGGACCACGGTCTCAAGTACGTCACCAAGTTCGAGGAGCTGGGGGTGGCTTGATCACCCCTGGGCGTGACCGGCGAGGTGCCTCATGCGTACCAGGGTCGGGCGCCGGTTTACAGGTCCTGTTGTCCTACGGGTCGCGCAGATTATAATGAATACATTATGACAAGCAATGNGCCTCCCCATCATGGATCGTGGGGGGAGGGGAGGCGCGCCCCATGNATTCAGGAGCNTTGTGTCATGCCAGTTCGAACCGAGGAAGCTCGCTCGCAGACCGCTCGAACCCTGGTGGTGGACAGCTCGGCTGTCGAGTCACCCTCCCTCCGCCGGGAGATCCGGGATGCACTGGACCGGGTGGCTACTCTGACCCTCCGCGAAGGGGCCTTCAGACCCGATTCCTGGCTCCACCAGTCGCGGGAGGCCGAGCCCATCCTTCTGCTGGCTGACTTGACCGTGCTGGATGAAGCCTTGGCGGCGCCGGCCCACGGCCCCTGGGCTGCCGCTTTTCGGGGGCGGCCCACTTGGACGGTGGCCTTTCTCAGAACTCCCGAGGATCGCGCCCGGGCCCACCGGACCGAGTCCATCTTCCGTCTCCTGGACGGCCGCCTCACCCTCCTCCCAGACCCGGAAAGCAAGGGGACTGGAGATCCGGAGCGCCTCCCCCGTTGGCTCCAGACCATTGTGGGTCTCCTGGAGGCCCAGGCCCTCCTGGAGGCCCGGCCCCTCCCGCCGTCAGCTCCCGGGAGCGAGGCGANGGCTCTTCCCCGGCTGCTCCTCCGCTTTGGCGACGACTGGACGGTGACGGTCCCTGCGGCGCGGCTCCTGCCGGCCCTGGGCTCCTTGGCGGCCTCCGTACCGGACGATGATGGTCGGCCCCATCTCCTCTGGGAGGCCGCCCAGCCCGGTCCCGGTGGCCGGACCCTGGAGGTGCCTTCCCGGGAGGGCCCGGAGAGGGACCTCTCCCTGGACGGGGCCATCCTTCGCCAGGCCCTGGGCTCACGAGTCGGCCTCGGCGGGATGGATGCGGCCAACCCCCTCCTGAACCCCGAGTCCGGCACGCTGGTCGGAGAACGGATCCGGGCGGCACGGACGGCCCAGGGAATCAGTCAATCGGAGCTGGCCCAGCGGAGCGGGTTTCACCAGGCCGTCATCTCCAATCTGGAGCGGGAGGTCCACGACCCTCGCCTGGACACTCTGGCGCGGGTGGCAGCCGGCATGGGCCTTTCGGTGGTGGAGCTCCTGAGCTGGCCCGTTCCGGAAGACTTCTAAGCTGGCCCGTTCCGATCAGACTTCTAGGTTGGACCCGAAGGACGTTGCTGGCACCGTTTCTGCTCAGGAAGCTTCATGATGCGTATGGATTGGATCCCAGGTTCAGGGGACGGCATCCCCTCCACACACTTTCTTGGCAAACCAAATAGGTTGGATTCATGAAGATCGGAGTGATCGGAACGGGATACGTGGGGCTGGTGGTAGGCGCCGGACTGGCCCACACAGGCAACGATGTGGTGTGCGCCGACATCGACGATGAGAAGATCCAGGGGCTGAAGGAGGGGAAGATCCCCATCTACGAGCCCGGGCTAGAGGAGCTGGTCCACGAGAACCTGGGGGCCGGACGCCTCACCTTCACCACCGATGTGCCGGCGGCGGTTCGCCGTTCCCGTATCCTCTTCATCGCCGTGGGGACGCCTCCTGGCGAGGACGGCTCCGCCGACCTCCAGCACGTCCTGGCCGTGGCCCGGGAGATCGGCCGGGCCATGGACGGAGAGCGGATCGTCATCACCAAGAGCACGGTACCTGTGGGGACGGCCCGGAAGGTCCGGGAGGCCATCCAGGCCGAGACGGATCACCGGGTCCACGTCTGCTCAAACCCCGAGTTCCTGAAGGAGGGAGCGGCGGTGGACGACTTCATGAAGCCCGACCGGGTGGTCCTGGGGGTGGACAACGAGGCGGTGGGCCGAGAACTCCAGAGTCTCTACGAGCCCTTCGTCCGGACCGGGAACCAGATTCTCCTCATGGACATCGCGTCTGCTGAGATCACCAAGTACGCGGCCAACGCCATGCTGGCCACCCGGATCTCCTTCATGAACATGATTGCGGGGCTCTGCCAGGCTGCCGGCGCCGACGCCGACCAGGTTCGACTGGGGGTGGGTTCCGATGATCGGATCGGCCCTTCCTTCCTTTTCCCCGGCATCGGCTACGGGGGCTCCTGCTTCCCCAAGGACGTGAAGGCCATGGTCCGGACCCTCCGTGACACGGGGATCGACGCCGGGATTCTGGAGGCCGTGGAGGCGATGAACGAGAGCCAGAAGCGGTTCCCCCTCCGGATCCTGGACCAGGCCCTGGGGGCGGACCTCTCAGGCCGGCGAATCGCCATCTGGGGACTCTCCTTCAAGCCCAATACCGACGACATGCGGGAAGCGCCCAGTCTGGTGACGGTGGAGGGGGTGCTGGAGCGAGGGGGCGAGGTGGTGGCCCACGACCCGGTGGCCATGGAGGAGGCCCGGCGCCTCCACTTCGGCGACCGGATCGAGTACGCCGAGAGTAACTACCAGGCCCTGGAGGGTGCCGACGCCTTGGTGCTCCACACCGAGTGGCATCCCTACCGGCGTCCTGATTTCCAGCGGATGCGGCAGCTCATGCGGGGCGATCTGGTGGTGGATGGCCGGAACATCTTCCCCGTCCAGAAGATGGTAGAGGTGGGGTTCCGCTACCACTCCATCGGGCGGCCGCCGGTCATTCCGGCCGAGTCTTGAGTCGAGGCCTGGTCTGGTGAGCATGCTTCCTGAGGGAATCTGGGCCTTTGCTCTCCTGAGCTTCACCTCGCTCTTTGCCATCACCAACCCCCTGGTGGCGGCACCTCTATTCATGGCCATCACCGAGGGGCACACCCCTCAGGAAAAGCTTCGGACCCTCCGGCTGGCCGTGACTACGGGGGCGGTGGTCCTGGTGACCTTCGCCCTCCTGGGCGGGGCCATCTTCCAGTTCCTGGGGGTCACGATCCACGCGTTCCGGATCGCAGGGGGGATCATCATCTTCGGGATGGCCGCCGAGATGCTCCAGGCCAAGCCCTCTCGGCTGAAGTCCACCTCCGAGGAGGAGGCCGAGGCCCTCATGAAATCCCAGGTGGGAATCACCCCCCTGGGCGTCCCCATGATCGTGGGGCCAGGGGCCATCACCACCGTCATGGTCCTGGCCGGCGATGCCCCCGGGTTCTTCCACGTGGTATCCCTCTTCGGGGCCATGGCCCTGGTTCTGGGGAGCATCTACCTGGTCCTCCGGGCCGCTCCCTGGATCACCGAGCTCCTGGGACAGACCGGGGTGAATGTCCTGACCCGGATCATGGGCCTCCTCCTGGCGGTGGTGGCCGTCCAGTTCGTCATCGACGGCGTGCAGGCCGTCCTGGGTCCCATGCTGGCCGGATCAGGTTGAAGCCGGTTGGGTCCACCGGCACGAGCCCTCCGCTAGTTCGGACCGTCCGCCCCTCCCGGCGGTCAGGACCCCGGCCGGTTCCGTCGAATCCGGNTGTCCGTCAGCCCACCGGCACCAGGCTCCGGCCCAGCTCCAGGACCGCGTCCACCATCAGCTCCAGGTCTTTCCCGGTGGTTCGGTGGTTGCAGAGGCAGACCCGGAGTCCGAAGGCGTCGCCCCGCCGGATGGGCGAGGGCACGGCGATGCCCCGCCGGTGGAGCTCCAGGAGGACCTCCCGGTTGAGTTCGTTCAACTCGTCCTGGGAGAGGGGGGTGGCCAGGGGATCGTCGCTGTCCACGCGAGGATGGAAACGGAAGCAAACGATGTTCAGGTCGGCGGGAGCCAGGAGCTCCAACTCCGCCTCGTCTCGCACCAGGCGGGNCAGGGATCGGGCTTGCCGACAGTTGGTCTCGACCGCCTGACCGATGGCGTTGGCCCCCAGGTGCTGGAGGGTGAACCAGACCTTGAAGGCCCGGAACCCCCGGCTCAGCTCCGGTCCCAGGTCGCAGGGCCAGGTGTCGCCGGCCGCCGGTCCCTCGTCCAAGGAGGTCAGGTAGTCGGCCCGGCCTCCGAAGGTGGCCCGGTGAAGGGCTCCATCCCGGATCAGGATGAATCCGGCTTCATAGGGGACATGGAACCACTTGTGGAAGTCGAAGGCCAGGGAGTCGGCCTCCTGGATCCCCTCCAGGCGATGGGCCAGGGTTGGGGCCAGCTTCAGGGCCGCACCGAAGGCCCCGTCCACGTGCATCCAGAGCCCGTGCTGGCGGGTCACTTCCCGAATCCGGGTCAGATCATCCACGGCCCCGCAGGTCACCGAACCGGCGGTGGCCACTACAGCGAAGGGGGTGAGTCCTGCGTCCAGGTCCCGGCGGATGGCGGCGTCCAGGGCTTCCGGGTCCATGGAGCCGTCCTCCAGCATGGCCACCGGCCGGAGGGCGTCGGCGCCCAGCCCCAGGAGGCTGAAGGCGTCCTTGATGGACTGGTGGCCGTCGGCAGTGGCGTACCCCACCAGCCCCTGTCCCCCGCCCTCCGGGTGGGCCAGCCCCAGGGTCCGGTCCCGGCCCCGGGTCGTCCGGCGGCGTGCCGTGGCCAGCCCGACGATGGTGGCCATGGAGGTGCCGCTCACCACCATTCCGGTGGCCTCGTCCGGGAACCCGAAGAGTTCCCGGACCCAGCCCACCACCTGCTCCTCCACCAGGATGGGGGCATGGTGTCGGCCCCCGGTGTTGGCATTCATGGCCCCGGCCAGGAACTCGGCCAGGGCGCCGGTGGGGGTCCCGCTCCCGTGGACCCAGCCGAAGAAGCGGGGATGGGTGTTGCCCAGCGTGTAGGGGAGGATGTCTTCCCGGACCTCGTCCAGAACGTCCTCCAGCGGCTGGGCATCCCGGGGCAGTCCGGATTGGAGGTTCTCCTGGACCTGATCGGGGATGGGGCGCCAGACCGGTCCCTGGTCTGCCTCCTGAAACCGGTTGATCAGCTCGTCCACCACCTGGTGGGCCTGGTTCCGGAAGTCTGTCCAGTCGGTGGGGTCCAGCCGACCTGGTCCGCCCTCGGGGGCGCCGTCTGACTCGTCCGACTGGGTTTCGGCCTGATCCTGCGATGCCTCATCGGTCATGGGGTCCATTGGATCCGTGTGGGGTTGAATAAGTCTGATCGGAAAGTGGGGCGAGCCGCGTTGCGAACGCCACGGAGTTCCCCAGTAGGCACGCGGCCGCACCCCACTTTCCGATCAGACTTCTATATCTGCGTGGCCTCCCCAGTCCTCGGCCAAGACGCCCGGGGGCCGCCGGAGAGCAGGCTGCATCGGAGAGCAGTTCGCGCCGGGGAGCGGCCCCGGGCCTTGCGCAGAGGGCCTCGGGAAGGCTGATTTCGATTGGGTCCGCGCCCCCCTTCCGGGGGCCGGACAGACCTTCACCTACTCTCAAGAGCAGGGAAAGATGCGGATTGTACTCACCGGCGCCGCCGGATTCCTGGGCTCCCACCTGGCAGCCCGCCTCCTCCAGGAGGGGCACGAGGTGGTGGGCGTGGACAACCTTATCACCGGTTCCCAGACCAACCTGGCCTGGCTCCAGGAGAAGGACGGCTTCAGCTTCCGGGAGCACGACGTGTCCACCCCCCTCTTCGTAGACGGGGCGGTGGATGGCGTCCTTCACTTTGCTTCACCGGCCAGTCCGGTGGACTACCTGGAGTATCCCATCCAGACGTTGAAGGTGGGAAGCCTGGGCACCCATAACATGCTGGGCTTGGCCAAAGAGAAGGAGGCCCGGTTCCTCCTGGCCTCCACTTCCGAGGTCTACGGCGACCCGGAGATCCATCCCCAGACCGAGGACTACTGGGGGAATGTGAATCCGGTGGGGCCCCGAGGCGTCTACGATGAGGCCAAGCGCTTCGCCGAGGCCATGACCATGGCCTACCACCGGCACCACGGCCTGGACACCCGGATTGCCCGGATCTTCAACACCTACGGACCCCGCATGCGGCCGGCTGACGGCCGGGTGGTGTCCAACTTCGTGGTCCAGGCCCTCCGGGGAGAGCCTCTGACGGTGTACGGCGACGGATCCCAGACCCGCTCCTTCTGCTACGTAACCGACGAGGTAGACGGACTCTACCGTCTTTTCCTCTCCGATGAAGTGGAGCCGGTCAATGTGGGCAACCCCACCGAGTACACCATCCGGGAGTTGGCCCAGGAGATCCTCCGGCAGGTGGATGGGCCTTCCACGCTGGAGTTCCGCTCCCTCCCGGAGGACGACCCCAAGGTCCGGCAGCCCGACATCACTCGAGCCCGGGAGCTCCTGGGGTGGGAGCCCCGCATCGACCTGGTGGAAGGGCTGCAGCGGACCATCCCCTACTTCCGGGGGCTGGTGGAGGCCGGCCAAGCGGAGGCCCGACCGCTGGAGTAGGGTGGAGCCCTCAGCTCTCCTTCCCCTGGAGGGCCTCCCGAACCTTGTGGACCAGTGACTCCACCGTCCACGGCTTGGGAAGGAAGGGGTGGTCCAAGGGAACGGAGCTCTTGTCGGTGAGGAAGTCGGGGGCGTACCCACTGGTGAGCAGGACCCTGGGGAGTCGGTCCTCTTCCGTCAGCCGTTCCACCAGCTCGATCCCCGTCATGCTGGGCATGACCAGGTCCGTCAGGAGGAGATCCGGCATCCCTACGCGGTCCATGACCTCCAGCGCTTCCAGCCCGTGAGCCGCCTCCATGACCCGGTAGCCCCGGGAGCGGAGGACCCGGCCGGTGACCCGCCGAAGGCTGGCGTCGTCCTCCACGAACAGGACCAGATGACCCTCTTTCGAACGAGCGACGGCCTCCTCGGCCTCCTCGGCCTCCAAGGTGGTCTGGGAGGGGGCGTCGGCCAGGCGGAAGTAGAGGCGGATGGCCGTCCCTTCCCCCGGCTCACTCTCCACCTCGATGAAGCCCCGGTGCTGCTTCATGATCCCGTAGACCATGGACATGCTGAGCCCGGGCCGGTCGTCGTCGGAGCGGGCGGCGAAGAAGGGTTGGAAGAGGCGCGAGACCACCTGAGGCGGGATCCCCTCCCCGTTGTCCACCACGGTGATGAGACCGTAGTCTCCGGGGTCGCCCCAACCGGTGTGCATGAGGTGCTCCCGGTCGAAGCCACCGGGACCCACCCGGATGGCGAGCTCGCCGCCATCCGGCATGGCGTCCCGGGCATTGGCCACGAGCGTCAGAAGCATCTGCTCCACCGCCCCGGGGTCGGCCAGGACCGGTTCTACCCCCTGGGTGACGGTCTCGACCTGGATGGCGTCGGGGAGGAGGGGGCGGATNTTCCGCATGGAGTCCCGGACCACCTCNTCCAGTCCCACCCGCCGGAGGTTCAGTCGCTCGCCCCGGCTGAACGAGAGAAGATGGCGAATCATCTGGCTNGCCGTNGTGGCCGAGCGCCGCACCTCCATGAGTTCCTGGCGGGCCTGCTTGTCATCGCCCTGTTTCAGGCCCTCCTCCAGGAGGTCCAGCCGGGAGAGGAGGGTGGTAAACAGGTTGTTCAGGTCGTGGGACATCCCCCCAGCCAACTGGCCCAGGGCCTCCATCTTTTCGGCCTGCCGGAGTTTGGCCTCCAGGTGCCGCCGTCCCGTCACGTCCTCCACCTGGATCTCCAGGAGGCCTTCCCGGCCCTCCGGCGCCTCCGTCACCTGGATCCGGACCCAGAGTGAGGTGCCATCCCGGCGGATCCAGCGGACCTCGGGCCAGCTCAGCGTACGGGCCAGCTCTCCTTCCAGCTCACCCCGGTCCCGGTGCTCGGCGAAGAGGTCGTGGACCCGGGGGACCCCCTCCCGGAGTTCCCCTTCCGTGTCGAAGCCCATGAGGGCCAGGAAGGGAGCAGTGGCCGATAGGATTTCGCCGGAGGGGGTGAGCCGGGCCCGGGCTGAAGCCGCGGGGGCCGAGAGGGAATCACCAGTGTCAGGGCTCATGTCTGGGACAGCTCCAGGACGTGGGGAGGGATGGGCTCGTCGGGGTGGTATCGGACTTGCTTCCACCACATCATAGGGGGTCGGGTCATCTGGGACCGCGTAACTGCCGGCCTGGGGTGCTACGTCGACGCCAGGCCCATGAAGTCCGTACTCGAACAGGTGCCCCGATCTCAATTGGGCGACAATGTAACGGAGAATGCTTGAATGAGCACCCTTGTGACCGGTCACGCTGGATTCATCGGCTCTCATCTGGTGGACACCCTCCTGGCGGAGGGAGAGGAGGTGGTAGGGTTGGACAACCGGGATCCCTTCTACCCGACTGCCGTGAAGGAGGGGAATCTGGCGGCAGCCCGGGATCATCAGGGGTTCCTGGACCTGGAGGGCGACATCCGGGATCCGGCGATCTACGAGCGGATTCCCCCGGAAGTGAACCGGATCGTTCACCTGGCTGCGCTGGCCGGGGTTCGTCCCTCGATCCGGGAGCCGGCCCGGTACCAGTCGGTGAATCTGGAGGGGACTACCCGACTCCTGGAGTTTGCCCGGGAGCGGGAGATCGGCCGTTTCGTCTTCGCCTCCTCCTCCTCGGTCTACGGGAACAACGAGAAGGTCCCCTTTTCCGAGGACGACCCGGTGGACTACCCCATCTCTCCCTACGCCGCCACCAAGCGGGCTGGAGAGCTCCTCTGCCACACCTGGGCCCACCTCTTCGAGATGCGGGTGATCTGCCTCCGGTTCTTCACGGTCTATGGGCCCCGGCAGCGCCCGGATCTGGCCATCCACAAGTTCGCCCGCCTCCTGGACCAGGGAGAGCCCCTCCCCATGTTCGGCGACGGGACGACGCGGCGGGACTACACGTACATCGATGACGTCATTCAGGGGGTCACGGGGGCCATCGGGTGGGTAGATCGAGCCCCGGAAGGCGCCTTCCAGATCGTGAACCTGGGGGAGAGCCAGACGGTCTCCCTTCAAGAGATGATCGACACCCTGGCCCAGGCCATGGAGGTGGAGCCGGAGATCCGCCAGCTGCCGGAGCAGCCCGGCGACGTGGAGCAGACATGGGCCGACGTGACCCGTGCCCGGGAGCTCCTGGGCTACGATCCCCAGGTGGCCTTTCCCGAAGGGATCCGTCGCTTCGTGGAATGGTATCGGGAGGAGGGGCGGGGCTGAGGTCCGGTGGTCGCCTCGTGACCCATCCCCCCGATCCGGTGTATACTTGGGCCATGAATCCAGACGCTCCAATCCCGCTTCCTTCTTCTGGCTCGAAGAGGCCGGCCTCGGCCGGCCGTCCCATGGTCCGGCGGCCGGGTGGCCGAGAGCCAGCCGGCGCCCGGTCGACCCAGAGGGAATCTCCCTTCGGGAGGCACGGCCGGCTCCGATCCGGTCTGCTCCTCTCCGTCCTGGTTCTGGCCGCACTCCTGGGGGCGTGCACGGCTGCCGGCTCCGATGAGGGGGCGCTGCAGCGGGGTGACCAGGCCTTTGCTCAGGGCGACTATACCGAGGCCCTGGCCGAGTATCGGTTGGTCCTTCGCCAGAACCCCAACGATGTGGACATCATGGTGCGGACGGCTCACGCCTTTGCCCGGACCGGTCGCATCGACGAGGCCAAGGACCTCTATCGAGAGGCGGTGGAGCGGGATCCGGATGTGGCTGACCTGGCCGCCGCCGACCTCCTCCGGGTGGCCCGTCAGGCCACCGAGAACCGGCGTGACGGTATCATGGCCGCCGCCGCTGTGGAGGCGGCTCTGGAGCTCCGGCCAGGGGTGAACCTGACCGG
>SL_3KL_010_SEDDRAFT_10003770_pt1 | contig 13750 bp, 14 predicted proteins | sample SodLakKL_010_SED_2_FD_10381 | JGI IMG/M metagenome (IMG submission 10381)
TCAGTTTGAAAAATTTAAGAATGCGGTTGAAAAGAAATAGCCCGAACTCTGCAGTGGCACAACATGAACCTTCTGTCTTCTCCAGGTTTTCAAATCTCGATGACCAATACAGGAATTTTAAAGTCCTGAACAACAAAATCTTCAACCGACGAATAGAACTATTGGATAAGATGTTGAGGACTTCCGTTTAGTACCTGTAGGTCAGGCGAGAGGCTCAGCCCTACTCCCGGATTTGTCCCCATCCATGCCACTTTCCAGGGGCTTTTTGCGCATATTCTTGTAATCCTCCCATTCAAAACCCCGGAGAAACTCCACTGCCCTTTTTGCCCCCAGCACAAAGAGCTTGATTTTCTCCTCTTCTCCCATATTGAAATCCAACCAGTGGAATTTTTTCTCTCCATTTTGGTCTGTAACCGCATCGGCATTTATTCGCCCCACGAGACTGCGATACTCAGGATTTCGGATCAAAAAGTCGTAATCGTTGAACTGTCGCATCGTACTGATCAGGGAACCGGCCAAACTGCCGAGGCTTTTATTTTTGGAATAATTTTTACGGAATGTACTCAACCGCACTCCAAAAGTAGGTCGTCCGGGTATGCGGTCTCTCACGTGAAAAACATCGATGGGGAAATTGGAAAGCATACCACCATCGGCAAATTTCACCGACTTCGGTATTGGTCCTTTGTAGCCGGCATAATGCAACCATTTTTCTTCCAGTGCAGCTCTGTCGCCGTCCAGGCTGTCGGGGATGCCATCCAGGGTGAATGGTTTGAAAAACAGGGGAATGGACATAGAGGCCCTCACAAATTCAGCGGGATCCACGGACTCCGGTTCCTTCCAGTATAGGGAGGCCATCTGAGGAAATATGACCTTGGTGGCTGTGGTAATGTCAGAAGCTATGAGGCAAAATTCCGGTTTGTCGCGAAAGGGAATTTTTTCTTCACCCTCTCCAAGCCGGTAAATGCCCTCGGGTATTTCTGCGCGAACCTGCATAAGGTCAGAAAGGGTTTCGACCCCATTTTCCCTGAGGTAATGTGCAAACCAATTCTGAAAAGTGTCTCCTTTGTGCAGACCCAGATTTTTACTCAAGTATGCAAGCGACCTCGAAAGGGGAACTGCAAGCCAAAATCTTGACATACCCGCCATTATGCGATTGACCAAACGCTTGCTGTAAGCCGGACCATCCATAAATGACTTCATATCCACCTCGGTGACCATTTGCAGTATTTTGTCAGACCTGGACTCGTCAATTCTCCCTGCCGCCGCCATAGCCACGGTGTTGATGGCACCGGCAGAAGTACCAGCCAGGTTCAAAAAGCGAATATTGCACTGCTCCAACACCCAGGTGTATCCCACCAGAGCAACTCCGAGCACACCACCGCCCTCCTGNACAAAATCCACATACTGGCGATTGTCCCCATCCCGGATATCGGAATAATTTCTATCTCGCAATTCCTCAATTGCTTCAAGAATTTCTTCAGGTACTGCATTCAAATAAGCATCCATTGGTCAGGTTTTATAGTTTGAAAATTGGTTTTGTATTCAAAAAAATGTCGCTATCCATCCACAATTACTTAGGCTCTATGGATCAGGAATTCATCCCTGAAAAAGCGGTTTAAAAATTGCAGCACATTGCCGTTGCACAGCTTTTCAGTGAGTTCTTCCGGCTCTTTGCCAAACATGTATTTTCGGACATCACTTGCGGGCATCTCAATTCCCTTCAGGTCAAAAGGCCGGTGAAAAAACTGGTTGATGTGAATGGGAAAATCCGCCAGTTTGCGGTAATTCTCGTAGGGGAAAAGCGGTTCGATCACCCCGTCCATGTCCGTTCCCAGGGCCAGACAATCCCAGGCCTCCGGTCGGTCCGCTGCCCTGATGAATTGAAATACATTGCTCATTATCAGCTCCACGGCAGCATCTCTTTGTTCATCGCTATTCTGAGCTCTGCTCAATTGCCTTTTGGCCCTGCCACCCGGCAATCTACCCCCGTGAAAAACTATCCCGGCAAGCCCACCTGATTGAACAATAATGCGGGCCTCCTGGTCGCTGGAGTTGATGGCCTGCCGGCTGAGATAATTCCGTCTGAATGCTCTCCGACTATCCGGCTTCAGTGACTCCTCCAGTGTTTTGTATCCATTGAGGGCTACGTGGCTGGCGATGACCGGCATCTCAAATCCCCGGTCCCAGTACCTTTCTTTCAGCAGAGAAAAATACTCCATCCTCGTCTTTACACTCATGTGTTTGATGTCAATGAGCACCCGCCTGCCGTTGGTTCCCGACAAAAGCAAGTCCAGTACATCCCTGCCCAACTTGCTGAAACCCTCATCCAAACCGTTGCGTTGATCGAGTAAGTCAGCCATGCCGGGGGCGATACCACCTTCGGGAAAACTACGCGAATGGCCCGCCAGCAAGTTGCTAAAATGATGGCAAAAAGTGATGAAAAATGGCGTGTGTTTACCCCGACCCCACTTTTTCATATGAGCAATATTCCGCTCAAAATGTGGCAACAACCTCCGGTGTACCTCGTCCCGGTCTGCATCTTTTACCGGACGCCAAAAATCCTCCACCTCCTCGAAATTCCCCAGTGAATGGGCACCCTCCACAGTCAGTATGTTGGCGATGGTGTTCCCGGCCTTAAAAGCACGCTCAAACTCCTCATAATCACCAGCTATCAGCACGCGCTCGTCAGAGGCCTCCTCAATCAAAAACTGATATTCGGGCAGCAGCTCTTCGGTGTAGTAATCGATACCCCTCCTTTTGCGAACCCGATTGAATATTTTCTCTACCTTTTCCGGGTCAAACCCCGTAATGCAAGATGCAAAGCGCTCCAGGTGGCGTTTCGGCAGAATCATTTTCAGAAGAAAGTGGCGGGGTTTGGGGTCGAAAAAGTTGCGCTCTACTGGTCCCATTGCCAAAAATATCCCACGTACAGCAGCCTCAGTGGCCTGGTCAAAATTCGCCTGAGATGACTTTTTGATATCTCTGACTGCGGTTCTGAGAAGGAAATTGAGGTCCTCGCAAGCCGCCCTGCCAGTGTACTCCTCCCAAAGCCCTTTTCTCTGTTGCCTGGGACTAACTGCATTGAGCGGCTTTAACTGAGGGTGGGCGTGTAGGTCTATAAGCGGAAACATGGTTAATTTGGTTTAAATTGGCTATTACCACACACAAAATATCGTTAGACAGCCAAATTTACTTTAATTATTTTGAAAAACCAAATTTTTTACAATCATTTTACAAAAAGATTATATTCCTGGTGGCCAGAGATGAGATAAGAGAAAAAATTTACACAAGTTTTATACTGCAACTAACAAGATTTTGACGGTAATATGTAGAAAACTGACAACCACGGCCCTGGACTAAAATTCAACACTGAAAATTAATTTCAGCAGTGTAGAAATCAGCTGACCCGGGGTATTGAAGTTTTTTCCTTGCCATATTTTTCCCTAACTTAGCGACCCCGGAATTTTCAGCTCCCGGGATCGTAGGGGAGGCATGGAGCAGGAAAGCGGCCTTGCAGGCGTAAGTACTACTCACTTTCACAAGATTGTTTAGTGACTTATGACAAGAGTCCACACTGTTGAAGGGCAGAGGTATTGCCTCTCGGAAACTAAAGAGATTACAAATTACTCAAAAAGGGAAAACTATGGATACAATGCGTTACAAGGTTTATACTCAAACCAATTTTAGAAAGATGCCACAAATGGCTATGCTCACCGAAGAGCAGAAATTTGACATCGAAGTCGTGGCATCAGTTTTACCATTCAAAAGCAACAACTACGTTACGGATAACCTCATTGACTGGGGCAATGTGCCGGATGACCCAATGTTCAGGCTCACCTTCCCTCAGCGCGAAATGTTAAAGGAAGAACACTACAATGAAATAGCCGATGCGCTCCGCAGTGGTAAGAACAAAATGGAGATAAAGGAAATAGCCAATCGAATCCGCATGTCTCTAAACCCACATCCGGCCGGGCAGAAGTGCAACATCCCGGAACTCGACGGTGAGGACTTGAAGGGAATTCAGCACAAGTACAGGGAAACAGCGCTGTTTTTTCCGAGCAATGGTCAAACCTGTCACGCTTACTGTACTTTTTGCTTCCGGTGGCCGCAGTTCGTAGGTGTAAACGAGTGGAAATTTGCCATGAAAGAAACCGATTTGCTTCTGGAATACCTCCGCAACAACCCACAGATAACCGATGTGCTCTTTACCGGAGGAGACCCCATGATCATGAAGGCTTCTGCACTTGAAGTCTATATAAATGGTCTGTTGGAGGCCAACCTCCCCAATCTCAAGACCATCCGGATTGGCTCCAAAGCCCTCGGTTTTTGGCCTTATAAATTCCTAACCGACAAGGATGCCGACGAGACCCTTCGCCTTTTTGAAAAAGTGGTAAAAAGCGGCGTCAATCTGTCTTTCATGGCCCACTTCAGTCATCCGGTTGAACTCTCAACCCCGGCTGTTCAGGAAGCCATTGTGAAAATTCGCAATACGGGAGCCCAAATTAGAACTCAATCCCCGCTGCTCCGCCATATCAACGACGATGACGATACCTGGGCAGAAATGTGGCGCGCACAGGTGGACAACAACTGTATTCCCTATTACATGTTTGTGGAAAGAGATACCGGAGCGCAGGAGTACTTTTCAGTTCCACTCGTGGATGCCTGGAAAATTTTCCAAAAGGCTTATCAACAGGTAAGCGGTATTTGCAGAACAGTCAGAGGGCCGAGTATGTCAAGCACCCCGGGGAAAGTACACATTTTGGGTGTTCAGGACATTCCGCTAAATGGCAAGTCCGAAAAGGTTTTTGTGCTGCAGTTCATTCAGGGAAGAAATCCTGACTGGGTCTGCAAGCCGTTTTTCGCCAAATACGACGAAAATGCGACCTGGTTGAGTGACCTCAAGCCGGCTTTAGGCCAAAAAGAATTCTTCTACGAAAGGGAACTCAGCGAGATTCTCGACGAAGAACCCGAATTGGTAAGGGCTGAATAAAAAGCTGCCGGCCGGGACATTAGCGAACTTCTATGAAAAGCCAAAAATCAAACTGGCTGTATAATACAGATTTGCGAAACAGGGCGAGGTTCTTCCTCGGTGAAGACGGTCCTGAACCACTGATATGCATTGGTGTGAATCCGAGTACTGCGGGCCCGGGTGACCTGGACCCCACTATGCGCGCGGTGAAGAGACTCTCCCGGCACAAGGATTACAGTGGATGGATTATGCTAAACCTCTACCCTCAGCGCGCCACAGACCCCAACCGCATTCACAAACGCATAAATCGCAAGCTGCACCGGCAAAATCTCCAACAAATAGACCACATTTTGGAACAATATCCGCATGCACCGGTATGGGCAGCCTGGGGAAATCTCATTGAAAAACGGCCCTTTCTTATTCCCTGCCTGAGGGATATTCTCCACCAAACGAATATTTTATCCAAAAAATGGATATGCATGGGGGAGCTCACAAAGCCCGGTCACCCCAGACACCCCCTCTATCTTCCAAAATCAGCATCTGTTAACAGCTTTCATCCCACGGAGTACATAAGGGGGCAACTATCAGGCTGAATATTACTTCAGACAATGTGGTGCAATCGATTGAACTATGCGGTGGTTTAGCTTTTTATTACATTTGTGAAACCCGGCCAATAAATCAAAAAACTTGCCTTGCGCGGGAAGAAATTTATAACAAGGAAGACAGGTAAAACCATGTTTCATGAAGGAAGAAAAAAAGTTGAGCGAGCAAATTACTTTCACTCAGGGCGATATAACCAAACAGGCGGATATTGAAGCGATTGTCAATGCCGCAAATTCTCAATTGCGAACCGGTGGAGGAGTGGCCGGAGCTATCCACGGGGCTGCCGGACCACAGCTGGAGCGAGAATGCTTGCCCCTGGCACCCATTGAGCCCGGAGAGGTGGTTATCACGGGAGCTTACAATTTGCCTAACCAAAATGTAATCCACTGCCTGGGGCCTGTGTACGGGAAGGACAAACCAGAAGCGGAAATACTGGCGGATTGCTACCGGAACGCTCTGATACTGGCAGATGGGAATGGGCTGAAGTCCATTGCATTTCCGGCAATATCCACCGGAATATTCGGATATCCCATTGAGGAAGCTACACCAATAGCACTGAAAACCACAGCAGAACTTCTAACCTCATTGAAAAATATCGAGGAAGTGCGGTTTGTACTTTTCAGCAAAAGCGACCTCAAAATCTACCGGGAAATCTGGTCTGAAATGACGGTCAAATAAGATGTTCTACTCCTCCCACTCAAAAGATCCAATCGCATGTGCCACATCCACTTTTAAAAACTCAATGACGGGAGCAAGAGAATCGGGACGGACACTGGTATTGAAGTAGAGGGCTCCCCGTAAAAAGTGATTGGTGGTATCTGTGAGGTAAAAATGCATAGGCGAAGCCGCGTGACCTTCAAATTCCATGATTATACCACCCACGTTGCCACGTGACACAACGAATTCATCCATGAAGTCAGACCGCTTGTTGATCTGATTGGCGATTTTGTAGGCATCGGTGATGAATTTATCGTAATCTGTGCGCGAGGTAATAGGATAGTAACTCATGTACAAGCGCGCATCAAAATCTTTAAAGACGATGTCAAACCAGCATGGGTGGCCGGGTTCTTCACCGAAAAACCGCTCCACCTCTTCGATTTCTGCATAAACGGGATATTCAAAAGAAAATGGACAAACATCCATTTGGAACTCCTGATAGGCTTTATCGGGATAATCCACTCGGGGAAACATCCGCGGTTTGGGATTGTCCACATCATCATGTCCACAGGCGGGCAGGAAAAAAAGCAATGGCACGATAAGCACCAACAGAAATACGGGAAATCGTTTCATAGTTTCAAAATCTGAACCAAAATCAATACAAGATGGTAACTTTAACCTTTTCTATGCGCCTTTTATTGACCAAAAGCACCTTAATTTTAAACGCACCCAGCACCACTTCCTGCTCCGCACGTGGGAGCCGGCCAAGGGTTTCCAGAAGCAATCCTGCAATGGTATCGGATTCTCCGCTGAGATTGTCAAAGGTATTGGTATCGATATCCATGATGCGGCACACGTCCTTTAACTGGGTTTGACCTTCAAAAATAAAATTTCGCTTGTCCAATCTCACAAAACTGAGTTCCTCATCGGGGTCAAACTCATCGCGGATTTCCCCGATCACCTCCTCCATAATATCCTCCAAAGTAACCACGCCTGAACAACCTCCGTATTCATCCACTACTACACCCATGTGCATTCTCCTGAGTTGAAACTCCCTGAGAAGATCGTTGATTTTTTTGTTCTCCGGAACGTAAAGCACCTCGGTCCTAATTAATTCCTGCCAATCAAAATCCTCCTCCTTTTTATCCAGTAATTGGATTAGGTCTTTGACGTAGAGAATTCCCACTATATTATCGAGATCCCCCTGATAGACCGGCAGGCGTGAAAAGCCCGATTCTCGAATCGTTTTAAATACTTCATTGACTTTTTCCTCAAAATCAACGGCCACCAGGTTGACCCTGGGCGTCATAATTTGACGGACAGCCACATCGCTGAACTTAACTATGCTCTTCAGAATATCAACTTCTTTTTCGGAATCCAGATCCAGACTCACAGTCAGTTCTATGGCGCGATCCAGCTCTTCCTTGCGTGCAGACTGATCCTGGATCAATTTTCCGGAAGCAACCTTATTTTCAATGGCAGATGACCATCCGACCAACAATCTGGAAACTGGCCAAAAGATATCCCTCAGCACCAGTAATGGTAGAGACATGAAGCGGGCAAATTTAAGGTTGTTGATTCTGGCATATAACTTTGGTGTAACCTCACCGGCAACCACCAAAAGGAAGGTAACCCCGGCCACAGTGACCAGGAAATTGAACAACCGTGTGATGGCATCCACACTGTCTGAAAGGGCAGGTAATGAAAGGACAATCCACTCAGACCAGGATTGAAAGGTGGTTTCAGGTAAAGTTCGCCAAAGTATATAATCAGAGAGAACCACAATGGCGATGTTGATCAGGTTGTTGGCAATCAAAATCGTGGCCAGAAGAGTTCTGGGGCGTTCTTTCAATCTCAGTATCCGCTGGTCTGAAGAATCATTTCTCTCCTCCATTTCAGAGACCTGACCGGGACTGAATGAGAAAAAAGCCACTTCAGAGCCGGAGACCAGTCCTGAGCACAATAGCAAAAGAATCAGCGCAATCACCGCCGTAGCAACATCACCGCCAGGCGCTGTCAGCAGAAAAACGGAGAATAAGCTTAAAAATCCCGGATCGGGAGGTTCTGGTTCCAACTTGATAAAATTTGGTGTAGCAATCCCACTTTTCCTTTAAAATGGAAGGTCATCGTCGCTCTCATTGCCCGAATTATCGTCATCGGTTTGACCGGAATCATCTGTACTTTTTTCTTCAGAAGAAGGCGCATCGGTTGTTTCAAAAGACCCGCTGGATTGAGAAGAACCTGACTTGTATTCATCTGGTCGTTCCAATTTCCTTATCACAAAGGCGTTTATATCCGTCTGATATCGCTCGATTCCATCCTTGTCTGTGTATTTTCTGTGAGATATTTTTCCCTCAATAAAAACAAGAAGCCCTTTTCTGAGGTCGCGCTCCACGCGTTCTGCCAGACTCCTCCAGGCCACGATATTGTGCCATTCAGTAATAGTCTGCCAATCGCCTGATTTATCCCGATAGTTTTCATTGGTAGCAATTCTGAATTTAGCCACCTTTGCCCCGCTTTCAAGTGTTCTAATCTCCGGATCAGCTCCGAGGTTGCCGATCAAAATTACTTTGTTGTACATGGTTTTTAAAATTTGATCAATCGCTTGTAAAGATAGCAAAATATTTCTTCATAAGAGAATGAAGAGCAAATTTCGGCAGCTTTTTGCTACTAACCAACAAACAACTCTCTGTTTTTACCCCTTTCAACTTTTCTACCCTAACGGAAAAAACCTCAGCCTCAATACGCCTGTGGGTTAATTCGTGCCTGATATGCACAGGGACAGGGGACCCTGGCAACTTGAGCTGAAAATTGTCCCACATCCAGTTCACCATTTCTCCCTTGCCTGAAAATGCCGGCAACTCATATAGTCCTCCCCACACTCCTTCCGAAGGACGCCTGACCAGGAGCAGGTTTTGATGATCGTGTAGGTGGCAGTAGGTGATTTTCCATTTCTTTTTATTCGGGCGGCGTGACTTGACGGGCAATTCGGCGATCAGGTTTCCCAGGCGGGCCACGCATTGTTCAGATACCGGGCAAGTTTCACACAGAGGGTTGGCCGGCTTACACACAGTAGCACCAAAGTCCATAATCGCCTGATTGTAAATCGCGGGGTCGTTTTGACAGATGAGTTGATCTGCGAGCTTGGAGAAAACTTTTTTTCCCTGACTGGTATCGATGGGAACATCCAGGCCGAAAAAACGAGCGAGAACCCTAAAGACATTGCCGTCCAGAACAGCGTTGGGGTCACCGTATACAAAAGAGGTAATGGCTGCTGCAGTATAGGGGCCCACACCTGGCAGCTCCATCCACTCCTCAATGTGTCGGGGTACATCACCTTCAGCTCTTTCTGCAATCAAGCCGGCGGCCTTGTGCAGGTTGCGGGCCCTGCTGTAGTAACCCAGACCCTCCCAGTATTTGAGTACTTCATCTTCACCGGCCTCCGCCAATGAGTAAACATCGGGAAATCTGTCCACAAAGCGCTCAAAATAGGGCAGCATTTGGTCCACCCTGGTTTGCTGCAACATTATTTCCGACAGCCAAATATGATAGATGTTTTTACTCTCCTTCCAGGGCATGGGCCGGTCTTCGGGTTCATACCAGTCCATGAGCCTTTGGCGAAAGTAATTCTTCACATCAGTTTCCCTTTTCAAATCCCGGTTTTATAACCCTTTTCTTGCAGAATTTCTTCACTGTAGTCCCAAAGCTTTTCTGCAGCCTCTCTGTCCTGTGCGACTTTTGAGGTCCTGGCAGGTTTCGACTTTTTAAAGTACCCGCCGCTGTGGCCTTCCAAACCTTCTTCTGTCGCTAGATAGACGGAAGTTTGCGCACCACTGGCCGGCGATATCATTAGGAATCCAAACATTTTGATAAGGAATCCAAGTACCCCTTTAAAGGGATTGAAAAAGTTGGTTCTAACAACCCCGGGATGCAGAGAATAGGAGGTCATTCCCTTTTCACCGTAGCGTCTCACCAGTTCTTTTGTGAAATAAATATTGCACAATTTACCATCTCCGTAGGCCTTCCAGGAACCGTATTTTTCAGGCTTAGCCAGCTGTTCAAAATCTAATTTGCCCGATTTATGTGCTTCAGAACTGACATTAATTATTCGCGCACCACCGGCCACTAATTTATCCATGATGGAAAGAGTCAGGGCAAAATGACCCAGGTGATTTACGGCGAAGGTCATCTCCAGTCCGTCTGCAGTTTCATCCTGTTTGGTAAAAACTCCACCGGCGTTGTTGATGAGCACATCAATCTGGTCAAATTTTTCCCTGACCTGATCAGCGCATTTTCTCACGCTTTTCAGGTCGGCCAGGTCACACTCAATGAAATCCATTCCTTCGGGTAATTCCCCTTCTTTCTGCAGTTTTCTGCCTTTGTCTATATCGCGGACCAGGCCAGTGACATCGTGACCGGCTTCAGCGAGTTTTACGGCCGTGTGAATTCCAATTCCTGAAGTTGCCCCGGTGATAAGTGTTTTTGTTGACATTGTGCTGTGTTTTTCATTAAAAATTGTAGAATGCAGACCATCCCTTTAGCGATGACATATTCATCAAATCAAACGACATGCCCGGGAAATAGTTGACGCATCCAACGATCTGCTTTCAAAGACCAATCAGCTCAATTATAATTTAATGGCTGGAATTAATTTAAGGGAGCTTTTTCGAAAGATTGTACTAACATGGTATGACCAACACCATGATTAAGACAGTGATTTGCATGAACCGGAAAATCATTTTGGATGCCAGACAGGGAGACATAAAAAAAAGCCCGGGCGAGAATTCACCTGGGCTTTGAGGCAGACCCACAAGGATTCGAACCTTGACTAGCGGCACCAAAAACCGATGTGCTACCGTTACACCATGGGTCTAAAACCGACGCAAAGATAAAACAAATTCCGTTAAGACAAATAACCGGCTAATTTTTTTCGCCCTGATTGCAATCTCAGAACTTCATCCACTTTTTTGGTAAACGCAAGGGATTAAACAAAATTATTTCAGGCATGTGGTAGTTGGCATCTGTAAAAATACCGGAGTGATTCACGAAGTTTTGAGCTGAAAAATAGCCGGCAGATTGCGACCCAGTCCATCGTAATCCAGGCCGAATCCCACTACAAATTCGTTGCCGATTTCAAATCCCTTCCACGCAATTGGGTATTCGTATCTAAAGGCGTGCGGTTTGAAGAGCAGGCTGGCAATTTTAATATCCGCAGCCCCGGCCTCCCTCAATTTTTCGATCAGAAAATTCATACTGGTTCCGCTGTCAATAATGTCCTCGAGGATCAAAACTTCCCGATTTTCCAGGGACCGTTCCCATTTTTGGGACATCAACACCTCACCCGTACTCTCCATACCGCTGTAGGATTTGAGTCGCACAAAATCCATTTCAAGGGGAACGTCGATTGCTCTCACCAGATCGGATGCAAAAATAACCGCCCCATGCATCACAGACAGCAATACAGGTTTTCTCATCTGATAGTAAGCCGAAATTTCACGGCCCATTGAATCAATACGGGCTGCAATTTCTTCCCTGCTTAGCAGTATTTCAAATTCCCTGTCGTGTACTTTCACCAGCTCGTTCATCGGTAGTTTTTTATTCCCCTTTCAGATACTTCCAGCCGTATCAGCCACGGATTTGATCAAAGTTTAAGAGGCTGATAATTTTATCCAACCGCTCTGTTTTTGGCACGGTTTTTATGTTGGTATTATTTGAGCGCAAATGTATGAAAATGAGAACAAAACAGGCCGTTTTATTGTTGAAAATTCAGAAGGAAGATAAATAATTTGGCGCATCAAAGCTTGTGCGTCCTCTTGAAAAAATATTTTTTAACCAAAAAAAAACAAAGACATGAACAATCCAGAAAAAGGTATTCTCGCATTTTTGGCAGGCCTTGCAACAGGCGCTATTTTAGGCATATTATTTGCACCCCGTTCGGGCGATGAGACCAGAAAAATGATAGGTGAAAAGGTAGATGAGTACTCCGAAGACGCTAAAAAGAAGATGGATGAAATGGTGAAATCGGGCAAGGACGAATTGCTCAAGGCAAAGAAAAAAGCCGTGAGCGCAGTCGAAAAAGCCACGGAAAATCTCAGGGAAACTGAGGAAAAACTCACTGACGAAGTGAAGGGCAAAGTGAAAGACGCCGCCGAAAAAGTCAAGTGATTCCTGCTTCCACGAATTTAATCCCGGATTCTTTTCCATATCCGATGTACATCATCAGGTTCTATACAATTTCGCTGCACTGTCAGCGATTAGGAAATTATTCCGCGTGATTAGTTAATAATGCAAAATGGCTAAAGAAGACAATTCAAGGGTGGGGGATCTGGCGGAAAACCTCAAGCGCTATATCTCTGCAAGACTTGAAATTTTTAAGCTGAATGCTGTTGCGTTTGGCACCAATACCATTTCGGGTTTTTTAAAATTCCTGGTAGTGGGAACCCTTACTGTAGTTGGGTTTTTGTTTCTAGGTTTAGCCCTTGCATTTTGGTTGGGAGAACTGCTTGATCACACTTTTGCAGGCTTTTTAATAGTTGGAGGATTCTTTCTGCTAATTACCATCGTGGTGGCCAAAATATGGAAATCCACCATCAAGTCCAGAATTATGAAGTCGCTTTTAGAACTGATACCGGATGAGCAAGAAGAAGATCAATAATTGGGATGAGTTGCAAAAAGCCAGGGCCGAAGCGCGCCTGGATGCAGAAGTTTCACTCGGCAACCTGCGCAAGTCCGGTGGCAAACTGAAGAAAAATGTAGATGATTTTGCCGGAATAGCGGACGTATTCAGGTCATTCGGGTCGTTTTCAAGGTCCCGCAAAGCCGCTGAAGGTGGAGCATCAGCAGGGGAGTCCGGTTCGGAGGAACAACACATTCTTTTCATGGTTTTGCAGCAACTGGGAAGAGAAAAACCCAATTGGCGCCCCGTTATTTTTTCTATCCTGATCTGGCTTGTAAAATCGGGTTACCTGGTCCAGGTCGCAAGCATGAAAAAATCGGATATCTACCGTCTCCTGCTCAGCGTAGTGCGAAGTCTCAGAAACAAATTGAATGCCTAAAAGCAGTAACAACAATCTTCAAATCGAAGAAGTAAATTAAAAGACCATAATTATGTCGGATAAAAATTCCAATACATGGATTTGGGCACTGACCGGCCTCGGAGTGGGACTGGCAGCAGCCCTCTTGATCACCCCGGAAAAAGGAGAGGTAATGCGTGAGCGACTCAAGAAAAAAGCCGGTGAAAAACTGGATGGCCTGCTGGAATCGGTCGAGGAATCGCTCGAGGAAGCACTGGACAATGCCTTGAAGAGCGAGAAGGGGGATGGTGATAACGGAAAGGGATAAAGGCAGATGGTTGATGGAGGTTTTCAGTTGTGAGTTTTGAGTCTGCTGATAGGTTTTTGGCTGATGGCTGATGGTCGATGGTCGATGTGTGCCCTCATAATATAGGTTGACAGGGTACCCCCATTAACCATTAAAAATGTGGATAACTTCCCGGTTAAAAAATAAACGGGGTTATTATCT
>SL_3KL_010_SEDDRAFT_10003771_pt1 | contig 13749 bp, 13 predicted proteins | sample SodLakKL_010_SED_2_FD_10381 | JGI IMG/M metagenome (IMG submission 10381)
CGTGACCGAACTCGTAGGCTGGACCCCCCTGGTCCGACTCTCCCGCCTGGCCGGCGGGATCCGCACCCCCGTGTACGGGAAGTGCGAGTTCATGAACCCCGGGGGCTCGGTGAAGGACCGGATAGGTCGAGCCATCGTGGAGGCGGCCGAAGCGGAGGGTCGACTGAAGGAGGGGGGCACCATCGTGGAGGCCACCTCGGGCAACACGGGGCTGGCACTGGCCATGGCGGCATCGTCCAGGGGCTACAGGTGCGTCTTCATCATGCCCGACAAGATGAGTGTGGAGAAGCGGAAGCTGCTGAAGGCCTTCGGGGCCGAGGTCATCATCACCCGGACCGACGTGGACCCCGACCACCCGGACCACTACACGAATCGGGCGAGGCGGCTGGCCGAGGAGATCCCGGGCGCGGTCCTGGCGGACCAGTTCTACAACCCGGCGAATCCCCGGGCCCACTACGAGAGCACCGGGCCCGAGCTCTGGGAGCAGACCGAAGGACGGATCACCCATTTCTTCGCAGGTGCGGGCACGGGAGGCACGATCACCGGCACCGGACGGTTCCTGAAGGAGCAGAACCCGGCGATCCAGATCGTGGGGGTGGACCCGGTGGGTTCGGTCATCGCGGGGTACTTCCGCACCGGTGAGATCGGAGAGGGGGAGACCTACCAGGTCGAAGGGCTCGGCAACGACAAGATCCCCGGCGCCCTGGACCTGGACGTGGTCGACGACTACGTGACCGTGTCGGATACCCAGGCCTTTCGCATGGCTCGGCGGCTGACCCGGGAGGAGGGCCTCTTCGTGGGCGGGTCCGCCGGGCTCATCGTGCATGCGGCCCTGGAGCGCGCCCGGGAGCTCGACGACCCCGAGGCCATGGTGGTGGCCGTCCTCTGCGACTGGGGCGAGCACTACCTGAGCAAGCTCTTCGACGACCAGTGGATGGCGGACCAGGGGATCGAGGTGGAAGGGTGAGCGGGGAAGGGGAAGGTGGCGGCCAGGGGCGGTCCTCGAGCGCCACCTCGCCGCTCAGGATCGCCGTTCTCATGGGCGGGGTCTCGAGCGAGCGGAGCGTCTCGCTGGCCTCGGGGACCCAGGTGGCCCGGGCCCTCCGAAGCCGGGGTCATGAGGTGGTGGCGGTCGACACGGCCCGGGGCGTCCTGACTCGAGATCAGGAGGAGGAGATCCTGGAGGCCGGGGTCGGCGCGCCCCCCCCTCCGTCCAGCGCCCCCGATCTCCTGGAGACGGGAGACCTGACGCTCCTGACCCGGGCCCCGGAGCTGCGCGAGGTGGAGCTCATCTTTCCCGCGCTCCATGGGGGCACCGGGGAGGACGGGACGCTCCAGTCCCTTCTGGACCTGTCCGGCTTTCCCTACGTGGGAAGCGGCCGGCTCGGGTGCACCCTGTCCATGGACAAGGAGGTTTCGAAGCGCCTCTTCCGGGACGCCGGCGTGCCCACCCCGCCCTGGCTCGTCTCGCCGGTGGAGCTGGACCGGGTGGAGGCCGAGCTGGGCCTCCCCGTCATCGTCAAGCCTCCGTCGGGGGGGTCCACCCTGGGGCTGACCCTGGCCCACGACCGGGGTGAGCTGGAGGAAGCGGTGGTGGAGGCGGGACGCTACGAGGACCGCATCCTCTTCGAGCGCTACGTGAAGGGACGGGAGCTGACGGTGGGTGTGGTGGGAGGGCGGCCCCTGCCGGTGGGCGAGATCATTCCGGCTCACGAGCTCTTCGACTATGAGTGCAAGTATCAGCCCGGCCTCGCCGAAGAGATCTTTCCCGCCGATATCCCCGAGGCGCTGGCTCGCACCCTTCAGGAGCTGGCCCTCCAGGTTCACCGGACCCTCTTCCTGCAGGACTTCTCCCGGGTCGACTTCCTGGTGGACGAGGAGGGGTCGGCCTGGTGCCTCGAGGCCAATGCCCTGCCGGGGATGACCGCCAACTCCCTCCTTCCCCGGGCCGGTGTTGCGGGGGGGCTCCCCTTTCCCGAGCTTTGCGAACGGATTGCCCGGGTGGCCCTGGAACGGTGGGCGGCGGGAGGGGAGCGGTTGAAGGTCAGACGCGGCGCGGTCTACGCGGAGGGCGGCTGGCGCAGAGCGGTCCTGGCTGCCTATAGATAAGGGGTCACGGGTCCCTCCTCCACGGAGCGTGGAGGGGGATGGTTCCCATCGTTCGAGGGGGGAACTCCACTCGGACCTCCGGGTTCAACCCGCAGGTGCCCGAGCCGCCGGCCACGGTGCCCTCGTCCGCATCCATCTTCGCCTGGTTCTCCGACCCCGCGTCCATGTCGTACGGCTCGCCCCGCTTCGCCTTCGGCTACACGCTGACCCCCTGGGTCAAGCGTCTTCTCATTGCCAACACGGCCGTGCACCTCCTCGCGGTGCTCATGGGCTCGGCGGGCCAGCAGTTCCTCTGGGAGTGGTTTGGATTCACCCCGGTCGAGTCCTTCCTGAAGCCCTGGGGCGTGGTGACCTACATGTTCCTTCACGGGGACATCTGGCACCTTCTCCTGAACATGCTGGTCCTCTTCTTCTTCGGGCCTCCCCTGGAGCAGAAGTGGGGCTCCAGTCGCTTCTTCCGGTATTACCTGATCTGTGGCCTCGGGGGCGCGGCCCTCTCCTTCGTCTTCGCCTTCAGCACCTCGGTGATCGGAGCCTCGGCCGCCATCTACGGCCTGATGCTCGCCTTCGCATGGTACTGGCCTGAGTCCCCCATCTACTTCTGGGGCATCTTCCCCATCAAGGCGAAGTGGCTCGTGGGGTTCTTCTTCGTCCTGACCTTCTTCTCGGCCTTCACTGGAGCTGGAGGTGGGGTGGCCCACTTCGCCCATCTGGGCGGACTCCTGGCCGGCCTGGTCTACCTCCGGACCGACGGAAAGCTGGGCGCGGGCTTCGAGAAGATGAAGCGAGCGGCCCGGGTGGAGCGGCTGGCCATCGTCCCCCGGGACGACGACGTCCGGGAGCAGAAAGAGAACGAGGGCCGGAGGAGTAGGAAGGGGAGCAAGGCCCGAATGGCCGAAGAGGAGCTCCTGGACGAGGTCGACCGGATCCTGGACAAGATCTCGGACAGCGGGATCTCTTCCCTCACCGAAGACGAGCGCAGCGTGCTGGACGAGGTGTCCAGGCGGCGGCGCACGAACTGAGCCCCGCCCACCTGCGTGAGGTCAGGCTCGGATTCCGACCGGTGGACCCGTCCCGCCGGACCCCCGTTCCGAGCGTCTCAGTGCCCCGCTGCGTGACCGTCCTTCCGGGGATCGGACCCTGCGGCCCACCCCCGGTCCAGCCGCTCGATGATCTGGGCCCCGCCCACCGCACCCGGACCGATGAGGGTGACGTCGTGGCCCCGCGCCCGAAGCGCGGCGCGCACCTCCTCGCCGATCCCCGCCTCGAGGCCCACCCGCAGCCCTGAATAGTGCCGGAACCGGTCGGCGTCGGCGGCCTGCTGGGGGTCCATTCCGAAGAGGATCATGTTCAGGAGCACCTGGACGTGGCCCTGGGGCTGCATGGCCCCGCCCATGACGCCGAAGCTCAGGTAGGGTTCCTCGGAGCCGTCTTCGCCGAGGCGGGTGACGAAGGCGGGGATGATGGTGTGGAAGGGTTCCTTCCCCGGCGCCACCGTGTTGGGGCGGTCCGGCTCCATGGTGAACCCGCCGCCTCGGTTCTGTAGATCGAAGCCCGTGCCCGGCACGACCACCCCCGACCCGAATCCGAAGTAGACCGAGTTGATGAAGGAGATCATGTTGCCCTCCTCATCGCCGACGGCCAGGTAGATGGTCTCGGATCGGGTGGCGGCGTCGCCGGGGTCAGGGGTGTCCAGCGCCGCGTGGGGGGCCACCTCGGCTCTCCGCCCCTCGATGTAGGAGTCGCTGAGGAGGACCTCGGGTGTGGTCTCCATGAAGCGGGGGTCGGCGATGTGTCCCTCCAGGTCGGCGTAGGCCAGCTTCTTCGCCTCGATGAGATGATGCAGGTACTCGGGCGAGTTGTGCCCCATCCGCTCCAGGGGGAAGGGCTCGAGGATCCGGAGCATCTGCAGCGCGGCGATCCCCTGTCCGGGAGGAGGGATCTGCCACATCCGGTACCCCCGGAAGTCCGCCGAGAGGGGCTCCACCCACTGGGACTCGTGTCGGGCCAGATCCTCCAGGGTCAGGAAGCCGCCCAGCTCCCGGACCCCCTCCACCACACGCGCCCCCAGAGTGCCGCCGTAGAGGGCGTCGGGACCCTCCTCCGCGATCTGCCGGAGGGAGGCCGCGTAGTCCGGATTACGGAACCATTCCCCGGCAGCGGGGGCGCGCTCCCCATCGATGAGGTAGGTGGCCCGGGCCCCCTCGTTCTCCTTCAGGACCTCGACCTCACCGGCCCAGTCCCCGGCGATGACCGGTGATACGGGGAATCCCTCATCGGCCAGCCGGATGGCGGGCTCCAGCGCCTGGGCCAGGGAGATCGTCCCGTACTCCTCCAGCAGATCGGCCCATCCTCTCAGCGCCCCCGGGACGGTGATGGCTTCGGCACTGCGGTTGGGAATGCTCTCGAGTCCTCGCTCCTGCAGGGCTTCCAGCGTCATGTCCGAGCCCGAGCGTCCGTGTCCGCTGAGGCCCACCAGCCGCTCCTCCTCCGCCATCCAGATGAGGGCGAAGAGATCGCCTCCGATCCCGGTCATGTGCGGCTCCACCACGGTCAGCACGGCGGCGGCGGTGATGGCGGCGTCGATGGCGTTCCCCCCCTCCTCGAGGACCCGGAGTCCGGCGCTCGTGGCCAGGGGTTGACTGGTGGCCAGCGCACCCCTGGGTGCGTAGACTGCGGACTGTCCGGCCGCCGAGCTGGGGGCGAACTCGGGCGGTTCCTGGGCCTGGGCCTCACCTCCGGTGCCGGCGGCCATCAGGAGGCCGCCCAGCGCCATGGCTCCGAGGCGCAGCAGTCGGCTTCGTCGGTACGCTGGCCGGTGGGCCCGCTCTTCGGGGGCCGGAGCGGAGTTTCGGTGCGTCGAGGGCCTCGAGGGAGCGACATATCCATAACCGAGGGGGGTGCGGGAGGACCGGGGCATGGGTGGGCCGGAGAGGATGGGTGGACGAATGGCGAGAATTCCTCCAGCAGACTACGCCGCCCCGCCTCCCCGGGCCAGTCTCCGTAGCTCGGGTCGCTTGGGTGAGAACCCTCCGGCTCCCAGGGCATCCGGAGGGGCCCGGCCCCCATGGAAGAGGCCTCGGTCCGCGCCACCGCCCAGGGGGTCGGGGTGACGGTCCCGGCGACGGCTGCGTATATTTCAGGCTCGGGGTCGGGCCCCTGGCCCCGTGGATGCCGCCGAGTCCATCCCGGCATGGGATGGCGACTGCGGAGGCATGCGATTCATCACCCCACCTGGCAGGAGGAGGCACCGGTGGCCGGTCACAACAAGTGGTCCCAGATCAAGCGGAAGAAGGCCGTCAACGACCAGAAGCGCGGCAAGATCTTCACGAAGCTGATCCGGGAGATCAGCGTCGCCGCTCGGGAGGCCGGGGGCGATCCCGACTACAATCCGCGACTTCGCCTGGCCATCGACACGGCCAAGTCCGAGAACATGCCCCTGGAGAACATCGAGCGGGCCATCAAGCGGGGCACGGGCGAGCTGGAAGGGGTCGACTACGAGGACGTGTCCTACGAGGCCTACGGCCCGAGCGGCGTGGCCCTCTACATCACGACCACCACCGACAACCAGAAGCGGACCGTCGCCGAGGTCCGCCACATCCTGGAGAAGCACGGCGGCAATCTGGGAACGGACGGATCGGTGGCCTGGCAGTTCGACCGGAAGGGGCAGATCTACGTGGACGGGGGCCGGTATCACGAGGAGGCGGTGCTGGAGGCGGCGCTGGAGGCCGGGGCCGAAGACATGACCCGTTCCGGAGAGGAGTTCGTGATCACCACCGAGGTGGCCTCCTTCCACGAGGTGCAGCAGGGGCTCAAGGAGGTGGGGCTCGAGTTTTCCCACGCGGAGCTGGCCATGCTCCCCCGCAACGAGATGCCCATCGGCGGTGCCGAGGCCGAGAAGTTCCTGAAGCTCCTGGAGGCGCTGGACGACCATGACGACGTGCAGAAGATCTACTCCAACGCCGACATCGACGACCAGGTCATGGCCGAGGCCATCTCCTGATGGAGCGAGCCCGGTGACCTCGCCGAAGGGAAGGCTCGTGGTGGTGGGGATCGACCCCGGAACCACCGCCACCGGGTACGGCGTCGTGTCCCGAAGCGTCGAGGGTGCGATGGCGCTCATGGAGTGCGGGGTCTTTCGAACCACCTCGAAGGCCCCGCTACACCAGAGAATCCGGGAGATCTTCGAGGGAGTGGACCAGGTGCTCGAACGTTTTCACCCCGACGTGGTCTCGGTCGAGGCGGTCTTCCAGGGAAAGAACGCACGGAGCGCTCTGGTTCTCGGGCACGCTCGGGGCGCGGTCCTGGTGGCGGCGTCGCTCCGGGACGTGAAGATCGCCGAGTACGCCCCCCGGGAGATCAAGAAGGCCGTGGTGGGAACGGGGAGCGCCACCAAGGACCAGGTCGGATTCATGGTCCAGGAACGGCTTCGCCTGAAGGAACCTCCCTCCCCCTCGGATGCTGCCGACGGAGTGGCGGCGGCGCTCTGCTACCTGACGCTGGCCGTCGACGGCGGGATGGCAGGGCTGCTTCCCCATCGGTTCGCTCGGCGGGAAATGTCGTGATGATCCAGCCCCTCCGGACCTCCGGGATGCGCCCCAGCCCGTTCCTCACCGCTCCGTCTCCATGATCAGCCGACTCCGAGGGACCCTCCTGTCTCGCACCGAGGAACGCATCGAGGTCGCGACCGCCGGCGGCGTGGTCTACGAGGTGGAGGTGCCCCTCTCGGTGGCCGAGCGACTTCCCGGGGTGGGCGAGGAGCTGGAGCTTCGCACCGTCCAGGTGGTTCGAGAGGACCTCCACGCCCTCTATGGCTTCACCGAGCGCGGGGAACGGCTGCTCTTCCAGCGACTTCTCGGGGCGTCGGGGGTGGGCGCACGCCTGGCCCTGGCCATGCTCTCCACCTTTCCCGCCACCCGCCTGGTGCGGGCGCTGATCGAGCGGGACGTGGCCGCCCTCACCCAGGTGTCCGGGGTGGGGAAGAAGACCGCCGAGCGCCTCATTCTGGAGCTGTCGGATCGGGTGAACGAGTTGGATCTGGCTTCGGAGGTCGAGGCGGGGGGACCGGCCGAGGGCGCCCGGGCCGCCGTACAGGCCCTGACCGCCCTGGGCATGAGCTTCCAGGAGGCCGATGCCGCGGTGCGTGCGGCGCTGGACGACGACCAGGACTACGGAACCGACGAGCTCATCCGCCGAGCCCTGGCCCGGACGTGACTTCTGATTCTGCGACTTCGCCCGAGGAGCGCGTGCTCTTGAGATCCTCGCCATGACCGCCCGACACGAGGTCACCACGCCCGAAGCCCTGAGCGACGACACCACCGTGGAGCCGACCCTTCGTCCGAGCCGCCTCGAGGAATTCGTGGGACAGGCGAAGGTGAAGGAATCCCTCTCCATCGCCATCGAGGCGGCGAAGCAGCGGCGAGAGCCCCTGGACCATACCCTGTTTCATGGGCCTCCGGGGTTGGGAAAGACCACGCTGGCCGCCCTCATGGCCGGTGAGATGGGGGTGTCCCTCCGGACGACCTCCGGACCGGTCCTGGAGAAGGCCGCCGACCTGGTCGGGCTCCTCTCGAACCAGGAGGAGGGTGACATCCTCTTTATCGATGAGATCCATCGACTCCGGCCCATCATCGAGGAGTTCCTCTACCCGGCCATGGAGGACTACCAGGTCGAGATCCGCCTCTCGGATGGTCCCCGGGCCCAGACCATGACCATGGAGATCGCCCGCTTCACCCTGGTGGGTGCGACCACTCGGTTCGGGTTGCTCACCGCGCCCATGAGGGCCCGGTTCGGGATCGTTCAGCGACTCAACTTCTATCCGGCCGAGGAGTTGGCCACCATCGTGGCCCGCAGCGCGTCCATTCTCGGCATCGAGGCCACCCCCGAGGGCTCCCGGGAGCTGGCGCGGCGAGCTCGGGGCACCCCTCGGGTGGCGAATCGCCTGCTGCGACGGGTTCGGGACTACGCCCAGGTCCGGGCCGACGGGATCATCGACGCCGAGGTGGCCCAGGCTGGGCTGGCGATGCTGGACGTGGACGAGTACGGGTTGGACGAGATGGACGGGAGGATCCTGAGAGCCATCATCGAGAAGTTCGAAGGGGGGCCGGTGGGCCTCTCCTCGCTGGCGGTGGCCCTGGGCGAGGATACGGGGACCCTCGAGGAGGTCTACGAGCCCTTCCTCATTCAGGAGGGGTTCCTCATGCGGACCCCCAGGGGCCGGATCGCCACGCCTCGTGCCTATCGGCGGTTCGGGTTCACCCCGCCCGATGAACTGTCCGAGCAGTCCTCCATCTTCGACCAGTCCTGACCGGTTCGATGAGGGGGGATCCGATGGCGGATACGCTCCACCGGGAGTTCTTGCGCCGCACCGAAGCCTACGANTACGATCTCCCTCCGGACCGTATCGCCCGCTATCCCGCCTCGCGCCGGGATGGAAGCCGCCTCCTGGTGGTCGAGCCTTCCGGCGATTCCGGGACAGGGCTGCAGGGCGGTGCGGGGAAGGGGGGCTCGCCCTTTCGCCACCTGAGGTTCGAGCGCCTTCCGGAGCTTCTGGCTCCCGGGGACCTTCTCGTTCTGAATGAAAGCCGGGTGCTGCCCGTACGGCTCCTCGGGGCTAAGCCCACCGGTGCCCGGGGAGAGGTGCTCCTCGTCCGGCCGGTAGATGACGCCCGTGTGCGCTGGGAGGCCCTGGTTCGACCCGGTTCCAAGCTCAAGCCAGGCCGAAGTCTGGAGATCGGGGCGGAGCTGGTGGTTCGGATCGAGGATGGGCTCCCCGACGGGGGTCGGCTGGTCGCGCTCGAGACGCCGCTGGGGGTGGACGAAGCCCTCGAGCGCTACGGGGCCGTACCGCTTCCTCCCTATCTGGATCGGGACGAGGAGCCGCTGGACCGGGAGCGCTACCAGACCGTGTACGCGCGGGTCCCCGGATCGGTGGCGGCCCCCACCGCCGGCCTGCACCTGACCGACTCCCTCCTTGCGCGGATCGAAGGTGAGGGGGTGGAGGTGGCCCGGGTCACCCTCCATGTGGGCCCCGGGACCTTCCGGCCGGTGGAGTCGGAGCGGATCGACGCCCACCAGATGCATCGAGAGATGTGGGAGGTCTCGAGCGAGGCCGCCGAGGCGGTGGCTCAGACCCGGTCCCGGGGCGGACGGGTGTGGGCGGTGGGGACCACCGTCGTCCGGACGCTGGAGTCGGCCGCAGACCCGTCGGGACGAGTTCACCCAGGAAAGGGTGAGACCCGACTGTTCATCTCTCCCGGATACCGATTCCAGGTCGTGGAGGGCCTCATCACGAACTTTCACCTTCCACGCTCCACGCTCCTCATGCTCGTATCGGCCCTCGCGGGATACGAGATGACCATGGCGGCATATGAAGAGGCGATTCAGGAGGGGTACCGGTTCTATTCCTATGGTGACGCCATGGCGATTCTTCCTCAGCGCCAGCCCGCCCGCGAGCCCGAGAGCAACTCGTAATATAATAAAAACACATATTTTCAAGAGCTTTCTCCGAGCACCCTGAGTCCGGACCCGGTCCCGCCCGTCGGTGACGACGTCCACGGAGCAATCGCCCGCCCCCCGGAAACCGGCAGCCCCTATCCCGAACCGGCAGGGCCCGCCGGAGCTGAAACGCGCTCCCTTCCCCCTCGGTTGGGATCTCCCTGAGGAATCGCTATCGTAACCACGGTCCGGCAGGCACGCGAGCGCTCGTCAACACCTGAAACACAAGTCAAATCAACATGAAGCCCCTCCGTCGAAGCCGAAGCTCGGCCCTTGCGCCGGCCCCCCGCCCACCTGGACACACCGCTCGGGCGCTCGCGGTCGTCGCACCGCTGGCCTTCCTCGTGCTCACCGCGTGCGGAAGTGACGGAGACCCACAACCGGAAGAGGAACCGCGCGCCGAGACCCCTACCGAAGTCGTGGCCGTCATCGAAAAGGCCGAATGCCTGGACTGCCACATCCTGGACGGCCGCGGGACCTACGAGGGACCCGCCCTGAACCGGGTGGGGGCGCGGCTCTCCTCCGATCAGATTCGCCGGAAGATCGTGAATCCCGCCTCCTTCCCCGCCGCCGGATACGAGAACCTGGCCGGACGGATGCCCACCGACTTCGAAGAGCGACTCACCAGAGAGGAGCTGGATCGCCTGGTGGACTACCTGGCTCAGCGTCAGTGACCGCACTCCACGCCGGCCCCGAACCCGTGACCCCGCCCTTCTCCTATCAGCTGAAGCGCACCGAGGGCTCCGCCCGCACCGGGATCTTCCACACCCCCCACGGCCCGGTCGAGACCCCCGCCTTCATGCCGGTGGGCACCCTGGGAGCGGTGAAGACCCTCTCGCCCCTCGAGGTCGAGGAGGTGGGATCGTCCATGATCCTGGCCAACACCTACCACCTCTTCCTCAGGCCAGGCCACCTCCTGGTCCGGGAGTTGGGCGGACTCCACGCCTTCATGCGCTGGGACGGACCCCTCCTCACCGACTCCGGCGGCTTCCAGGTCTTCTCCCTGGCCCACATGAACCGGATCACCGACGAAGGGGCCGAGTTCCAGAGCCACATCGACGGCTCGCGCCATCTCTTCACGCCCGAGTCCGTCATGGAGATCCAGCGGGTGCTCGGCGCCGACGTGATCATGGCCTTCGACGAGTGCCCTCCCGGCGGATGCGACCGCGCCACCGCCCAACAGGCCAACGAGCGAACGCTCCTGTGGCTCCAGAGGTGCCTGGACCGCTTCGATGGGATCGGACGGGAGGGCCTGCCCGACGTCCCCGCTCTGGCCGAGCCCGAAGCCGTGCCCCGTCAGACCCTCTTCCCGGTCCTCCAGGGCAACGTCTATCCCGATCTGCGCAGAGAACACGCCCGACAGATCCAGTCCATGGCGGACTGGGACGGGCTCGCCATCGGAGGGCTCTCGGTGGGCGAGGAAAAACCGCGGATGTGGGCCACCCTCGAGGTCCTGGATCCGGAACTTCCCCGGGATCGTCCCCGCTATCTCATGGGGGTGGGGTACCCGGACGATCTCCTGGAGGCCATCGCCCGGGGGTGCGACCTCTTCGACTGCGTGGCACCGACCCGCAACGCTCGTCACGGAACGGCCTGGACCTGGCCCGAAGGACAGGTGAACTTGAAGGCCGCCCGGTTCAAGCGAGACGCCGGACCGCTGGACCCCGATTGCGACTGCTACGGGTGCCGGAACTTCGATCGGGCCTACCTCCGGCATATGGTGGTCGCGGGAGAAGCCTTCGCGCACCGGCTCATCTCGATGCACAACATCCGGTTCCTCATTCGCCTGGCCGAGGAGAGCCGCCGCCGTATCCAGGAGGGAAGCTTCAGAAGCTGGAGCCGGGAATGGCTGGAACGGTATCGGGCTGCACGGGGATAGGGGAAGGATCGGGCGCGAGGTCCTCGGGACCCCCGCCTCCGACACCCCGGATCCACGAACCGGGCTCGCGACGAACGACACTCAAACACGAAACGACTGGAGCTGCTGGTGATCGACCCGACCGTCGGACTTCTGCTGGCCCCTCCCGGTGAGGATGGCGGGGGCGGACTCTTCGTCCTCCTCCTGAACTTCGGGCTCATCTTCCTGATCTTCTACTGGCTCCTGATCCGTCCGCAGAAGAAGGAGCGCGAGCGGCACAAGGAGATGATCAAGGCGCTCCGGAAGGGCGATCAGGTCATCATGAATGGTGGGATCATCGGCAGCATCATCCATGTCGGCGATGATCGCCTCACCATCAAGACGGCCGAAAACACCCGCCTCGAGGTGGATCGCTCGTCGGTGGCCAGCAAGCTGGACGAAGGGACGGGAAGCTGAAGATGGCCGTGCGCGAGATCGTCCTCCTGGGGGATCCGGTCCTCCGGAAGCCGGCTGAAGAGGTGGAGCGCTTCGACGAGGAGCTCCAGTCTCTGGTGGACGACCTCTTCACTACCATGGTCTCGGCCGATGGCGCCGGACTCGCCGCCCCCCAGATCGGCGTCTCCAGGCGGGTTCTCGTCGTGGACGTGCGACAGGTGGCCGGGGATCATGCCCGGGTCGCCCTGGTGAACCCCAGGGTGGTCGAACGCTCTGATGACGAGGAGAAGGACACCGAAGGGTGCCTCAGCATCCCCGGCGTCAGCGAGTTGGTCCGGCGGCCCGTACATATCGTGGTCGAGGGCAAGGACCCGTTCGGGGAGGACGTCCGCTTCGAGGCCGAGGGATTCTACGCCCGGGCCCTCCTTCACGAGATCGATCATCTGGACGGGGTCCTCTTCATCGATCATCTCTCGCCCCTCAAGCGCCGCATGCTCCTGAAGCGATACCGGAAGCTGAGGGAGGAGGAGGAAGACCGGTGAGGGTTCTCTTCTGGGGCACTCCGGACTTTGCGATCCCCTCCCTCCGGGCCCTCCTCGGCGAGGGACATCAGGTCGTGGGGGTGGTCACCCAGCCGGACCGTCCGGCCGGCCGGGGACGTCGCCTTCGCGCCTCCCCGGTGAAGGAGATCGCTCTGGAGGAAGGGCTTCCGGTCCTGACCCCCGAGCGTCCCTGGGGAGAGGAGTTCGAGGGGGAGCTTCTGGCCCTTGAGCCCGAACTCTCCGTCGTCGTGGCCTACGGACACATTCTGCGACCCCGGATCCTCGAGATCCCAACCCGGGGCTCGGTGAACGTCCACGCCTCTCTCCTGCCTCGGCTCCGAGGGGCGGCGCCGGTGAACTGGGCGGTGATCCGCGGCCACAACCGGACCGGCGTCACCATCATGGAGATGTCCGAGGGAATGGACGAAGGGCCCATCCTCCTCCAGCGGGAGATCCCCATCGTACCGGAGGATTCGGCCACCGCTCTCTACCTCCGGCTCTCGGAGCTGGGCGCCGAGGCCCTCATCGAGGCGCTGGCCATGATGGAGGCCGGGCTCCTCGAACCCACGGAGCAGGACCACGAACAGGCCACCCACGCGCCCAAGGTGGACCGGGCGACGGCCCGAATCGACTGGAGTCGAGGTCCTCGGCAGGTGGCCGACCACATCCGGGGCATGGACATGGTGCCGGGCGCCTGGACCCTCCTGGATGGCCAGCCGGTCAAGCTCTTCAGTCCGGATGCGGCCACCTCCGGCTCGGGGACTCCCGATGGAGATACCTCGTCCGGCGAATCCCAGGCGCCGGGCACGATCCTGCGCGCAGACCCCGGGGAAGGGGTGCTGGTGGTGGCCACGGGGGAGGGAGGAGCCGTAGCCCTTTCCGAGGTCCAGCCGCCGGGGAAGCGCAGGATGGGAGCCGATGACTGGCTTCGGGGCGGTGGGCCNGAGCCTGGAGAGCGGTTCGAATGATCCCCCGGCTCCACCTGGTGACCGACGATCGGGTCCTGGGACTGCCCCGTTTCTCCCAGCTGGCCAGCCAGGCCATGGAAGAGGGGGGGGCAAGGCTGGCGGTCCACCTGCGAGGGCCCGGGTCCGGAGGTAGGATGCTGTGGGAGCGGGCCCGGGAGCTGGTCCCGGTTGCACACTCCACCGGCAGCCTCCTCCTCATCAACGACCGGGTGGATGTGGCGCTCCTGGTCCCGGTGGGTGGGGTCCATCTCCCGGAACGGAGCTTCCCGGTCTCCCTGGTTCGCGAGCTTCTGGCCGAGGAGATGGTGGTGGGTCGTTCCGTGCACGACGAGGAGCCCCT
>SL_3KL_010_SEDDRAFT_10003772_pt1 | contig 13748 bp, 11 predicted proteins | sample SodLakKL_010_SED_2_FD_10381 | JGI IMG/M metagenome (IMG submission 10381)
CCTCGATGCGAAAGCCCCGAAGCGGGTCGCTCTGATGCGTCCGCCCTGCTGGGCGCCACCCAAGCGAGGGTATTGGACTGACCGGATTTTCCCCATCGATGACCTCAAGGCTGCGATTCCGGCCGGCGCGGTCATGGTGACGGCTGGCATGCCTTGCCGGCATGCACCGAAAAACAGGTTGACGACCATCCTGACGGGTGGTCGAGCGAATCGTGGAAGCTCCTGGTAGCCACGGTCGGTAGGGATGCGGAAAGAGAACCATTTGCGGAAAAATGACTCCAACAGCGCGGAAAAGGCGACGCAACACTCCGCTGGCGCTCGAGCGTTCAAGGATTGGTTTCATAAGCGAAGGGTTTGTCGCCAAACGGTTCACCGTTACCACTGATTGGGAGAGGTCATGCTTATCCAACTGAATGCAGCCCAAGGGGTCTCGATGTCGCCAGCGCTGGAGGAGCACATCAACAAGCAGTTGCAGAGCGTGGACCGGCGCTTCGGCGAGCGGCTCACGCGTATCGAGGTATACCTGGCCGATGTGAACGGTCCGAAAGGAGGCTTGAACAAGCAGTGCAAACTCGAAGCTCGCCCCCGCGGCGGAGACCCGGTAATCGCGGAGTTATTGCACGAAGATGCTTACGATGCGGTGAGCGGGGCCGTAAAACGGCTGGAGTCCGTGCTGAGTAATCATTTCGGTAAACGGGACCGGAGGCCGTCCGGCGGAAGGCGGGCGCAAATGGCCGGCAGTGAAGACGCAGGAGAGTAATCGGTTTATTGCCCAGAGGAGGAGGCAGCGGGGCCGTTGACCGGCTTCGGGGCTGTCGAAGACCCCGCTGCTGACGCCTTGTTCGCAAAATCTCCTGGAATCAATGAGCGATGCCGCGTTTGTGCGCGAATACTGATGATCGCCTCTGGCCTGGCGCCTGCGACCATGACGTGCGCAGGGCTGGATCCGATGAATCGTTTAGGGTCCCGGCGGATTCGAAATCGGCTGAACCGTCTCCGCCACCGGAGCCTTGCTGCGACCCAGCACCTCGAGAGCAAGCCCTTTGCTCGGAAAGATGTTCTGAAGTCCGATTTCGTCGAGCAGTCCGGCGCGTTCCATCGCCTCACGGACCGGCTTCTTTAACCCACTGAACATCAGCGTGCAGTTGGCGGCTTTCAGGTCCGTGATCAGTGAGCGGACCTTGTCGATCCCGGTTTCGTCGATCCGGTTGATGCTGTTCCCAAGCACCAGCAGCGCCCTGGCGTTGGGGTTTCGCGCCGCCGCGTCCATCACGGCTTCCTCGAAATGGGCTACGTTCATGAAGACGAGGGAGGCATCGAAGCGCAGGACTACGAAGTCCTCTCCGGCGGGACGCAGGTGGTGGCTGACCGCGCCCGCCAGTACGCCCTCGGGCGTGAGACCCTGGATTTCCGAGCGGGGGCGCACGGTGCCCATCAGGAATAGCAGTGTGGCCAGCACGACTCCGACAATCACCCCCATCGCCAGATCCGGAGCCATATACAGCGTCACGACGAAGGTCAGTACACCCGCTGCCCCGTCGGCGCGGTGGATTTTCCAGGCCTGGAAGAGGGTCCGGAAGTCGAGCAGACCGAAGACCGCGGACATCACGATGGCCGCCAGCACGGCGAGCGGCAGGTGATACAGGTAGGGGGTCAGGAACAGCATCGTCACCAGCACGCCGAGCGCGCTAACGATCGCGAACAAGCCGCTTTGCGCCCCGGAGCGGGCGGCGACGGCAGAGCGGGAGAACGAGCCGCTGACGGTATACGACTGGAAGAAACTGCCGACGATGTTGGCCAGGCCCTGGCCTACGAGTTCCTGGTTCGCGTTCAGCTTCTCGCGGCGCTGCGCGGCTAAGGCGCGGGAGATCGAAGTGGCTTCCATGAAACCGATCAGGGCCATCACGAAGGCGGCCGGAAGCAGTAACGGNATGACCTCCCAGTCAGGAGCGGGCAGCTGGAACGCGGGCAGTCCCTGTGGAATGGTTCCGACCACGCGCCCGCCACTGGAAAGCAGAACCGCATCGGATCCTGCACGCACCAGGCGCCAGGCCGGACCTTCGTCCCCCTCCGTGCGCGCACGGAATACGCCGCTTTCGGCGGTCTCTTCGTGCGTTAACGTCTTGCGATGCGCTTCGACGCGCAGATCGCTCAGCCGTTCCTTGAGCCGCTGTTCCCTTACCCTCAGCCGCGCGACCTGCACTGCGAGCTCGGCCGTATCCGCTCCGTAACGCTCCGCTCTTTTGAGTTCCCGGCTGGATTCGCTCAACGTGTCCGAGACCCTCTCCAACTCATCGCGCGTCTTCGCGACATCCACAAACAGCGCGCGCACCTCTTCGGTGGCGATGTTCTCGAGGGTGACCGTCTCATTGCGTTCGAAGCCCACCAGCGCACTGATCAGCGTGCCGGCGACGACCACTACCAGTACGCCTGGCAGTTTCGGAATGATTCGGCTCATCGCGACCAGTGCGATCAGGGTGCCGAGCCCGAAAGCGACGGTCGGCCAGTGCACGAATCCCAGCTGCCCAAGTACGCCAATAAAATCCGTCAGGAACGCACCGGTATCCGGTTTCGGGACATTGAAGAACGTATTCAGCAGGGACAAACCGATGATCAGTGCCGCGGCGTTCGTGAAGCCGACCATCACCGGATGGGATACGAAGTTCATGATGATGCCGAGGCGGAACAGGCCCAGGAACAGGCGCATCAGTCCCACCATCAGCGCGAGCAGGATCGAGAGCTGGATGAAGTACTCCGTGCCCGCGACGGCAAACGGCGCGAGCGACGCCGCCGAGAGCAATGACAGCATCGCGACCGGGCCTGTGTGCAGGAATCGGGAGGAGCCCCACATCGAGCCGATCACGACCGGCAGCGCGGCGGCGTAAAGCCCGTACACCACGGGCAAACCCGCGAGCGTTGCGTACGCCATGCTTTGGGGCACCAGAATCATGGCGACGCTGATGCCGGCGATGATGTCGGCGCGCACTCCGGTCGCCGACATCGGGAACCAGGCGAGAAAAGGGAACACGCGCTGCAGCACGTCCTTCATCGGCGTGAATTCCGCTCAGGGTCGTTGAGAAAGGGCATTAAACGCTGCACGAGCGAACCCGCTGGAAGGGTGCGCGCAGGGCAGGCAAGTTTAGCGCAGGATCTGGGTTTGTCTTGCATTTCACCGGCCGGGAGTCGGTCAACCCGGTGGTGGTGGCGATCCTTGGGCGATCGACCAGGAAGCAGGACGAGACGGCTCATTTCCGAAAGGTTCTGCGTTCGATCGGGTCCCGGCACGTCCCATCAAGGATTGCACCAGTCGCAGACTGCCGGATCGGCATACTGGCCAGGGTCCGTGGGCCGCGTTTCGCGGTATGGACATTGAACGCAGCCGTATACCTCGGCGCAGGCCTCCCGCGTCGGCGCGCCACAATCGGCGCAGTGCAGACCCGGAATCCGCTCGACGAGCCAGAACCCGGGCGACCCGCACGCCGGACAGAGGGAACCCAGTCTCGCGAGCAGATCCTGGGTGGCAAGGGCGATCATCTGCATGCGCGTCGGATTGCAGTGGGCACGGAGGTCGGTTTCGACGAAGACCCGTTTCATCACCGACTGCTGCAAGGCCCAGGCACAGGTCCGCTTCAGTGTATCGACATCGCCGACGCCTTTGACGATGCGCGGATCGCTGTCGTTGTCCGGGCGCAGCACCAGGTGGTGGTCGGGGAAGCCTGCTTCTTCGGCGAATGCCAACAAGCCCGCCCAGTCAGTCACGGTGCGATGGGCCTGTCGTGCGGGTCCTTGTGCGCGACCCACCAGTTCCAGGCCACGCGCATCGTCGAGCAGGATCACGTACTCGACATTCCACGGAATCAGGCCGATCCCCGGATCGGGACCGAACGCGCCCTCGCTCGCGAGCCCGAACAACGAACCCGACAACTCCATGCCGATCCGTGCTTTGCGCCGCGCCGCCTCGAGTTGTGTTCCGGCCCGCGGGATCTCGCGCGTAAACGTACCCAGCTGGTCGGTGTCGAAGCCGTCCACCACCTCGATCCGGCACCCGAGCGCCGATTCGAGCGTGGGGGCCATCACGCGCTCCTTGCCGTGGCGCGTCAACAGCACGATCGTTTGTCCCGCGAGACTGTACGAACGCATCCGGTCTGACATCGATTCAGCCGTTCCTGTCCACTGCGGTTCGCGTGCTGCTGACATGCCATCACCATGAGGCTGGACCCGATCGGTCGAATGCCCCGAAAGCCCATTGAGCCAGAAAAACCTTACACCGAAACCTAAAACTTCGATCCGGTACTTTGAGCATCGCGTCGGGGCACACGGGTATGGAGATACACTACGTCTGAGGATGCCTCGCCGGGCTTTGGCGCGTCGCAGAGGCGCGGGACGTCCGAGTCGGTGAGCGGTGTGTTGAGCCGCAGTTCCAGCCAGCTCGTCAGTGGTAACCAGCCTGCGAGATCCTTCTTCGTCCTCGAGGGATGCATCTCGTGGATGCTGGAGCCCTCGTCGGCGGTGTGCACGTAGTTCTGGCTGTCGCGCAGAGCGCCCACGATCGGGATCTGCACCCGGTCGAGGAAGGCCGTCAGCTTGCGAAAGCCTAAGGTATTCTCCCGTACGCGATTCGCCACAATACCCAGCCTGCCCATGCGCTGGCTGACCTTCGCCACCAACAATAGGTCGGCAATCAGGCGCGACGCCGCGTGAATGTCGATGGCGGATGGCAGCACCGGCACGAGTATCGCGTGGGCCCCTGGCGTGAATTCGGTGAGCTGTGCCGTCGTCATGGCAGCAGGCGTATCCACGACGCAATAGCGGATATCGGGCGGCATGCGCAACTGGAAGCTGCGCGTCATGTTCGTTTTCTTCTCGAAGGCGGCCACGCCGTAGATTGCGGTCTGGGTCGGAGGCCGCTTCTTGAGCCACCGGATGCTGGAGGCCTGGGGGTCGAAATCCATGAGGGCGGCGGGCCGTCCGAGCGAGGCGAAATAGCCGGCCAGGTTCATGGCGAGCGTTGTCTTACCCGAGCCGCCCTTGGGGTTCAGGATCACGATCTTGCGTAGTTCCCGGTGGCCGGGGATGTTCAGGGTCATGGGTCGTCTCCTTTCCCGCACGCTACGACGTGAACGAATGCCTGCACCGGTGACCGGCTCAAGGAAGAGAAACGGCTCACAGTTGGTCCAGTAACCTACTGGAACATAGCACAATCGGGATTCGGTTGCCGGTCCGTATCGGCCAAGCCCCGCCCCTCCCGGGCTCAGGCGTCGCTCTCGCTGGTCGGGTCAAGAATGCTGTGGACCCGGGTAATGCGGGTCGCAGGGAAGCCGGAGAGTTCCGCGTGTCTGCGGATCACCTCCTCGTTCTCCGCGACATAGACGCAGAAGGTCTTGTTCCCGGTGACGTAGCTGTGTTCCCAGTGAACGGCAGGCGCGAGCTCCTGTAGGGCTGCGTTCGACTTGGCCGCGGCGGCGGCGAGGTCGGAGCGATCAAGAGAACCGATGTCGGGGACATCACGCTCAATGACGTAGCGGTGTAAAGGCATGGCCGATCCTCCATTTTCGTCGTTGAGGAACTTCTTGGCACCACATCCCCGCTCGTGCGGCTCGTCGCGGAGGCGTGCGGGCCGGGCGCTAGTAATGCTGGCGGCGGCTATTCGGACGCCAACACGATTGCGCCAGTACGACGGCGGCCAGCCCACCCGGGCCGGGGATTCCCAGCATCAGGCATCCCGACTGGCACCGTTTGTTTCGAGCTTAGGGTCTGGGTCGGTGAAATACTTGCAGCATCTTGCGCATGGGCGACGGATCTTGCGGTTTGTTACCGGCATGGGGGCGGGAGCACACGGTCCCCGTACACCACGAACCGGGGGCCCGCCCGGCAGTTCCAGTGTCGCCCCGAGGGGAAGCTGCTTAAGGCGGTCACGCTCATCCTTGGCCCACTTCACTGGCGTTGCGTAAAGGGTGTTGAGGCGTCCTAGCCGCCGGATCGGCCTGTCGGGCATCCGCTGCGGTTCTGCAGCTTTGCCGGAACCGGTACTACCCCGTATTGCGCATGCCGGCCGCGATGGCGTTGATGCTGCGCAGCAGCGGGTCGAGCCAATCTTCCCGCTTGGCCTGATCGGGCTCGCTTCGGTAGTGCTCCAAGGCGGCGACCTGGATGTGGTTCAACGGGTCCAGATAGAGGTTGCGACGGATCAGGGAATGGGCAAGCTCGGGGGTCTCCTGCAGGAGCCCCTGGATTCCGGCAACATTCAGGACCTGGATGCGCGTGCGTTCGTACTCCGCCTCGATGACCCGGAAAATGGCTTCGGCCTGCTCGCGATCCCGGGCTAGCCGGACGTACTCCCTGGCGATATGCAGCTCGGCCTTGAAGAGGGACATCTGGGTATTGGAGAGCAGTGCCCGAAAATAGGGCCAGTCCTGGTACATGCGCTGAAGCTTGGCCAGACGCTGGGGTTCGTTCGCGCGCCAGCGCTCCAACGCATGGCCGATGCCAAACCAGGCGGGCAGGGTGTGCCTGGATTGGGCCCAGCCGAACACCCACGGGATGGCCCGGATGGAGCCCAGGGAACGGTCGGCCTTCTTGCGATGGGAGGGCCGCGAACCGATGTTCAAGAGGGCAATGGCATCAAGGGGCGTGCACTCGTAGAAGTAATCCAGAAAGCCCGGGGTTTCGCGAATCAGGCCCCGGTAGGCCTCCTCTCCATAGCGGGCCAGCTCGTCCATGATGCCGAGATCGTCGTTACGATCCTCGGCGGGCGGCTCGATCAGGCAACGGCTGGCCTTGATCAGCCCACTGATGCCCATGATGAGCTCGTAACGTGCGGTCTCCGGGTTCGCGTACCGATAGGACAAGACCTCGCCCTGCTCGGTGAACTTGATCTGGCCATGGACGGTATCCAAGGGCTGGGACAGGATCGCCTCGTGGGTCGGCCCGCCGCCACGCCCGATGGTGCCGCCGCGGCCATGAAAGAGCCGACAGTCGACGTGGCGGTCGTCGGCAAGGGCGATGACCTTCCGCTGGGCCTCGTACAGGTTCCAGGTGGACGACAGGATGCCGCCGTCTTTGCAGGAATCCGAATAGCCGAGCATGACCTCCTGCCGGTTGCCGGACGCGCGCAGCAGCGCGCTGTAGGTCTCGTTGTCGAAGAGCGTCGACATGACCTCGTCGATTCGGGTCAAATCTTCGATGGTCTCGAACAGGGGCGAAACCTGGATGTCGCAGAACCACCCCGAGCGATCCCGCCCGGCAAGGCCGGCAAGTCGGGCGAGCAGCATGACCTCCATGACGTGGCTCGCGGCATGGGTCATGGAGATCACGTACTGGCCGAAGCAGTCCGGACTGATCTCCGCGCGCATGCGGGCGATGACCTCGAAGACCTCCAGGGTCTCCCGGGTCTCCGGCGTCAGGGTTGCCTTGTCGATCACGAAGGGGTGGGGGTGGGCGATCGCCTCGGCCAGGGCGCCCAGGCGCTGCTCCTCGTCAAAGGCCTGGTAGTAGGGTGCGCCCGGCTGGCGGGCGAACAACTCGGTGACCGCCTGGGTGTGCCGGGTCGACTCCTGGCGGATATCGAGGTGCACGAGGTGAAAACCGAAGCTCTCGGCGAGCCGGATCAGGTCCTCCAGCGGGCCAGTAGCGGCATTGGCATCCCCGTGGTGAGCGAGCGAATCGCGGATGAGATAAAGATCGGAGAGGAAGTCCCGGTCGCTCGCGTAGCCGTCGGGCAGCTCCTCGTGGTGGCGGCCGGCGATTCGCGTCCGTACCCCATCCAGGTTGGCCCGCAGCCGGTGCAGCATCATGGAGATCTTGCGCCGGTAGGGTTCGTTCACGTAACGGCGCAGGTTCTCGCCCATGGTGCCGAGCCAGTAGTCCTCGTCCGCGTACAGGCTGTCAAGGAAGGACGGCGAGGGCTGACAGAGACCGCTCGAATGGCTGAGCATCCGGTGTAGCGATCGAAGCCGCCCGATGTACTCCTCCAGCAGGATCTCGTGGTGCATGCGCACCGCAAGCTCTGTGGTCTCGGGCTTCACGAAGGGATTGCCGTCACGGTCGCCGCCGATCCAGGACCCGAAGCGGATGAAGCTGGGGATCCGTATCCCGCTCGCTGGGCCATAGACCCGGCGCACCGCCTTGCCGAGCTGGCGGTACACCTCGGGCACCGCCGAGAACAGGGATTCGCGGAAGAAATACAGGCCCTGCCGGACCTCGTCCGTGACCTGAGGTTTGTGCGGGCGCACCTCGTCCGTCTTCCAGAGTATTTGGATCTGGGTGCGGATGGCGGCGAGGCGCTCCTGCATCTCTTCTTCGTTGAGCTTGCGACGATGCAGCTCCTGGGCCAGCAGAAAGATGCGCCGGAAGATCTCGAGGGTCGTGCGCCGTTTGGCCTCGGTGGGGTGTGCCGTGAAGACCGGAAGATAAATCAGATGCTCGAACAGTCCCTGGACCCGCTCCGGGGCAATTTGGTCGTCGTGGAGCTGGCGCACGGTGTCGTCGAAGGAGCCGACCCACAGACGCCCGCCGGTGCTCATGCGGTCCATGCGATCGAGATAGGCGTTCAGCTCCTCTGCTATGTTGACCAGGCCAAAGTAGATCGCGAAGGCGCGGATGACCTCGGACAAGGTCTGTGCATCCAGCCCTCCGATGCGCTTGATGAGCTTGGCGCGCAGGGCCGGGTCGTCGCGCTGGCGCAGTTGCATGAAGCCGTCGCGCAGGCGCTCGACGATCACCAGGACGCGCTTGCGGCTGTGCTCGCGCAGCACCTCCCCGAGCAGCTCAGTGAAGAGCTGGATGTCGGGCTCTAACGCATGCGCTTGTGGATACGTACTCATAGGGGCTCGGGGATGGCGCGCGCGTCCACCGGGGCAATACTACCCTGCCGAGGCGCCCACGCCAGCGCTGGCCCCCGACCGTATCGCCGTGGGTTTTCCGGACGCGCGTTTCCGTAGATCAGCCCGAGCTGTACCCCGAGCGGGGCGCGGTTTCGCCAGACACGTAAAACACCCGCCCCGCGGGTGGGGCGGGAAAAGCGCGATGGAGGAGAGTCGCGCATACGCAAGTCGTTAAGAAGTTCATCCATTGTCTCGACTCGGATTCTTCGCCCCAGCGCAATGAACCATGAGTCTTGGGATGCGTCGGTCATTTTTGACTCTGGGCGGGAATCCTTTTCTTTGCGGGGCGCGGCGATCCACGCGCGTCAGATCGCATGAGCGAAATGCATGGCGCCGATGATGGTCAGCGAGGCCATGCCTGATGCGACCAGAATTCTAATGACGGTTTCCGGTTCTGGGCCTGGCGAAGCGGGGTCAGGCACCTTCATCAAAGATCAGCATCCATCGTGCCAATCTCTCTCGGGTTCGAAGAAAGTTCTATATTTATCGTTTCGTATCCATTTTTGTTGCATTAAGGTGAATCGATCCGTTGGTCCCGCGCGTGCGAAATCGGTGCATTTGCACCATGCTCGACGGCTTCGTGACCGCTCCAGGTGCGAACATCCCATGACGTAAAGGCAGCGGTTCAGGCGGCATTGCTTCTGGCCTATCCGGGGCATAGGGTAAGAGTCGCGGTCCGCCCGGCAGCCGCTTGGGCCGACCGTCTCTGAACCGATCGCTTGAGGTGACGCCGTGAAAAACCTTCCCGTGATTTTCGCCGCGGGCGCGCTTGCGCTTGCCGTTGCGCCGTTGCACGCCGAAGAGGTGACCTACCGCGAACACGTGCAGCCCCTGTTTCAGACTCAGTGCGTCGGCTGCCACGGGGTGCATGCCCCGTATGTCGGCGATTTCGACGAGGACAAGGCCCGTTACGAAGAGATGGGGCTCGGACCCCGCATGGACTCCTACGCGGACCTGATCATGTTCGTCGTATATCCCGACACCGGTGCCCTGATGCGCCGACTCGACGACGGCAGCAGGCGCCCAGAAGGCCAGCCCGGTAACATGTACGAGTACCTGGGGGCCGATCCTGAAGAGCGCGCGCGCAACTTCTCCGTGTTCAAGGCCTGGGTCGGGGAGGATGCATGGAACCTCGAGCGCTGGGGCGACATCACCAAAGAGCAGTTGGACCGGCTCGAACTGGCCTACTGAGCTTCGGGTTCGTATTTCAGGATTGCAACCGGATCCCGATGCTGCGTGCGAAACCGCGTCCGGTCGGAGTGCAGCGGTGAACCGCCAGGGTGCTGCCTGATCCAACAAGTGGCGAGGTCCCGGATGATCAATGGGAGGGTATGAGGGCGGTGATGTCGAAACACGTCTGTTGGACACCCTATGGTGTCGCGCTGCTGGTGCTTTGCATGTTTTTCCCCGTTGGGGCCGCGGAGGAACTCGCCGACGGCGCCTGGGCGCGCGGGCACTACCCGCTACCGCAATACAGCGATTTGATCGGTCAGGTGTATGTCGTACGGGTGCAGGAGGACGAGACGCTGGTGGATATCGCCCGCGAGCACAACGTGGGCTTCGAAGAGATCCGGATCGCGAACCCCAACGTGAGCATCTGGGCGCCAAGACCGGGAACGGAGGTCCTGATCCCAGCCCGCCACATCCTTCCAGACGCCCCCCGCGAAGGCATCGTGATCAACCTGTCCGAGATGCGGCTCTACTACTACTCGAGCCCCGAGGTGGTGGAGACCTACCCCATCAGCGTCGGGCGCGAAGAGTTCGCCACGCCCGTAGGGGTCACACGGACGACGGTCAGAGTGCGCGATCCTTCCTGGACCCCGCCGCGCTCCGTGCGCGAGGAGGCCGCGGCCCGCGGCGAGCCGCCGCCCGAAGTCGTTCCCGCTGGACCGGACAACCCACTGGGCAGGCACGCGATCCTGTTGGACCTGCCCAGCTACCTGATCCACGGCACCAACCAGCCTGATGGCGTCGGCATGCGGGTCAGCCGCGGCTGCATCCGCATGTTCCCCGAGGACATCGAGTCGCTGTTCGACCGCGTGCCTGCTGGCACCCAGGTCAACATCATCGATCAGCCGTTCAAGGCGGGTTGGTCCGAGGACAACGTGCTGTACGTTCAATCCTTCCCGCAACTGGAGGAGAACGTGGGAAGCTTCGATCCAGTCCGCAATGCCCTCGACGTCGTGGCTCTTGTCGCCTTCGACGACAACTTGAACCCCGTCGACTACAGACGTGTGCGCCAGTTGGTCGAAAACCCCAACGGGCTTGCGGTTCCGCTGCGGGGCCCGCTCCGCCAGAGCCCCCCCGTCCCGGACTGAGGTCGTGCAAGAGCCTCCAGTCGCCCGCTGCGGCTGCCTCCCGTGGGTTACTTCTGCATCGTGCGACGGAACATGCGGTTCATCTCTTCGCGGTTCTGCTCCGAGATCCGTTTGGCTTCGGTGGCATCCCGCTGCGCTTCGTTCGCGGTATTGATGGCCTCGTTCGCGGTGCCCTGGGCCTCGTTCGCGGTGCCCTGGGCCTGGTTGGCGAGGGCCTTGGCCTCTGTCGCCTCTGCTTGCGCGGCTTCGGCCTTGAGGCGGACTTCTTCCAGCGCTTTGGTGGAGGCACAGCCGCTCAGGATGGCCAGTGAGGCGGCAACTGCGGTTAGCTTCAGGACGGTGCTCTTTGCGTTCATGGTCGCTTTTTTCCTTGGGTGTTTCCCGAACAGGCGTGTCAGAAGTCTCGTGGATCCCGGCCGCACAGACCATCACGGCGCGGTTGGCTGGATCCGCTCATGCGGGTCGTCACAACCTGCTCTAGCGTAGCCGGACCCTGCCAGCCACGCCAGTGGTGGACCGCGTCGCAGGCGTGCTTACCGAATCACCACCCGCGAGCCAATGCCGACCAGTTCCGCGAGGCGCTCGATCTGCTCGTTACTGACCGCGACGCAGCCCTCGGTCCAGTGGAAGCGGCTATGGATATCGGGGCTGCCGCGGCCGATCCCGTGGATGCCAATCGCGCCGCCCAAGACGGTGTTCTGGGGCGGGTGGCCGTACCGCCGGTAATAGGCGTGATAGGCCTCGTAGTCCTGCTCGGTGAAGATCCCCGACTCCAGTGCCATCCGGGCATGCACGGGCGTCGGGTAGTCGATCCCGATGAAGATGTGCCACCGGCTCTCGTGGTTGAACCGGTTCACGCGAAATTCTCCGAGCGGCGTCACGTTATCTCCGCGAAGGCGTGCCGGCTTCGCACCGCCGCGCCCCAGCGAGATCGGAAAGAAACGCTCGATCTCTGTGTTGCCGCGATAGACGCTCAGCGTTGCCGCCTGGTCGTCTACCAGAATCCAGACCTCACCGGCATATCGGGGCGTCTGCGCGTTGGCCAGTAAATCCTCGATTGGATTGGCACGGCTGTCCGTCGCGTTCAACAGCGCGAGGGGAGCGGCCAGCGTCATGAGCGTAAAACGGCGTCGGGACAGGGATTTCATCGCATGCTCGAAGCGTGAACGGGCGGAGGATGTCGGCAGACACCGTTATAGCGCAGCCGGGCTCCCGAATCATCCGTACGGCCCTTACCGTGCCCGGTTGGCCGCTGCGCAACCGGGTCGTGGTGGACCGATGGGGCATTCCCGGGGACAGCACACCCATTCCCGTGTGTCTCTGCGCTTCGCGCTGGTGGCATGGTTTGTGGGAGTCACAAGCAGGTGAGCGATGGCTAGGAGGACTCGTGTTCAGGAGAGCGAACCGCAGCATGCGACGCAGAGCGGCAAATGAGTCAATAGGGGTCAACCCTGAGCGGGCGGTAAGCTGGGAAAGGTCCGTGACGGCAGTCGTTTGCGCACCCGATACGCCGCAGGTGCCCTTGACCTTCTGGTGCTAATGCAGATCCGGGGTGTCCGAAAAACGATAGCGAACACCTGTGCTGACGAAGTTGGATCCCCTGGCATCGCTGACCAGCCTGAACGCCCCGGAGCGGTGGTGAACTCGAAGCAGTAGTTCCCAGCTTGGATCACGGTCCTGCGGCGGGGCGAAAGTGATTTCCACAGGCATGAATACAAGCAGGCGGGATGCAGGACGACGCGGGTGCTCTTCCACTCGCGGTGTGCGGAAGGCGTAGGAAGGGCCGAGCCCAAAGGCGACCGTGGTGTTCACGTACCTGTCCCAGGGGAACCGGTGCCAGCGGATTAGCAGTGCGGCGCTTACCTCGGGGTGACGCTGCAGACCGGCGTGGAAGGCTGCGTTCGCCTCCACGCCGGGTCTGTTGACGTCCAGCATGCCGATATAGATGTGCACGAGCAGCGCAATCCCGACGATTGCAAAGCTCCACACAGGAATCATGCGTGACAGCAGCACCAGCTCTTCCGGAAAGACATCGCGGAACATCAGCACGAGCCCCGTCAGAACAAGAGCGGGGGTCGTCAGGATGAACACATAGGCAGCCAGTTTCTGCCCGTTGTTGAACCGCCCGGTCGGATGATGCTTGCGCAACGCGCCTCGCACAGGGTCCCGGACGGGCGTCAGTCGGCGGGTTCCAGCCGCCAGATGCCGTCCTGATCCTCTCCGTTGTCGGTAGCCACGTGGACGATGCCGTCCGGGCCGACGCGCACGTCCCGGATGCGACCTAGCTCGCCACGAATGAGCTCTTCCTCGTGCACGGGGATCCCGTCACGGAAAACGACGCGCCGCACCTGCTTGGTGCGCAGACTGCCAGCCAGAAAATTACCCGACCACTGCCGAACGTAGGGGCTTTTCTCGGGTAGCACCGCGAGTCCCGAGGGCGGCATGGTGGGTGTCCAGTCGATCACCGGGTCCACCATGCCTTCCTTATGGCGCTCGGTGTAGTCGAAGTAGGGTTCCTGAGTCTGGTAGCTCAGGCCGAGCGAAACCT